>Ga0182016_10006354_pt1 | contig 12440 bp, 12 predicted proteins | sample 712S2MmetaG_FD_120491 | JGI IMG/M metagenome (GOLD analysis project Ga0182016, IMG submission 120491) | Permafrost microbial communities from Stordalen Mire, Sweden - 712S2M metaG | ecosystem: Environmental > Terrestrial > Soil > Wetlands > Permafrost | place: Sweden: Stordalen | collected...
ATGCCGGCCGACGGTCCTCCGGTGTCAACGGCGGGGGAGGAGCGGCCCGCAGTCGCCGGTAGCGAGGGATCCGCCACCGGCATGATGCTTCGAGCGATCTTCTCGGCATCCGCGCAGCGCGGCATGCGCGTCGTTTCAGTCGTACCGGACGAGACGGAGGCCGTGCGCGCGCACGCGGCCAGGGACTATACGATCGCCGTCGAGGGGCGATTCCGCGATCTGCTCGCGTTTCTCAAGGCGATTTCCGAGGGTGAAACACTCGTGGACGTGCGATCGGCCGACGTCCACGTGGCAAATGCTTCGGCGGCGTATGGAGTCTCGCCGCTTTTGGATTCGACGGTCCACATCACGCTGTACGGCGCCGGCGGCGCCCGATAAGGAGTTCTCATGGCTTGGTTCACATCGCCCTCGGCGCGTCTGGCCGCGGTGCTCTGCGGCTTTGCGCTCGCGGCGCTTTCCGCGCGAGCTTGCGCCGGCCAGACGTCCCCGGGGGCGCTCGTTCGAGATCCGTTCGTTTCGAGCGCGGCTCCCGCGATCGTGGGCCGGGCCGCCTCCAGCGGCGGCGTCGGAGCGCTCCCCAACCTGGTACTGCCGCCCAACGCGGCCGCCGGGACACCGCCGTTTGAGTCGGCACGCCCGGCGCAATCGGGCCGCGTCGTGCGTGCCATCGTGCTCGGAACGCGTTCGCGAGCTTTGATTACGAGCGGCGGAGAGTCGACGATCGTCGGCGTCGGCGACCGGCTGGGCGACGCCATCGTCACGGATATTTCCGCTGCGGGCCTGCGCCTGTCGAACGGCACAACGCTCGTGCTGGACGGGAGCGGCACGTGAAACGAGCGTTGGCCGTGCCGGTCGCGCTTGCACTCGCGCTCGCAATGCCGGGAGCCGCGGGCGCACAGAGCATCTCGCTCGACGTGCGCGATGCGGCGATGGGCGACGTCGTCGCCTTACTGGCTGCGCAAACGGGCCGCAACATCGTGTGCGAAGGGGCGCCCACGGGACGCGTGACGCTGCATTTAAGCAACGTGCCGTTTGAGGATGCGCTCGACGTGGTTGCGCGAGCGGGCGGACTGCAGATCCGCAAGCAGGGCAACATTCTCGTGCTGGCACCGGCCGCCGATTCGCAAGGCGGTACGACGCAGGCCTACGCCCTGCGCTATCTCCGGCCGGACGACGCGGTCGCCGATCTCAAAGTGATGCGGCCGGACGGTACCTATCTGGCCGACAAGGAGCAAAACCAGATCCTCGTGGTCGGCGGCGACGCCGTGCAAGACGCCGCGCGCGCGGCGCTGGAGACGCTCGATCGTCCCAGCCCGCAGGTCCTGTTCGAAGTGAAAGTCGCCGACGTTCAACCGACGGAAGACAGCAATTTCGGATTGGAATTCGGCGGCTTCGATCTGCAAGGCCAGCCTACGCCCGGATCGGCGACGTACGCGTTCGCGGGCGCCGCGATTCCGTGGTACGTGCGTCTGAACGCGCTGGTATCGCAGGGGCACGCGTCGGTTCTGGCGACGCCGCGGCTGATGACGGTGAACGGGCGCGAAGCGGACCTTCTGATCGGGCAGAGCTATCCGATCGTCTACGACGCGTCGGTATTTGGCGGACAGAACGTGCAGTTCGTGGATATCGGCGTGAAGCTTCGCGTCACGCCGACCATCGGAGCGGACGGAAGCGTCACCGCCGAGTTGCATCCGGAATACAGCGAACTGCTCGGACAGACGCCGACGGGTTACCCCATCGTGGCAAACCGGAAACTCGATGCCACGCTCAGGGTCAAGAGCGATCAGACGATCGTTCTTGGCGGTTTGATGCAAGACGCGAGCAACGACGTGATCGAGAAGATTCCGGGCCTCTCCGACCTGCCGATCATCGGCAAGTTCTTCCAAAACCGGCTGGCGCATCGCGAACGCGACGAGATCGTCTTTCTCATCACCCCGCACGTGATCTATCCGGGGCAGCCGGTGCCGTCGAAGTAGGACGTCGGGCGCTTCCAGGCCCCCGGCACGGAGAGCGCAAAAGCAGAGAGCGTGTTCCGTTATCTCACCGCCGGCGAGTCGCACGGCCCCGCGCTGGTCGGGATCCTCGATGGCCTCCCGGCCGGTCTGCATCTCGATGTCGCGGCCGTCAACCGCACGCTCGCGTTGCGGCAGGGCGGCTACGGCCGCGGCGCGCGCATGAAGATCGAACGCGACGAGATCGAATTCCTCGCCGGCGTGCGCGGCGGCGCGACGCTGGGCTCGCCGATCGCCGTCGTGGTGCGAAACCGGGACTACGATACGCCCAAGAATCGCGCGCTGATGGATCCGCTTACCGGCTACGGGGAGCCGCTCTCGAATCCGCGGCCCGGCCATGCCGACTACGCGGGCGCGCTCAAATACGGCCATCGCGACCTGCGCAACGTGCTGGAGCGGGCCAGCGCGCGCGAGACCGCGATGCGCGTCGCACTAGGCGCGATCTGCGCGCAACTGCTCGCCGCCCTCGGCGTTACGACGCGGTCGTACGTGCATCGCATCGGAACGGTCGTTGCCGGCGAGATCGACGAGTGGGCGGAAGAAGCGGTGGACGCCAGCGACGTGCGCTGCCCCGATGCGGGAGCCGCAGCGAAGATGATCGCCGCGATCGACGCCGCGAAAGCCGCCGGCGATACGCTGGGCGGCCAGTTCGTCGTGCGCGTCGACGGCATGCCGGTTGGCATCGGAAGCAATCGCCAGCCCGACACGCGCTTGGACGGCATCCTGGCCGGCGCGCTGATGGCGATGCAGACCGTCAAGGGCGTCGAGGTTGGTCTGGGCGCCGACTCGTCGTCGCGGTCGGGCTCGGAGGCGCACGACGTCTTCGCGCTCGCCGACGGCGAAGTCGTGCGCGGCTCTAACCGCGCCGGCGGCATCGAGGGTGGCATGAGCAACGGACAGCCGATCGTCCTGCGCGTTTCGGTCAAGCCGATTCCTACCTTGATGAAGGCGCTGCCGTCGGTCAACCTCCACCAGCGGACCGGCGCTCCAGCCACGATCGTGCGCAGCGACGTCTGCGTCGTTCCCGCCGGTTCGATCGTCGGTGAGGCCATGGTCCGCCTCGCGTTGACCGGGCCGATCCTGGAAAAATACGGCGGCGACTCGGTAGACGAAATGCAGCGCAACCTCGCGCACTCGCGAGCCGCGGCTGCCGCGCTCTTCGGCGGCGCCGGCACGTGAGGCGGCATCTCGCGCTGGTCGGGTTCATGGCCGCGGGCAAGTCCACGATCGGCAAGAAGCTTGCGCGCAAAGTGGGCTGCGCGTTCTACGACATCGACGATCTCGTCGTGCGGGAGCACGGTGCCGTCGCCGACATCTTTTACGACCAGGGCGAGCCTGCGTTCCGGGCCTACGAATATGCGGCCATCGCGCGCGCAATCGAAGAAGGGGAATCCGGCGTGCTGGCGCTCGGCGGCGGCGCGCTCACGAACCCGGAGACGCTCGCGCTGGTCAAGAAGCGCACGTACCGCGTTTTCATCAAGATTTCCGCCGAGCAGGCTCTGGAGCGGCTGCGGCGCAGCAAGCGCATCCGCCCGCTGCTCGGCCCCACGCCGTCGCTCTCCAAGATCAGAGAACTCTATGCGAGACGCATGCCGCTCTACGCGCACAGCGACTTCGTGGTCGAAGGCGACCACATCACCACGACCCAATCGGTCGATGCGATCGTCCAGTGGCTGAACAAGAAGAAGATCGCGATCTGACGGTGCCCGTCGTCAACGACGGGCTGGGCTATCCGATCTCCGTGGGCTACGGTTTGGGTCCGGAGATTCGGCGCTTCTTGCGCGAGCGGGGGTCGCCGTTCGTCGTGCTCTCCGACGCACAACGCGACGTCCTCGCGGCCGCGCGGATCGTAGCGAAGGCACCGCGATGCAAGGGCGTCCTGGCCTTTCCGCTCGGCGAACGGCGCAAAGACTTGCGCACGCTGGAGAAGGTTCTGGACGCTCTGCTGGCCGCCGGCGTCGATCGCGCGACGACCGTCGTCGGCGTGGGGGGCGGCGTCGCCGGCGACCTGTTCGGCTTTGCGGCCGCGTCGTACATGCGCGGCGTACCGTACGTTCACGTCACCACGTCGCTGGTCTCCATGGCTGACGCATCGGTGGGCGGAAAGACGGGCGTGAATCTTGCCGGCGGCAAGAATCTCGCCGGCGCGTTTGCCGATCCCGTCGCGGTGTTCTCGGACGTGCGCCGCCTCGAAACGCTGCCGTTCCGCTCGCTGCGTGAAGGCCTGGCCGAGGTCGTCAAAGCGGCGATCGTCGAGGGCGGAGCGTTTTTCGAAACGCTCGAAACGATGGCCGCGCATCCATTCTGGCGCTGGCCGTGGGTGGAGATCGCCGCCGAAGCGGTGCACGTCAAGAGCATGGTCGTCGCGGACGACCGTCTCGAAGCGGGCGCCCGCGAAGTGCTCAATCTGGGTCATACGTTCGGTCATGCGATCGAACGCGCGAGCGCGTATCGCGTCACGCACGGCGCGGCGCTCTCGGTGGGCTTACGGGCCGCCGGCCTGCTTGCGATGCGGACCGGTCGCTTCAGCCTCGAGGAGCACGTGCGCGTGCTCGCGCTGCTCGCCTTGCTCGGATTGCCGCTTCGCACGCGCGTCGCGCCCGACCTCATTCTGGCCGCGATGTCTGCGGACAAGAAACGTCGCGCGGGCAAACTGCGCTTCGTGCTGCCGCTCGCGATCGGCGACGTGGAGTACGGGGTCGTCGCGAGCGAACGGACCGTGGCGTCCGTTTTGCGAACCATCTCGCAGTTGCCGGACGATTCGAGCGAATCATAGTTCGAGCCGTCGACGTGCTGGCGACGATGCGCTCGTCGCGGTTCGACCTGCCGCTGACCTACGATGCCGGAGACTCGGACGTCCGGGTCGGCGACGTCGTGCGCGTGGACCTTCGCTCGCGCGAAGTCCTAGCGTTCGCGGTGTCGCCCGTCCGCGAGGTCGAGACCAAGACGTCGCTCAAGCCGGTGCTTGCGGTTTCCGACGTTCCGCGCGCGTTCGACGAAGAAGGCCTGGCGCTCGCGCGGTTCATTTCCGAGCGCTACGTCTGCACGCTCGGCGAGGCGCTTTCAGCCGTCGTGCTCTCGGGCGCGCTGCCGCGCAGCGCGGACACGCTCGTGCCGGCGGTCGCCGCGCCGCAACCGGAGCGCTACGCCGCCGTGCCGGCGCGCTTGTTACAATTGCTGTGGACGTTTCCCGACGGGGTCGGCCTCGACGCGCTACTCCGCCATCCGGAGGCGCGCCGCAGCGGCGACCGCGCGGCGCTGCTGCGCCACGTGCAAGCGCTGGTGCGCAGCGGCGACGTTCGCCGCGAGCGTCGCTTCCTCGACCCGCGCACGCAAGAGTACCGGATCGTGACGCTGTGGCCCGGCGATACGCCGATTACGGGGCGCAAGGCGCGCGCGCTCGTGACGATGGTGCGCGACCGCCCCGGACTCCCTCGCTCCGAAGCGGTTCTCGCGGGCTTTTCAAACGCCGTCATCGCACGGGCCGTGCAAGCCGGCGCGCTGCGCGCGCAGGACGAGGTTCCGGCGCGCGTGCCGCGGGAGCGCCCCGCGGAGTCGGCCGCCGGGCCGCCGCTCACGACCGAGCAGCGCGTCGCGCTGGATCGAATCGGCGCGTGGGTGGACGAGCGGACGCATCGGACGGCGCTGCTGTTCGGCGTCACGGGCAGCGGGAAGACCCGCGTGTACTTAGACGCGATCGACAAGGTGGTGCGAGAAGGTGGACGCGCGATCGTGCTCGTTCCCGAGATCTCGCTCACGCCGCAGACGGTCGCGCGTTTCGAGCGCGTCTTCGGCGATCGCGTCGCGGTTTTGCACTCGGCGCTCTCCGAGCGCGAGCGATTCGAGGCGTGGCAGGCGTGCATGCGGGGCGAAGTCGACGTGGCGGTGGGTGCTCGCAGCGCCGTGTTCGCGCCGCTGCCCGGCGTGCGTCTGATCGTAGTGGACGAGGCTCACGAGAGCACGTACAAGCAAGACGGTTCGCCGCGCTACCATGCGGTGACCGTCGCGGCCGAGCGCATGCGCCTAGCGAGTGGCCTGCTCGTCCTGGGGAGCGCGACGCCCTCGCTGGAGAGCTACGCCGCGGCGCTTTCGGGCCGGATCGAACTGCTCGAATTGCCCACGCGCGCCACCGCGCAGCCGATGCCCGCAGTATCCGTCGTGGACCTGGGCGCCGAATCGGAATCGGGTGTCCGCGCGATTTTTAGCAGCCGTCTGGTGGACGCGATCGGCGCGCGGCTGGAGCGCGGCGAAAAGATCGTGCTGCTCGTGAATCGCCGCGGGAGTGCGGGATTCGTCCTTTGCCGTGCGTGCGCGCACGTCCCGCAGTGCCCGCGCTGCAGCGTCTCGCTCACGGTCCATCGCGCCGAACGCTTGCTGCGCTGCCACTACTGCGATTTCCAAATGCCCCTCCCGTACGCATGTCCGGAGTGCGGAAGCGAGGAGATCAAGGACTACGGCATCGGAACCGAACGCGTCGCGGAAGAAGTGGGGCGTCTGTTTCCGGGCGCGCGCGTTGCGCGGATGGATTCCGATTCGACCACGCACGTCGGCGACCACGCGCGCATCCTGCGCGAATTCGAAGAATCGGGCGACGTGCTCGTAGGCACGCAAATGGTGGCCAAGGGCCTGGATTTTCCGACCGTTACGCTCGCCGGGGTCGTGGCTGCGGACACCGGGCTGCACCTGCCCGACTTTCGCGCGGCCGAACGGAGTTTCGCGCTGATCGCGCAGGTCTGCGGGCGGAGCGGGCGCGCGTCGGCCGGCGAAGCGATCGTACAGACGTATTCGCCGGAGCATCCCGCCATCGAGCGCTCGGCGCATCACGACTACGCCGGATTTGCGCGCCGCGAACTCCAGGAACGGCGCGAAGCGAACTATCCGCCGTACGTGCGGCTCGTGTATCTCGGAGTGTTCGGGCGTTCGCGCGCGCGTGCGTGGGAGGCGGCGCGTGCGTATGCGGCGTTGCTCGATCCGCTGCCGTTCGTCGAGGTGTTGGGACCCGCGCCGTTTCCGGTCGCGAAGATGAACGACGAATGGCGATTCCGGATCGTGCTGAAAACGCAGCGGGCGGCGGCGCTGCGCGCGGCCATCCGCGAGCGGGTGTTGCCGGCGGCGCGCGCCGATCGCGCCACGCGGCTCGCCGTCAACGTGGATCCGTAACTACGCTTTTTTCGAGCCCTTCTTGGCGGCGCTCTTCTTAGCCGAGGCCTTGCGCGCTCCGGAGGTTTTCTTCGCCGTCTTTGCCGGTGCCGTCCCGGCTTTCGCAAGAGATCTGGCTAAGCGGGACTTCTTGCGCGCAGCCTTGTTCGGATGAATGATCCCCTTTGAGGCGGCGCGGTCGAAAGCGCTCTCGACGGACGGGGCTTCGGCTTTGTCTCCGGAAACGACGGCTTTCTTGTAGGCGCTCTTGAGACGCGTCTTCGTGTCTTTGTTGCGCGTCGTGCGCTTTTCGCTCTGCCGCGCCCATTTTTCGGCGGCCTTGATGTTCGGCAAAAGGGTTCTCCCGTTAGCTCAAAAGGTTCGTCGGGTACTGTACCACAGGCGTCCGGGGTCGTCTACTCGCTAGGACGGCTCGAGCAGAATCTTCCGGTACGAGGCGTATCGGCTTTCCCCGATCCGTCCGGCCTGCAGGGCCTCCAAGACGGCGCATCCCGGCTCTTGGATATGGGTGCAGTCGGCGAAGCGGCACGTCCCATGCAGGGCGCCGATCTCGCGAAAACCGGCCGCGAGTTCTTCGGCGTCGAGTTTGCCCAGGCCGAATTCGCTCACGCCCGGGCTATCTATAAGGAAGCCGTCGCCCATGCGGTAGAGGCGGGCGGCACTGGTCGTCTGCCGTCCCAAGCCGCGCCGCGACACCTCGCCCACGGCCGAGTCGCCGCCGAGCGCCCGAAAGATGGTGCTTTTCCCCACGCCCGACACACCGGCGAGAAGCGCTCGCCGGCCGTGAATGGCGGCTCGCAGTTCGTCGATCCCGACGCCGGCTTTGGGATTGCAGACCACCGTCCGGTAGCCCAGGCCGCGGTACAGCGTCCCAAGCGCCTCGATCTGCGCGGGGCCGGCCAGATCCGGCTTGGTCAGGAGGACGAGCGCCTCGAGGTCGGCGCGCTCGGCAAAAGCCAGCAGCTGATCCAGCGTCGTGAGGCGCGGCGGGGGATTTGCCAGGGCCGTGACGGTCACGAGGAGATCCACGTTGGCGGCGATCGTCTTGCGCCGCCCATCCACCGATTGGCGTTCGAGACTGAATACGCGCGGGCGCACGTTATCGACGACGGTGCGATCGTCTTCGAGAATACGCACGTCCACGACGTCGCCGGGGACCGGCATCGACCGCGGACCGCTCATGCGCCGCAGCTGGGCGAGCCGGGGAGACGCCTCGCCGTCGAGCGCCACCCAGGCCGAGTTCCGGCCCGTGGAGACGACGACGGCGCGCCGCAGGCCGCTCATCCGCAAGATTGCGCGATGCTCGCGCCTAACGATGCGAGTATCGTGCCCATCCTCACTGCCGCGTGCTCAGCGGCGCAGTACGAACGCGAACGCACGGCCGTCGGCGAAATCGTCGAGCGGCACGGCGGCAGCGTGCGCTGGCAGTGCAGCCGGCGGTTCGATCGTGCCTTTGCGTCGGTCGATCTGCGCGAGGAGTCCGGCGTGGCGGCGCTCCGTGCAGCTACCGGCGCAACCGTATACGACGCGACGCTCATTGCCCTTGCAGTTTCCCCTACGCTGCCCGAAGCCTTGCCTGCGCTCGAAGAGGCGCTGGCCGGGACCGGCCGTCCCGCCGGCGTGGTTTTTGCCGACGTGCGCGACGGGGCGCTTTGCGTTGCGTGGGATTTGGCGCAGACCGACGCGGGCGTCGTAATGGCCGCGGTCGATGCCGAGTTGCGGCGTTTTGCCGCGGCCCGCACCGTCGAGTTGCTCAGTCCGCTGCCGCTCGCCGCGATGACCGCGATCGTCGCCGAGGGCCTGAACGCTCCGGAAATCGCACCCGACCGAGTGCTCGAGGCGCTGATAGAGGGACGCTATGCTGTCCGCGATTGAGTCCTTTCTTTCCACCGTCGGCTTCACCGATCTCCTCGATATTCTCCTGACGAGCGTCGGGATTTATTATACGCTGATCTTGATCCGCGGAACCCGGGCCGTCCAGATTCTGCTCGGAATCCTGGTGCTCGTCATGCTGCTCGGCGTGGCGACGCTGCTGCATCTCTATCTGCTGCGTAGCATCCTTCAGGTCATCGTGCTGGGCGCCGCGGTCACGATTCCCATTCTCTTCCAGCCCGAATTGCGGCGCGCGCTCGAGCAGATCGGGCGCGGCGATCTCTTTCGCATGGCCGGCGAAGCCGAACCTTCGCGCGTGGCGGGGCGCGCGATTTCGACGATCGCGCAGACCGCCTTCGCGCTGGCGCGCAACCGGTACGGCGGCCTCATCGTCATCGAGCAGCAGACCGGACTGCGCGAATTCGCCGAGACGGGAACGATCCTGGAAAGCCGCCTCTGCGCCGAATTGCTCATTGCCATCTTCGTTCCGCGCTCGCCGCTGCACGACGGCGCCGTCATCGTGCGCGACATGACCATCGAGGCGGCGGGGTGCCTGTTGCCGCTGGCCGATCAACCGCTCGCGCCGAGGCGCCTGGGCACGCGCCACCGGGCCGCGCTCGGGCTGAGCGAACAAACCGACGCCGTCGTGGTCGTGATTTCGGAGGAAAGCAGCGCGATCACGGTCGCGCAGCGTGGAACGCTCACCGCGCCCGTCGAGCAAGAAGAAGAGCTCGTGCGGCTGCTGCTCTCGGTGACGCGCAAGCCGCGAACCGAACGGCCGCGCGGCGACGATCTCGTCTCACACTTGCGGACGCGGCTGATGCCGCGGCGGGAACCGGACCAAGGAGAGCTGCGTGCAGATAATACGCAGAAACTTCGGACTTAAGCTCCTGTCGGTGGTGCTCGCGACCATCGGCTGGGCGTACTTTCGTTTCGCGACGAACCCGACGGGACCGCTCGAACAGCAACTGACCGTACCGCTGGCCACGATCAACCTCGCACCGGGCTATTTGGCGCGCTTCGCGGAGAAGACGGCGACGATCTCCGTCGCGCTCGCGCGCAACCAAACACCGGTGCGGCCCGACCAGATTCGGGCGGTTCTCGACCTTACCGGCAAGGAGAGCGGCATTTACAATATTCCGGTGCAATTGGTCGCGCCCGACCTTTCGGTGCAGAGTCTCAGCCCGGCGTCCGTCACCTTGACCGTCGTGCCGCTCATCGCGCACACCAGCGCGGTCACGTTGCACTACGTCGGAAACGCCCAGGCCTCCATCGTGGCCGGAGCCACGTCCATCGAGCCTCGCGTCGTCTCGCTGCACGGCCCGAGCGACGCGCTGGGCGGCGTCACCGCGGTTCGCGTCGACGTCCCGCTGCCCGGCGCAGCCAAAGATTTCGACGAGATGCTCCGTCCGATCGCCGTAGACGCGGCCGGCGTTGAGGTTCCCGACATCGACGTCTCACCGAATCTCGTCCGGGTGCGGGCCTCGTTCGTCGCTAGCGAAGCCAAGCCGTAAGCGTGGGGCGCCTTTTCGGGACGGACGGCATTCGCGGCGTGGCCAACGAGTCGCTCACGCCCGAGCTCGCGTTTCGCGTCGGCCGGGCGGGCGCGACGGTTCTCGCGGCCACCAGCGACCGGCATCGGCCGGTTATCGTCGGGCGCGACACGCGGCTCTCCGGTACGATGCTCGAGGCGGCGCTGGTTGCCGGCGTGACGTCGGTCGGACGCGACGTCGTGACGGTCGGCGTCGTTCCGACGCCTGCGGTCGCCTGCGTTACCGTTCGCGAGAATGCGGCAGCCGGCGTCATGATCAGCGCATCGCACAACCCGATCGCCGACAACGGCATTAAGTTCTTCGGGCCGGACGGGTTCAAACTCTCCGACGCGATCGAAGCGCAGATCGAATCGCTCGTTGACGCCTCCGATCTGCCGCGTCCGACGGGAGCCGGCGTGGGCATCGCGCGCATCGGACAGAACCTCGGCCGTCACTATTACCACGAATTGTTCGACGCCGCGGTCGACCTCGCCGGTCTGCACGTCGTGGTCGACGGCGCCAACGGAGCTGCATATGCAATGGCGCCGTACGCTCTGCGCAAACTTGGCGCGACCGTGACGGAAATCAACTGCGAGAACGACGGCGCTCGCATCAACGTCAATTGCGGCGCGACGCACCTGCAGCCGTTACAAGAGAAAGTTGCCGAGCTGATCGCGGCGGGCGAGTCCGGTGTGGTCGGGGTCGCCTTCGACGGAGACGCCGACCGCGCGCTCTTCGTGGACGAGACCGGCGCCACCGTGTCCGGCGATCACGTCATGTTCGCGATCGGGCGCGAACTTCACGATCGCGGCGAACTCGCGCACGACACGATCGTGGGAACGGTGATGAGCAATATCGGCTTCGAGCGCGCGCTGGGCGCGCACGACATCCATCTCGCTCGCGCCGCCGTCGGGGACCGGTACGTCCTGGAGATGATGCAGAGCGGCGGCTTCGTGCTGGGCGGCGAGCAATCCGGGCACGTGATCGATCTCCGGCGCAATACCACGGGCGACGGGCCGATGACGGCCGTCACGTTGTTCGGCATCATGCGCGCGCGCCGCACGACGCTCCACGAGTTGGTGCGCGAGATCGTCATCGCGCCGCAGGTTCTGGTCAACGTCCGCACGGCGCACGCATACGTGCTCGAGTACGACGCGATTCGCGAGGCGATCGCAGCCGCCGAGGTCGCTCTTGGTGCGGGCGGGCGCTTGCTCGTTCGCCCGTCGGGTACCGAGCCGCTCATTCGCGTAATGGCCGAAGGCGACGACCTCGGGGAGATCCAGCGGATCGCCGGGGACCTTGCCGCTCGGATCGGGGCCTCGGCGGAGGCGGGCTAGGGCACTCCGTTCTTCGAGCCCGGAGCCGGCGGGGGAGGAGATCCGCGGGCTTAGGAAAACCTGGGACGCAAGCGACCCGTTGGAAACCAAGCCCGGGCCCGCTACGCATGCACAAGGATCACTGAATCCAGGATCGTCCTGGAACGGGGGAATTCCCGGTAGGGGTGAGTGAGCCGGTCGGCTCTAGGACGTTCTTTCCCGTCCGAACCCGTCAACTAACCTCGTAAGTGTCGTGAAAGAGGAGTCTGTTCTTTGCGACAAGCGTTCGTTGGGGCCTTAGCCCTGCTATTTGTCAGTTCGTGGTCGGTGGCGCAAGCCAAGCAACCCCACCACGCCGGCGGCCAATCCGCCGTCTCCGCATCCGATTCCAGCGCGCAAGCCGCCTCTCCCGACGTGGCCGCCTGGACCTCCCACCTCGTCGTCCTCCAGCACCAAGAAGCCGTCCAAGCGCGCGCCGAACAGCGCGACGCGGAACTGAGCTCGCAGAACCTGAGCTCGCAGAACGACGTGGAATTCTCCACCTTCGC
>Ga0182016_10006355_pt1 | contig 12439 bp, 11 predicted proteins | sample 712S2MmetaG_FD_120491 | JGI IMG/M metagenome (GOLD analysis project Ga0182016, IMG submission 120491) | Permafrost microbial communities from Stordalen Mire, Sweden - 712S2M metaG | ecosystem: Environmental > Terrestrial > Soil > Wetlands > Permafrost | place: Sweden: Stordalen | collected...
AACATCGATGAGGCGGATCGCGCCGTCTCTTCCATACGCAAACTGGCGCGCGAAACCTTTACGCCGGGCGTGCTGACCGATATCGGCACGTTCGGCGCATGTTACTCGCTCGCCGGATGGAAGAAGCCCGTGCTGATCAGCTCGGCCGATGGCGTGGGCACCAAGATCAAAGTCGCCTTCCTCACCGGCCGCCACGATACCGTGGGCGAGGACCTGGTGAATCACTGCGTCAACGATATCGCCGTTCAGGGGGCCACCCCGCTGTTCTTCCTGGACTACTTCGCGACCGGCAAACTCGAAGCTGGCGTGGCCGCGCAGGTGGTGGCGGGCCTGGCGCGCGGCTGCCGCCGCAACGGTTGCGCACTGATCGGCGGCGAGACCGCCGAGATGCCCGGCCTCTATGCGCCCGGCGAATACGACCTGGCGGGCTTCATCGTGGGCGCAGCCGAGCGGCGCGCGCTGATCGCCGGTAAGCGCATTCGCGCGGGCGACGCGCTCCTGGGCCTGCCCTCCAACGGGCTGCACACCAATGGCTACTCGCTGGCGCGCAAGCTGCTGTTCGAAGTGGCCGGGTATGCGCCCTCGACCGTAGTGCCGGAACTGGGCGGAACGGTGGCCGATGCGCTGCTCCAGGTGCACCGCAGCTATCTGAAGCCGATTCGCGCGCTGGCGGAGAAAGGTTTGCTGCGGGGCGCGGCGCACATCACCGGCGGCGGCCTCACGGACAACACGCCGCGCATGCTGCCGGAAGGGCTGGCCGCGGAGATCGATACGCGCGCCTGGACCATCCCGCCGATTTTCGAGCTCCTGCGGCGGCTGGGCAACCTGCCGGAAGACGATTACCGGCGCACGTTCAATCTCGGGATCGGGATGATTCTGGCGGTCCCTGGCCCAGCGGGCAGCCCGCAGATGCGCCGCGCCGAGAAGGTGCTGCGCACGCTGGGCGAGCCATACCTTGTGGCCGGGCAAGTCGTGCCGCAGAAGCGCCGCGGGGCGCGGGTGGTGTACCGATGAAACGTCTCGGCATTCTCCTTTCGGGGCGCGGCTCCAATTTCGAGGCCATCGCCGATAACGTGGCTGCCCGCACGATCGCGGCCGAGATCGCCATCGTGATCGCCAACCGGCCCGAGGCGCGCGGGCTGGAGGTGGCGCGGGTGCGAGGCTTGCCCGCAGTGTCGATCCCGTCCAAAGGCCTGGACCGCACCATCTACGACGGTATGCTGGTGGAAGAGCTGAAAAAGCACGAGGTGGACCTGGTCTGCCTGGCCGGATACATGCGGCTGCTCAGCGCAGGGTTCATCCGCGAATTCCCCGGCCGCGTGTTGAACATCCATCCGTCGCTGCTACCCTCGTTCCCGGGACTCGATGCGCAGCACCAGGCGCTGGAGCATGGCGTCAAGGTGACGGGCTGCACCGTACACTTCGTGGACGAATACCTGGATGCCGGCCCCATCATCGTGCAGGCGGCGGTGCCGGTGCTCGACGGCGATACAGTCGAAACGCTGTCAGCGCGCATCTTGAGCGAGGAGCACCGCATCTACAGCGAGGCGATCCGGATGGTGCTAAGCAGCACACTACGGATTGAGGGACGCCGGGTCTTGGGCGGGCACTGATGGGGGCGGAACCATCCCCGGTTTGCGTCCCCGCCGCCCCACGAAATCCGAGAATTTGACCGGCGGCAGTTCCCCGCGCTCAAGCTGGCGATCGACGACCCGCTGATAGCGGCGCAGCGCTTCGTCCCGGCGCGAGCGCGTCAGCCGGCAATCCTGTAAGTCCAACAGCAGATGGACCTCCCAGGGCTGGAACGAGTTGCGGCGCACGTGCCCTTCGAGGAGTTCCTTCACCAACCGGTTGAAGCGGTTAGCCATCAATTCCAGGTCCGGCGGATCTTCCATACCGAGGGCATCGGCTGATTTCGGATGAAACTTTAATAATCCAATGCTGACAATGATTTACACTCGCGTATGGACCCCGTTGCGATCCGGGCACATCTATCAAGGTGCATGGAGGTGATGCGATGGCCCCCAAAGAAAATGACATTCTGCGCGAACAACTGGAATACCTCATCGAGCACACAGCCACGGAAGCGCAGTGCGGCTGTTCCGAGTGCCAGCGCTACCTTCGGGCGCGTTCCATCCTGCTCGAAATCTTCGGCGAGCCGGGGAATGCGAAGGTCCGCGAGATCGGGCCGTCGTTGGCGAGGGCCGCGTAAGCGTGCGCGAACCGTGCGCCGATTAACAATCAGCGCGCAGGATGCCATCCTGCCCCACAGGGACGGAATCTGCGGCGTGATAGGAACTGCGGACCAGCGGGCCGGATTCCACGTGGGCGAAACCCATTTCGTAACCGGCGCGGCGGAGATCTTCAAATTCAGCGGGCGGCACGTAGCGCACGATGGGCAGGTGCTTGGGCGAGGGGCGCAGGTATTGGCCGATGGTGAGGATGTCGACGGTGTGCGCGCGCAGGTCGCGCATAACGGCGAGCACTTCGTCGATGGTTTCGCCTAGGCCTAGCATGAGGCCCGATTTCACGGGCGTTTGCGGCGACGCGCTTTTGGCGTATGCCAGCATGTCGAGCGACCGCTCGTAGCGCGCGCCCAGGCGCACCTGGCGGTAGAGGCGGGGCACGGTCTCGGTGTTGTGATTGAGGACGTCGGGCGCGGCTGCCATCACCGTGTCCATGGCCGCGTGGCTGCCTTGAAAATCGGGCACCAGGACTTCGACGCCGCAGCCGGGGATGCGGTCGCGGATGGCGCGTATGGTGAGAGCGAAGAGTTCGGCGCCGCCATCGGCGCGGTCGTCGCGATTCACGCTGGTGATCACGGCGAAGCGCAGGCCCATGGCGGCCACGGCTTCGGCGACGCGGCGCGGCTCGTCATAATCGACCGCCAGCGGCGCGCCTTTCTGCACGGCGCAGAAGCCGCAGCGCCGGGTACAGACGTTGCCGAGAATCATGAATGTGGCGGTGCGGTGATTCCAGCATTCGCCCACGTTGGGGCAAGCGGCGCTTTCGCAGACGGTGTGCAGGCCGAGGCCCTCGATCAGGGTTTTCAGATCGCGATAGTTCTGGCCGACGGGCGCGGGGGCGCGCAGCCAGGCGGGGCGGGGCGGAGACGGGGGCGCGATGGAGACCAGGGTTGCGCTCATGACAGCTTGGCTAGCCTTTCGCGCAGGGGCGCAATGAGGGATTCGTCCTTCATCGAGGTGATGTTGATGCGGACGTTGGCCAGCGCGCCATCGATGCCGGCTTGGGCCAGACCTTGGGCGGTTTCGATGTCCGAGCCGAACTTGGCGGGCGCGGTGGCGGCGAGGTCACGCAGCCGGTTCTTCAGCGCGGTGCCGGCTTCGGCCACTTCGAGCGGAACGGCGGCGGCTTCGTGCAAGGCCTGCTCGACGAACGGCGCGCGCTCGTCTTTGGGGCGCTTGTAGGCGGCGCGCACGCCGTCGTAGGAGGCCGCGTCGCGCTTCACGGCTTCGGCGAAGAATTTGCGGTCCGTTTCGAAGGCATCGGTGGGCAGCTTGGCAAGTCCGGAGACCATGGCTCCGAGGGCCGCCGCCATGGCTGCCGCCGCCGCCGCTGCACTGCCTCCTCCGGGCGTGGCGGTGGGGGCGGCGAGATCGTCCAGGAATTCGTTCAATCCATTCACGGTGGTGGCTTCGGCGAGACGGTTCTCTAATACCAGACTAGGATGGAAATTCTCCACCTGCAAATACCACTCGGCGGTCATTTCGAGCGCACGCTTGGGGATGAGGCCCACGATCTCGCTGCCGACGATCGCCGCACCGTAACGAGCGGCCTCCGCGCGCACGGCTTCGAAGACGCGGTGAATGGGGGTTTGTTCGAAATCGGTAAGGTTCATGGAGACCTGCGCCAGGTTGCGCGAGGCCAGCGGCACGCCCATCGATTTCACGTAACGGAAGCCGCCGGAGGAGAAGCGGATGGCCTTGGCGATGCGCTTGGCGATCTCCACGTCGGCGGTGTTCAGGTTGATGTTGTAGGCGATCAGGAATTTGCGCGCGCCTACGACGGTGGCGCCGGCGCTGGGGTGCAGCTCAGCGTCGCCGAAGTCGGGGCGGCGGTCGGGATTGGTGCGCACGTCTTCGCGCAGGCCTTCGAACTGGCCGCGGCGGATGTTCTCCAGGTTGACGCGGTCGGGGCGGCGGGCGGCGGCTTCGTAGAGATAGACCGGCACGTGGAGGCGCTCCCAGAGGCGCTGGGCGAGGTCGTTGGCGAGGCGAACGCAGTCGTCTAGCGTGACTCCTTCGACGGGGATGAAGGGGACTACGTCGGCTGCTCCGATGCGGGGATGGACGCCTTTGTGTTCGCGAAGGTCGATCAGGGTGACGGCTCGCTCGACGCCTCGGAAGGCGGCTTCGACTACGGATGTGGCTGGGCCGGCGAAGGTGATTACGGAGCGGTTATGATCGGCGTCCATCTCGCGGTCGAGGATGGCGATCCCGCGCACGGAGCGAATGGCTTCGATGATGGCGTCTACCTTGGCTGGGTCTCGGCCTTCGGAGAAGTTGGGGACGGATTCTACGATTGTTTGGGGCATGGTGTCTTGATAGTCATGTGTACGTTGTTCGTGCCGAAGTAATAGGGTAGTTCGCGGTGGTCTTGGACGTTAAGTATGAGCATGTCCGCTTGTTTGCCGGGCTCCAGGGAGCCCACGCGATCAGCCAGGCACAGGGCGTGCGCTCCGTTGATCGTCGCGGCGGATATGGCTTCCGCGGGCGACATGCGCATTTCGGTGCAGGCTAGCGAGAGCACCATCTGCATGCTGCAGGTCGGACTGGTGCCGGGATTGAAGTCGGTCGCCAGGGCTACCGCGGCTCCGGCTTCGATCAGCGCGCGAGCCGGCGCGTAGGTTCGCAGGCCCAAGTGAAAGACGGAGCCGGGCAGCAGCGTGGCGATGGTGTTCGATTGCGCCAGCGCGCGGATGTCTTCGTCGCCGGCCTGTTCCAGGTGATCGGCGCTGGCGGCTCCCAGTTCCACCGCGAGGCGGGCGGCTCCGGTGCGCGCGAACTGCTCGGCGTGGATCTTCAGCCCGAAGCCAAGGCGGCGGGCGTGTTCCAGGTAGCGGCGGGATTGCTCGAGCGTGAACGCGCCCTCATCGCAGTAGACGTCCACGAAGCGGGCCAGCTTGCGGCGGCGGATCTGGGGCATCATTTCGGCGGTGGTCCAGTCGATGTAGGCGTCGGGATGGCCGCGATATTCAGGCGGCGTGAGGTGCGCGCCTAAATAGGTTGGGACGATATCGATAGGGTCGCCATTCAGCTTGGCAAGGAGGCGCAGGGTTTTGAGTTCACCCGCTTCATCCAGCGCATAGCCGGACTTGGCTTCGAGGGTGGTGGTTCCGTGACGCGCCATGGCGGCGAGCGCGGCGCGGGCCTGGGTTTCGAGCTGCGCGGCGGACATCCCGCGGACGGCTTCCACGCTGGATAGAATGCCTCCGCCAGCGGCTGCGATTTCCGCGTAGCTGGCGCCCGCGAGACGCATTTCATAATCGACCAGGCGCGGGCTTCCGAAGATGAGGTGCGTGTGGCTATCCACGAATCCGGGCATGACCACGCAGCCCGCGGCATCGATCTCGCGCGCGCGGCGGGCGGCGGGCAACTTCTCGATGCGGCGCGCGGGACCGGCGTCCACGATGACGCCATCCTTGATTAGTACTGCGCCGTTGGGGACGATGCCGAGATCGCGCAGTGCCGCGCCGCGACGGGGCCCGCTATCGCCGCGCAGGGTCAGCAACTGGCGCGCGCTGCGGACCAGCACAGGCGGTTTGTTTTCGCGGCGGGACAAGAAGGGGCGGGTCTGGAGACCCGCCGCAGGCGTAGACGCCCGCCCCACGGCGCCGTTACGCATGGCTCCGCATGGGGGCGCGCAGTCCGGCGCCGGCGGCGAAGTCGATGGCTTCCTGGTATCCGGCATCCACGTGACGGAGGACGCCGATGCCGGGATCGCAGGTCATCACGCGTTCCAGGCAGCGCGCGGATTGAGCGGTGCCATCGGCCACGGTGACCTGGCCGGCGTGTTGCGAATAGCCAATGCCCACGCCCCCTCCGTTGTGCACCGAGACCCAGCTTGCGCCGGAGGCGGTGTTGAGCAGCGCGTTCAGGATGGGCCAGTCGGCGATGGCGTCGCTCGCATCCAGCATGGCTTCGGTTTCGCGGTAAGGAGAGGCGACCGAGCCGCAATCCAGGTGGTCGCGGCCGATCACGATGGGCGCTTGCAGCTTGCCGGTGGCCACCATGTGGTTCATCTCCAGCGCGAATTGAGCGCGCTCGCCGTAGCCCAGCCAGCAGATGCGCGCGGGCAGGCCCTGGAAATGGACCTTCTGCTGGGCGAGCGAAATCCAGCGGGTAAGGGTGGGGCTAGAGGAGAACAGGCGGCAGATGAGCTGGTCGGTGGCAGCGATGTCGGATGGCTCGCCGGAGAGCGCCACCCAGCGGAACGGGCCGCGGCCTTCGCAGAACAGCGGGCGGATGTATTCGGGGACGAAGCCAGGGATTTTGAAGGCGTCGGCGACGCCACGGTCGGCGGCGAAGCGGCGGATGTTGTTGCCATAGTCGAAAGTCACCGCGCCCGCGCGCTGGAGGTCGAGCATGGCGCGCACGTGGGTGGCGATGGAATCGAGCGACCGGTCGAGATATTGTTCTGGATCGCGCGCGCGGAGTTCGGCGGCTTGTGCGACAGTGTGGCCGGTGGGGATGTAGCCGTTCAAAGGATCGTGGGCGCTGGTCTGGTCGGTGAGCAGGTCGGGGACGACGCCGCGGCGGGCGAGTTCGGGCAGCGCCTCGGCGCAGTTGGCGACGAGGCCGACGGACTTGGGCTCGCCGACGGCAATGGCCTCGCGCAGGATGGCGAGGGCTTCATCGAGCGAGTGGGTCATCACGTCGCAATAGCCGGTTTCGATGCGCTTGCGGATGCGCGCGGGGTCCACGTCGATGCCGAGGAAGGCCGCGCCGTTCATGGTGGCGGCCAGGGGCTGGGCTCCGCCCATGCCGCCGAGTCCGCCGGTGACCACCAGGCGTCCGGCGAGCGACCCGCCGAAGTGTTTGCGGGCGGCGGCGGCGAAGGTTTCGTAGGTGCCTTGCAGGATGCCTTGCGAGCCGATGTAGATCCAGCTTCCGGCGGTCATCTGGCCGTACATGGTGAGGCCGAGCCTTTCGAGCGCGCGGAACTGCTCCCAATTGGACCAGTGGCCCACCAGGTTGGCGTTGGCGATGAGGACGCGGGGGGCTTCCTCGTGGGTGCGGAAGACGCCGACGGGGCGGCCGGATTGCACGAGCAGCGTTTCGTCCGAGGCGAGCGATTCGAGTTCGCGCACGATGGCGTGGAAGGAGGGCCAGTCGCGAGCGGCCTTGCCGGTGCCGCCGTAGACGACGAGGTCGGCAGGGCGCTCGGCGACGTCGGGGTCGAGGTTGTTCATGAGCATGCGCAGGGCGGCTTCCTGCTTCCATCCCCGGCAGCGGAGGGACGTGCCGCGCGGGGCGCGGATGACTGGGGCCATGGGTTCATGGTAGCGCGGGGCTGGGCTGCGCCGGAACTGGTGTTTCGGCTGGTGGTTTAGCCCCGCGAGCTTCAGTCCGGTCCGCGGTTTCCGCGGGTTGTTGGGCGGGATTGTGCGTCTGCCCGTCGTCTTTTGGGTTTGCTTCGTAATCTTCTGTTTCCGGGGGCGCAGGGACGGGCTGGTGGGCAGTTTCGGGTTTGGTCTCAGCGGCTTCAGGCGGTTCGGGGCCTGCGGGGTGCGGAGTGTTGCGGGCGGCCTGGAAGGCTTTCAACTGGCGGAGGCAGCGGTCGATGGAGCGCTCGATGCTGGTTTCGTAGCGGGCGAGCCGGGTGAGGGAGTTGCGACCATCGCCATCGACGATGAAGGCGCGGGTGAGGCGGTCGCCTGGGTCGGGCGGGGCGGGAGCGGGCGGTATTTCGGGGTTCCGCTCGTGGTTCCTTTTATGGTTGACCAATTCCCGTTTGCGGGTGTAGTCCCTGGCGGCGACCGCTTCGAGGCACTGGCGGTAGATGGCGGCTTCCATGGGGAGCGTGCGGTCGAGGCGCCATTGATCGGCGGCGATGCGCTGTACCAGTTTTTCTTCGCCGAGACCGACGGGGCGGAGGTTGTCGTAAAGGTCCTTGACGAGGAGGAGAAATTCTTCGGGATTTTCGCCGGGGAGAATATGTTTGTCGCCGGACAGGCCGTGTTTGAGGCCGTTGCGGCTGGACGCTTCCTTTCCGGCTGCGGTACGGGGCCCGGTAGATTTCTTCGCGTTTTCGCGGTTGGCATTGATCTGGGCCGCGGTGGGTGCGGGAGGATGGTCGGTTTGTTTCATCTGCCTGTCTCCGGTTACATAATATGCCGGAGGGTTTGGGGAATATGGACCTGATTTTGTTTAGATAGTTGAAAACATGAGGGAACTTTGTTTGGCTCAGGCTGTGACTGTAAAAGGTTTCCTCAGTTTCGCGGCGGGTATGGGCCGAGCGCCGCGGAACGGGGCATGAAAAAGGCGGGCGCTAGCGGCGGGCGGCCTGAGAGGCCGCTGCAGGCTGAGAGCCTGCCCCACAACTACTGCGCGGCACAGGCGTGCGGAGCGGGGATGGTCTGCTCTTTGTTCTCGGAATAGCACCATTGGACCAGCGCATCCGGGGTCTTGCCCGCGTTGGCCAGGCGCAGGTCGTCCAGCGTGATTTCGTGGAAGGCGAACTGGATGGACCCATCGCTCCCCACAGTGGCCAACAGGTACCCGTAGACGTCCGTGCGGGCGGTCTCGGAGCCTGTCTGTCCAGGAGGCAGCCGGTAGCGGACGGCTCCGGCCGTCCCCACAATCCATCCGGGCAACACCTGGTCCTTCCAGTAAGTCGTGTTGTACACGTCGTCCATTACAAAATGGGAGTGGCTGGCGAGTAGGTAGACTTTCTTGCCGGCCGCGCGCAGATCCGCCAGCAGGTTGTAGACTTCGCGTCCGCTGGCGATGCCGGCGGGCGAGTCGCACATGCTGTGGCTCATGCCCTTGCTGCCCGGCAGCGCTTCATGCATGCCCACCACGATGGTCGATATCGCGCTCGATTTCCGGTCCTCCGCCAGGCGCGCGCGAATCCAGGCCATCTGCTCCCGGTCGAAGGCATTGTCCGAGGCATTGTCGAGCGAGAGGAAATCGATCGAGCCATGCATGACCCAGCGATAGTAAGTGCGGAAGCCGCCGGTGTCGCGGTCGCGGTCGCGCTGGCCGGCCAACCTGGGGCTGTTCAGATATTTTTCGAACTGCGCGAGATAGGCTTGGCGCGTTTGCGGGAAGATCGTCTCGTGGTTGCCGATGCCAAGAAAAATCTCCAGGGACTGGAATGGCCGCAGTTGATGGTCGATGAAATCCGGCCAGGCATTCTTCAGGTAGGAAACGATGTTGAGGTGGGGAGCGGGAAGGTGCAGCGCGGCGGGCGGCGCCATGTCTTCGTCGAAGTCGTAGATCGCGCGAAAGTCGCCCAAGTGCCAGTAGAACTGCGCGCCGCTCTTCAGTACGCTGGCGGCGATGGCGGGCATGACCACGTCGCCGCAGTTGCGCGAGTCGCCGGAGACGGCGAACTGCCAGGCGGGGGCGGGAGCATCCTGCGCCGCGCCCGCGGCGGAGAGAGAGAGGAATAGCGATATCAGTTTGTGCATGGCTGCCAACAGCCATCCTAACAGCCGTGCTTGCCTACGGCCATGGGTTACGCCTACAATGGGCGGCAGCCATGGAACAACACGTCAAGATACTCGGCATCCTCCACATCGTTTTCGGAACCCTGGGAATACTGCTCGCATTGGGCATGCTATTGCTCTTCGGCGGCATCGCGGGATTAATCGGCGCCACCGACTACTCCAGCAACGCGCACATTTCGATTCCCATCCTGGGAGGCATCGGCGCCATTATCTTTTTCGTTCTGCTGGCGATTTCGCTGCCCGGTTTGATCGCCGGGATCGGACTGCTGCAATTCCGGTCATGGGCGCGCATCCTGGCGATCGTGATCTCCGTGCTGGACCTGATTCACGTGCCCTTCGGGACCGCCCTGGGCGTGTATGGCCTTTGGGTGCTGCTCTCGCAAGGATCGGAGCGGCTCTTCCGTTGAGACGGAAACTCCTCACCGCGGCCTACTGGACAGTTCCGTCTATCCTATGTCTGGCGCTCTACTGGCCGGGCTTGCTGGCATGGTTCCAACAGGACGACTTCGTCTGGCTGAACCTGCCAAATCAGGCGCACCAATGGGACGGCCTGCTCAGAACGCTGTTTCAGCCGACGGTACAGGGAACCTGGCGGCCCCTCAGCGAGCGCGCGTTTTTCCTGGCATTCGGCGCCATGTTCGGCAGCGACGCCCTGCCTTACCGCGTCTGGGTATTCCTCACCATGTTCGCGAACCTGGCGCTGCTCGAGTCCGTCACGGCACGCCTGACGCGGTCGCGCGCGGCCGGATTCTGGGCCGCCATTCTGTGGGTGGCGAACAGCAAACTGGCCACCCCGATGTCGTGGACCTGTGAGTACATCCTGGTGGCTTGCGGCTTCTTCCTGTTGCTGGCCCTGCACTTTTTTCTGCGCTACACGGAAACGGGCGAGCGCCGCTACTATGTCTGGACGTGGGCGGCCTTTCTCACCGGATTCCTGGCCATGGAGACCAACATCGTGTTCCCGGCGCTGGCCGGAAGCTATGCGCTGCTTTGTGCGCGGAAGCATTTCCGGCGGACGCTGCCCTTCTTTGCGGCGTCGGCGGTCTACGGCATCCTGCACCTCTTGCTGGCGCCTAACCACGGCACCATCCCTTACACCATGCACTTCGACAGCGCCATTCCGGCCACCTTGTGGGCCTACTGGCGCCGGATCTTCGAGCCCATCGGCCTGCGCCGCCTGTCTCCTTTCCCGGCGGCCGTCACCGCCGCGCTAATGGCGTGTTGCAGCATTGCGCTTCTGGCGTTCACCATCGGCCAGGCGCGGCGGAAGCAATGGCTGGCGCTGGTCTTGTTGGGCTGGTTCTTCATCGCGCTGGGTCCCGTGGTACCGTTGCGCGACCACATCACGGACTACTATCTGACGCTGCCCGTCATGTGCCTGGCGATGCTGGGCGGCTACGCGCTGACCTGGGCCTGGCGCGGAGGCACGCCTTCGATAGCCTGGAAGACCTTGAGTGCGGTCTTAGCGGCCGGCTATTTGATGCAACAGGCGCCGGTGGGGTGGGGTCATGCCGAATGGTATCGCGAGCGCAGTGAGGCTCAAGAGGCGTTGGTGCTGGGAGTCGCGCGCGCGCACGAACTGCATCCGGACAAAGTGATTCTGCTCGACGGCATCGACGACTATCTATTCTGGGGCGCCATTCAGCAGCGCCCTTTCCAATTCCTCCGGATTCCGGACGTGTATCTGACGCCGGGATCGGAAGCGAACATCTCGCCGCATCCCGAGATAGACGACGTATCCAAGTTCGTGATGCCGGCTGAAAAGACCCTCAGGGGGCTGGACGCCGATCAGGTTGTGGTGTACCGCGCCGGTGGAGGGCCGCTGCGCAACATCACGCAGAAATATGAGCCGCCCGTTGCTCCGGAGTCCGCTGCGGGGCCGCTGCGCATCGATATGCGCGATCCGCTGGTGACGGATCGTCTCGGCCCGGGCTGGTACGATCTCGAATCGGGATACCGATGGATGGCGCGCACGGCGAGCGTGCGCATGGCGGGACCGCGCGCGGCCGGCCAAAAGCTCTATGTGACTGCGATTTGCCCGGCGGTTCAGCTCGCTCATGGACCGCTGCGGATGACGGTGACTGTGGACGGCATCCGGCTGGCCCCCGCGCAGTTCACCCAGGGTGGCGCGGAGTCGACCTTCGATTTCGCCCTGCCGCCGGAAACCGTCGGCAAGGACCCGATCGACATCGCCGTGGAGGTGAGCCGCACCGTGCGGGTGGGCGCGGATGTGCGGGATCTGGGGCTGGCCTTCGGCCGCTTCGAGATTAAGTAGTACATCGTACAGATAGTCCCTTATAGAATACTGGCAGTTCGGTTGCACCGTGGGGCGGCCAATCTTGGCTAGCCAATCTTGGCCGCAGCCGCATTTCAGGCGGCTCCTGCTTTCACGGCGCGCCCCGTGGTGCGCGCAAAGGCCGGCTGAAAGCCGGCTGCGGGCAGGATTGCCCGCCCCACAAACGCCACACTCACTTGTCAACTAAAGAAATAACTGGACGATGTAATAGTATCCTGGCTGGTATGGACTCCTGCGATCGGCTCTTCCTGGATTACTCCGCCCGCAAGCTCCGGCAGCTTAGCGGCCGCATCGAGGATTGCCTGGGCCGCCTTACCGAAGAACAGATTTGGGCGCGCGGCGCGGAAACTGAAAACGCGGTGGGCAACCTGGTGCTGCATCTGAGTGGCAATGTCCGGCAATGGATCGTCGCCGCGGTGGGCGGGCGGCCGGACATCCGCCAGCGCGAC
>Ga0182016_10006356_pt1 | contig 12435 bp, 8 predicted proteins | sample 712S2MmetaG_FD_120491 | JGI IMG/M metagenome (GOLD analysis project Ga0182016, IMG submission 120491) | Permafrost microbial communities from Stordalen Mire, Sweden - 712S2M metaG | ecosystem: Environmental > Terrestrial > Soil > Wetlands > Permafrost | place: Sweden: Stordalen | collected...
GGAATCCACCGGTTACCACAGGTGCGCTAGGCGTGCCGAAAGAAAACGTTGCAAATAAATCAGTTACTTAGGAATGGTCGGGGCGGGGCGATTTGAACGCCCGACCCCCTGCGCCCAAGGCAGGTGCGCTACCAGGCTGCGCTACGCCCCGACAATGTCCCTATTCTACCGTAGTCGCCGCATCGCCGCGCGCTCGACTATCATCTACCTATGAGCTCGAATCACACGGTGCTTCGCCGCGATGTCCTCGCGGCAGCCGGCACGGCACTCACCACTTCGCTTTTCACCGGACGAGTGAAGGGCGCGAACGATCGCATTTCCATCGGCTTTATCGGCGTCGGAACCATGGGGTCGTCGAACCTCGGCTACGCCATGCAGACTCCCGAACTGCAGCCGGTCGCCGTCTGCGACGTCTATCGGCCCCATCGCGAACGCGCCGTCGATGCGGCCCAAAAGGGCGGCCTTTCCGTGAAAGCCGTGGCCGACTTCCGCGAAATCCTGGCCGACCGCTCCATCGACGCGGTGTGCATCTCCACGCCCGACCACTGGCATGCCTATATGACCGTGGAGGCCTGTAAGGCCGGCAAGGACGTCTACGTCGAAAAGCCCGCCAGCAAAGGCGTCGACGAGGGTCTCAAGATGGTGCAGGCGGCGCGCAAGTACAATCGGGTAGTACAGGCCGGGACCATGCAGCGCTCCGGCGGGAATTTCCGCAAAGCCGCGGAGTTGGTGGCTTCGGGCATGCTGGGCGAGATCACGTTCTGCCACACGTTCCAATCCGAGTTGACCAGCCGCGCGCGCTGGGGCAATCTGCCCGACGCGCCCGTGCCCGACGGCCTCGATTGGGACATGTGGTTAGGGCCCGCGCCCGCCGTGCCGTTCAATCCCAACCGCTGGGGCCAGCGTATCACCTTCCCCACCTTCCGCTACTTCTTCGACTACGCCGGCGGCGCCATGACGGATTGGGGTGTGCATCTCATCGACCCCCTGCATCAGTGCTTCGGCGAGGTAATGCCCAAATCGGTGGTGGCACTGGGCGAAAAATTCTACGTGACGGACAACTGCGACACTCCCGACACCATGCACGCCACCTTCGAATACCCCAAGTTCCTGATGACCTACGAAAGCCGCACGTGCAATTCCCTCCCGCTGTTCGGCCTCAATCAGGGGGTTGGCACCTCCATCCACGGCACGGATGGAACCCTCATGGTGAACCGGCGCGGAGTCTGGGTGATTCCCAATACAGGTTCGAAACTCTCCGGCGCCACCTGGGAGAATATTCCCGACATGACGCCCATGAACGGGCCGCACTGGAAGAATTTCGCCGAGTGCATCCGTTCGCGCCAGAAGCCCACCAGCGATATCGAGACGTGCGTGCGCTCATCGGCGGTATGCCAATTGGCGAATGTTTCCATGCGCGCCAAGACTCGCGTGGAGTGGGACGAGAAGCAATGGACGTCGCCGCAGGAAGCCGCCAAGCCGTACCTGCGAACGGAATATCGCAGTCCCTGGAGGCTGGAAGTATAGCGGGATGGCGAAGACAGCTCGCACACGGTCACGGCCGCGCGCCGAGAATAAATCGACTCTCCGGATCTACACCCTGCTGTTCGCCGCTACCTTGGCGGTGTACGCGCGGACCATCAGTTTTGACTTCGTCAATTTCGACGATCCCGACTACGTCACCGCCAATCCCCACGTGCGCGGCGGGTTCACCGCGTCGAATGTCGCCTGGGCCTTCACCTCGGGCGACGCGGCCAATTGGTTTCCGCTCACGCGCCTTTCGCACATGCTCGATTACGGGCTATTCGGCATGGCGGGCAGATGGCATCATCTCGGCAATGTGCTGCTGCACGCCGTTTCCGTGCTGCTGCTGTTCGCGTTTCTCCATCGGGCCACGCGCCGGCTATGGCTTAGCGCATGGGTGGCATTCCTGTTCGCGCTGCACCCTCTACACGCGGAATCGGTCGCCTGGGTGGCCGAGCGGAAGGATGTGCTCAGCACAGTGTTCGCCATGCTGGCATTGTGGTGCTACATACGTTGGGCGGAACAGCCGTCGCTGCGACGCTATCTGCTCATCGCGTTGGCGTTCGCTCTTGGGCTGATGGCGAAACCCATGATCGTGACGCTGCCCCTTGTCTTTGTGCTGCTCGATATATGGCCGCTCGGGCGTGGGCCGCACTGGCGCGAGAAGATTCCTTTCTTCGCGATGTCCGCTGCTTCCGCCGCGATCGCGTGGTTCGTGCAGCAGTCCGGCGGAGCGGTGAGAACGGCGGAACAATTTCCACTGCCCCTGCGCATCGAGAACGCCGCCCTCTCCAGCGTGGCCTACCTGTTCCAGTGGTTTTGGCCGGCCCGGATGGCGGTGTTCTATCCCTATCCGGCCTCAATCCCTTTGTGGCGGGCCGCCGCGGCGGCGCTCGCGATTGCCGCCATCTCGATCGCTGCCCTGCGCTCCGTCCGCCGGCGCCCTTATCTGACTGTCGGCTGGTTCTGGTACCTGATCGTGCTGGCACCCGTCATCGGGCTGGTGCAGGTGGGGGCGCAGGCGCACGCCGATCGCTATACTTACATGCCGACCATCGGGATCTCGATCGTGCTGGCGTGGGGCGCCGCTGAATTCCTCACACGCGAACCGCACGCCAGGCCCGCACTCATCGCCCTGGCGGCGGCGTCCTGCGCGGCCGCCGCGGCCGTGACATGGGTGCAACTCGGCTTCTGGAGGGATAGCCGTACTCTGTTTCAGCATGCGGTGGAGGTCACCGCCAATAATTACCTGGCGCATCACAACCTAGGCGTGGCCCTGGCCGAAATGCCGGACGGCACGAACCTGGCGATCGCTCAGTTCCAGGCCGCCCTCGAAATCAAACCCAATTACCTCCGGGCCCATACCGACTTGGGAAGCGCCTACGCCAAATTGGGCCGATATTCCGAAGCCATGGCCGAATACCGCTCCGCTCTCGCCCTCGACCCCGACCTGGCGATCCCGCACCACAATCTCGCTAACACATACTTCCAACTGGGCATGTGGAACGAAGCCATTTCCGAGTACCAGACCGCTCTTCGCCTCGACCCCGAATATACCGGCGCACGCAACGGGCTGGCGGAAGCCGAGTACAACCTCGGGCTGGCTCTGGCCAAAGCCGGACGACAGTCCGACGCCGCCGCGCATTTGGAAGCCGCGCTGCGCGCCCGCCCGGAGTATCCCGAAGCGCACAACAATTTGGGCGTGGTGCTCTCCCAGGATCCCGCCCGTATCAACGACGCCATCGGCCATTTCGAAGCGGCGTTGCGCCTCGACCCGAATTACGCCGATGCGCACGTGAACCTCGGCGTGGCGCTCTCGCAATTGCCCGGACGCATCCCCGATGCCATCGCACAGTTAGAGGCGGCTGAACGCATTCAGCCTGACCCCGAAGTGCGGCAAATGTTGGAAAAACTGATAGCGGAAATCCATTAGCTGCCGCAAACCGTCCTCCCGGTTTTCGAATATTCCAATAAGAAAGCTTCCATAATCCGAATTCTTAGCGCTTTTCGCGCCTTATTTAGCTGTTTTCATCACGTTTAGCGCACACAATTATCGTGAATTCTCTTCTCAAGCGCGGTGCATCGCAGTATAGTCTGTACCGAAGACACCTCGAAGGTGTGGTTTCCAGCTCGCTTTGGAAAAGGAGTTAACGACCATGTTTCGTCATTCCCTGAATCGCCGCGTTCTCGGCGCTTTTGCTTTTCTGCTTCTATTAGCCTCGACCGCCGTTCCGGGCCGCTCCCAGGCGGTGAGCGCCAGATTGCTCGGAACCGTAACCGATACGACCGGCGCCATCGTTCCCAACGCAAATCTCACCATCCGGGAGAGCCAGACCGGTGTCTCCCGAAACGTCCAGACAAACGAGAGCGGAAATTGGACTGTACCCGAACTGCCCCCAGGGGTTTATGAGGTTGCCGTGGAGGCCAAAGGGTTTAAGAAGGAGATCCGCAAGGACATTACCCTTTTGGTGGACACCACCACTCGCGTCGACGTCCAGTTGCAGCCCGGCGCCGTGACCGACACCGTGGAGGTGACCGGGGCGCCGCCGATACTGCAAACCGACACCGCTTCGACGGGCGAGAAGATTGAACGCCAAGTACTTGCCAACGTCCCCCTGATCAGTTCCAACCGCAATTTCCAAAGCCTGTTGAATCTGGCGCCCGGAGTCGCCCCCGTGCAGGAGCAGCATTCGCAGTTTTTTAATGCAGGCAGCTCTCTGCAGACCGAAGTAAACGGCCAGATGCGCATGGGCAATAACTTCATGATCGACGGCACCGACGACAATGAGCGCACGGGCCTTCTGCAGATCTACATCCCGCCCATCGAAGCCATTCAGACGGTGGACGTTTCCCTTACCAACCATGACCCGGAACTGGGCCGCGCCTCGGGCGGCGTGATGAACGTGGTGATCAAATCGGGCACCAACCAGATTCACGGCGCAGCCTACGAATTCCTGCAGAACAGCGATTTCAACGCTCGATCGTTCTTCAACCCCTCGGTGGGGCACCTCGCCTACAACTACGTGGGCGGAAATATTGGCGCCCCCATCAAAAAGAACAAGGTCTTCGTTTTCGGGGATTACCTGCGGGTGATGGATCACGAAGCCAACACCAATAACGTCGAAATTCCGCCGAACCAATGGCGTACCGGCGATTTCAGCTCCGTCACCAACAGCATCCTTTATGACCCGAACACCGGTAATCCGCTTGACGGCACTGGCCGCCAGCCGTTCGCCGGCAACGTGATTCCGCAGACCGAAATCAACCCGGTGTCTCAAAAAATCCTCAGCTACCTGCCGGGAACCAACGAATCCTACAACATCAACAAGTTGAGCAACAATTACTTCGCGCTACTGCCGTACCAGAAGACCACGGATTCGTTCGATGTGAAGGTGGACGACAACTTCACCGACACAAATCGCCTAAGCTCCCGCTTCAGCTTTTCGCGGCCGGTGGTTTTCCAGGCGCCCTTGTTCGGCATCGCCGGCGGCGACGGCCCTGGTGGCGCATTCATGGGAACCGGTTTGCAGAGAACCTATAGCGGCGGTCTGAATTACGATCGCATCTTCAGCCCCACCATGGTGGCCAACGTTCGCGTGGGCGTGTCGTATTACAACAACGTCGCGCAGTCATCCGATTACGGCCAGAACGATTCGACGGCTCTCGGCGTTCCCGGGGTCAACATCAGCCCATTCACCAGCGGGTTCGTCAGCACATCTCTGGGGGACGGAATCTCTTCGCCTATGACCGGCTATTCGGCGAGTCTGCCTTGGGTGCGGTCGGAAGCGAATGTGGATCTGGTCAATACCTGGACCAAGACGATGCGAAACCACACCTTCAAGTGGGGCGTCGATTTCAAGCGCGTACGGGACAACCTGCTACAGGACCAGACCTACGGCGCTCGCGGAATCTACGATTTCGGCAATGAACAAACCGATCTGTGCGTCCCCGCAAAGACTTCGTCGACCGGTGCGGTGACCAGTTGCAACCCGCCCAAAACTGCTCCTCTGGGTGTATGGGATGACGTTGCTGCCTTTCTGCTGGACACTCCCTACTCCCTGGGACGCGACGTGAACACGTATTTCCCCGGGTTGCGCGCCTCGGAGTTCTTCGCCTTCGGCGGCGATACCTGGCAGGTTTCCTCCAAACTGACCATCAATCTCGGGCTGCGCTGGGAACTGTACCCGCCGGCCACTCCTCCGTTCCCGGGCCTCTTTTCGAATTACGACCCCAGCACCAACGATCTCGTGGTCGCCGGCGTCGGTGGCAATCCTTCGAATCTCGGCATGAAGACCCGCTACAACTACTTCGCGCCGCGCGCCGGACTGGCCTACCGCCTGACGGAAAAGACCGTCATCCGCGCCGGCTTCGGCACCAGCTACACGCCGTTCCCGGACAATACATATGCCTACAATTATCCCGAACGCTCCAACAACAACTACAATAATGTGGGCGACGGCTACGCGGTAGCGCTGCTGCCGAACGGCCAGCCCGCCACCTTCCAGCAAGGCTTCCCGGCCCCGGTGCCGGTGGCGGTTCCCTCCAACGGAATTCTTCCGGCCACTGGCTCGCTGTTGAGCCAGAGCATGTTCACCATCAATAAGAACTTCAAGAACCCGTACTCGGAAGCCTGGAACTTCGCTATCCAACAGGCACTCCCCTTGAAATTGGTCCTGGATGTCGCCTACGTCGGTCTACATGGCGTGGATACCGTCGGCCAATACAACCTCAACACCACCACCAACCCCGCCCTGCTAGGCTTGGGTACCGCCAGCCAGCCGCTCGATATCGCCTACGGTAAAACCGCCGGCGATACCCTGTTCTGGCCGGGATTCTCCTCCAGCTACAATGCGCTTCAGGTGAAACTCGATCGCCATATGGCCAACTTTAATATCACCACCGCCTTCAACTACGGCAAAGGCATGGATTACCAGAGCTCCGACGATGGCGGCTACGACTTTTACGTCGGCTTCCAGCGGAATTACGCGCGCGACGATTGGGATCGCACCTTGAGCTTCGTGCAGAGCTACGTCTATCAGACTCCGTTCGGCGTCGGCCAGAGGTGGCTCAATCATGGTCCGGCCGCCGTCATCCTCGGCAACTGGCAGATAGCCGGCGTCCTGAGCCTCATGACGGGAACTCCCATCGGCACGGTGGGTGCCAGCGGCAGTGCGCTCAATACACCGGGCGAAACGCAAACCGCCAACCAGGTGGGCCCGTTGCAAATTCTCCACGGCATCAACGTGGGCAATCCCTGGTTCGCCACATCCAGCTTTACTCAGCCCACGGGCGCGGGTATCTTCGGCAGCACTGGCCGGAACCCCTTCACCGGCCCCGGCCTGTTCTCACTGAATCTCTCCCTGACTAAGAATTTTCGGTTCAGCGAGCGCTTCAATGTGGAGCTCCGCGCGGAATCGTTCAACGTCACCAATACGCCGGAGTTCAGTAATCCCACCACCTCTATCACCAGTTCCTCCTACGGCTATGTCACCGGCACCATCGGTAGCGGCACCGGCGTCAACGGCACGGGCGGTGGAAGAGCGATCCAGTTGGGCGTGAAGCTGTCGTTCTAAGCGGCATCGAAGCACGTTTGATATAACGGAGGGGGCCGGCTCAATGAGTTTGGCCCCTTATTTACGAAAGGCGCAATATGACACGTCGGCAGATGTTTTCCAGTGCCGGAGCGGTGGCGGCAGCCGGCTCAGCCATGAGTTCCGCGGCCAGCGAAGGGACTCCCACGGGGGTGGAATTCCGCATTGGAGTGGCAACTTATTCTTTGCGGGAGTTCCAGCGCGGACTGGCAATCCGCATGATCAAGCGTACGGGCGTAACGCAGGTCAGCGTAAAGGACTTCCATTTGCCGTACACTTCCACACCGGCCGAGATCGCCAAGGCGGTGAACGAATTCAAGAGCGCCGGACTGACCATCGTGAGCGGCGGCAACACCGACCTGAAGTCCAAAGACCCGGCCGATCTGCGCAAGTACTTCGTGTATGCCAAAGCATGCGGGATGCCCATGCTGGTGACGGCGCCGTTGCATGAAAATCTAGGCGAGATCGAGAAACTCGCCAAGGAATTCGACATCAAGATCGCCATCCACACCCACGGCCCCGAGGATGCGAATTTCCCGACTCCCAAAGTCGTGCTAGATGCCGTGAAGGGCATGGATCCGCGCATGGGTTTGTGCATGGATATCGGCCACTCCGCGCGCGGAGGAGCGGATGTCGTCGCGGAGATTGCCAATGCGGGCCCGCGGCTGCTGGATATGCACTTCAAGGATCTGAAGGACAGCAAGGTCAAAGAGAGCCAGTGCGACGTGGGCGAAGGCGTCCTGCCGGTAGTGGCGATCTTCAAGCAGCTGCAGAAAATCGGCTACCGTGGATCGGTGAACCTCGAGTACGAGATCAATTCCGACGATCCTTTGCCCGGCATGCTCCATTCCTTCGGCTATATGAAGGGCGTGCTGGCTGGGCTTGCGGGGTAGAGGCAGGCCATCGACGCAGACCGCTGCCTTGAAAGATCGCTGGTCGGGTTGGTCCCGCCGGACAAGCTGAGAAGCATGTCCCACAGGGCGGCAAGCCGCAAACCGTACTCACCACGGAGGCACGGAGACACGGAGAAAAACAAAGTCAAAGGCAAAACCGGAGCCCACGGAGGTGGCGGAGGCCACGGAGGCGTAAGATCCCGCGGCTAGTAATACAGGGATAGGACCCGCACTTGGTGGCGCGCGCCATGACGCACTCAGTTTTGAAAAACCGCTCCCTCGCATCGCGGTCACGGCTCGGAAACGCAGTGCGCCTAAACTGCCCTGGACGCGAAAGCCATCCCTCGATCAATTCAGATCTTGCAGTCTGTTAGAATGATTCCCGACCAATACCGAGGATCGAAATGAATCTACACGCTATCGATATCGCAATCATTCTGGTGTATCTGGCAACCTCCGTCGTGGTGGGCTATTGGGTTTCGCATCGCGCCTCCAAGGACATGCAAGCGTACTTCCTGGGAGGCAATACCATGCCTTGGTACGTGCTCGGGATCTCGAACGCGTCCGGCATGTTCGATATCAGCGGCACGATGCTTCTGGTCTATTGGGCGTTCATCTACGGCGTGAAAAGCGTGTGGATTCCGTGGCTGTGGCCCACCTTCAACCAGGTCTTCCTGATGGTGTTCATGTCGGCCTGGCTGCGCCGGTCCAACGCCATGACGGGCGCCGATTGGATCCAGACGCGTTTCGGCAAAGGCCGCGGCGCGCACCTGGCGCACATCATTGTCGTTATCTACGCTTTCTTCGGTATCATCGGGTTCTTCAGTTACGGATTCAAGGGCATCGGAAAATTCGCGTCCACCTTCCTGCCCTGGAATCTCAGTCCGAATCAGTACGCGCTGGCGCTGATCGCGATCACCACCATTTACGTCATCAAGGGCGGCATGTTCAGCGTGGTGGTCACAGAGGTGATGCAGTTCTGCATTCTCTCCATCGCCTCCTTTGCGGTGGGCATCATCGCCATGATGAAGATCGCGCCGGCGACGTTGGCCAAGTGTGTTCCGGCCGGTTGGGACAATCTCTTCTTCGGCTGGCATCTCAACCTGGATTGGTCCGCATTGATTCCCGCGGCGAATGCGAAGATCGCGGAGGATGGCTACGGTCTGTTCGGCTTCTTCGTGATGGCGCTGTTGTTCAAGGGCGTGCTGATCAGTGCGGCCGGCCCGGCGCCCAACTACGATATGCAGCGGGTACTGTCCGCGAAGAATCCGCGCGAAGCTTCCATGATGAGCGGCTGGGTCAACGTGGTGCTGACCTTCCCGCGGTATTTCCTGATCACCGGCCTGACCATCCTGGCGATCGTCTTCTTCAGCGACCAGATCAGAGGCATGGGCACCAAGATGGATTTCGAACTGATCTTGCCGTACGCGCTGGGAAAGTTCGTCCCGGCCGGCCTGCTGGGATTCCTGATTGCCGGCCTGCTGGCAGCCTATATGTCGAACTTCGCCGCCACGGTGAACGCGGCGCCGCCGTACTTCGTCAACGACATTTACAAACGCTACATCAATCCGAACGCGGCTCCCCGCACTTATGTGCGGCTGAGCTATCTCAGTTCGTTCCTGGTGGTGGTGATTGGAGTTCTGATCGGCTGGTTCGTGGCCTCGGTGAATTCGGTGGTGATCTGGATCGTCTCCGGCCTATGGGGCGGCTACACCGCATCCAACATCCTGAAGTGGTATTGGTGGCGCTTCAACGGGTACGGTTACTTCTGGGGGATGGTCACAGGCATCGCCGGCTCGCTGACGATTCCCGGAATCATGAGCCGGATTCCCTCGCTCCAACACTGGGCGAACCTGCGCTCGCTGAACCTGGACGTCTCCATCGGATTCGCCACGGTATTCATCGTCGGCATGGTCGGCTGCCTGCTTGGCACGTACCTCACCCCGCCGGAAGCGGATGAGGTATTGATAGACTTCTACCGCAAAGTGCGCCCGTGGGGTTTCTGGGGTCCGATTCGGGCCAAGGTGGTGGCGCAGGACCCAACGTTTCAGCCAAACCCGGATTTTCTGCGCGACATGTTCAACATCGTGGTCGGGGTGGTCTGGCAGGTGGCGCTGGTCGCTCTGCCGATCTACATCGTGCTGCGGACGAACATTCCCGCCATCTGGTATTGCCTGGCCGCGATCGCGGTGACGTCGATCATCCTGAAATTCAACTGGTACGACCGGTTGGAGAAGAGAGAAGTCTGGGTGCCGGCAGAGAAGGCGCAGGCTCTCCCGGCGAAATAGTTGCGGGGCAGGCCCCAGATGGGCGGGGCAACATTCATGAGATGCGAGACGGGCCGGTTCCGTGTCGGCACGTTTGCCGCGCGAGTTCCTTTCGCCGCGATTGAAGTCTGCCTTTCTCTGGGTAGCGCGCCATACAGCCTGAGCACTCGACGCCGATGGGCTAATCGACGAGACGGCGGCTGCCACTTGCAACCTGCCTCCCCAGACACTGGAAGCGTGGAGGGATCCGAAGACATAGGAGGGCCTGACGGATAACGGCGAGGAAAAGACCGCATTCCAAAAACATAGAATGAAGTATGAAACAAAGCATTCCAAAATCGGTTGACGAGTACATTGCAGCGCAGCCCGAGGCGCTGCGGCCGAAGCTCGAACAGGTACGCGCCGCGATTAGGAAGGCCGTTCCGGAGGCAGTGGAGGGCATCGGGTATCGTATGCCCGGATACAAGCTGCACGGAAAGCCGATGCTGTATTTCGCCGGCTTCAAGGAGCACTATTCGCTGTTTGCCGCATCGGGGACGTTTTTCGTGACCCTCGAAGATGAGCTCAGGGACTATGAGCGGCGAAAGGGGACGGTCCAGTTCCCCCTCACCGCACCGGTTCCGGTGAAGCTCATAGCCCGGATCGCGAAGCTGCGTGCGGCTGGGATCGCGGTCACTGCGAAAAGACAGCTGCCGGCCTGGAAGATTGAAAGGCGCAAGCAGGCCCACTAAAAGACAGGTGACCAGCCCGCGCGATGCCGTTGGCGTGCAGTACGCTGATCTGCCGGAAGGCCGACTCGCGCCGATTGAACGACTTGGCGTTTACTACACGGACGGGTCACCACGGGGTTCCGCGTGCGCGAGCCTCCGTCACGATCTATACTTAAAGCGGCATGCGAACCACAGTGGATATCGGGACTCTCATCGAGACGTCGCCGGAAATTCGCAAAGGCCGGCCATGCATCGCCGGCACCGGTGTCACGGTGCGCCGCATCGTCGGGTGGTACAACCTCGGTCTTTCCCCCGAAGAGATCGCCGCCAAAATGGAGCACCTCACGCTGGCCCAGATTCACGCGGCCTTGGCGTACTACCACGCCAACCGCGACGAGATTGACACTGACATTGCCACTGAAGATGCCGCCGTGGAACAAATCTTCCCCGCCCAGGCGTAGCCGCGGTGAGCCTCCTTCGTTTGTATATAGACGAGGATGCAATGGACGGCGATGTCGTCCGGGGTCTTCAGTCCCGCGGAATCGACGTTATCACTGCCGTTGTGGCTGAAATGATTCGCCGGAGAGATGAGGAGCACCTCCATTTCGCCACGGCCCAAGGTCGGGCGCTCTATTCCTTTAATGTCGGTGACTCTACGAGATCCACACGGCATGGATAACGAGTGGCCGCGACCATTGCGGAATCGTTTTGACACAGCAACGCCGCTATTCGACCGGCGAACAGATTCGGCGCTTGCTGCGGTTGATTGGCTCCCTATCGTCTGAATCCATGAGGAACCGTGCGGAGTTCTTAGGCCGGTGGTGATCGCCATGCCCGCCAGCGAGCGCACCATGGGGAACACATGGCGACAACTCGTCCAGATGGCGGGTGGGCCGGAGCGGTCAGGCAGGAAACATCCCCGAGCTTCTGCAACAGAGTTTTGCAACTGGCCAAACGCTAGCAACAGTGTTGCGGTAGCCCGTTTCCCCTTCATTTTTGCGACTGACATTTGCAACGCGCCGAGCCCAACGTTTACAGGCCCTTCGGCAATGATGCAAAACTTACCCTTTGTAGGGGTACGGGGGATCATGAATTACCCTCATGGGCTATAGTTGTCCATGCCCAACAATACATGTGAACACTGCGGCGGTTCACAACTCATCAGCGGTCTCACTGTTTCTGCTTCTGGTGGTGGTGGTGACGTACGTCCCGGCCTCCTCTGCAAACATAAAGAGAAAAGCTTTTTCAAACGATGGGAAAGGGGGAAAAGGGAGACCCTTTTTGCTGACCTGTGCACCTCTTGCGGCACTGTAAAACGTTTATACGTGAAAGACCCGAAACGTGATTGGGTCGTATAACTTTCACGGCTTCAATCGGGACTGTCCCCGGCCCAATGGGCGCAAAGGACCCTTTATGCAACCTGATTGCGGCACTTGGCCGAGAAACGCCC
>Ga0182016_10006358_pt1 | contig 12432 bp, 7 predicted proteins | sample 712S2MmetaG_FD_120491 | JGI IMG/M metagenome (GOLD analysis project Ga0182016, IMG submission 120491) | Permafrost microbial communities from Stordalen Mire, Sweden - 712S2M metaG | ecosystem: Environmental > Terrestrial > Soil > Wetlands > Permafrost | place: Sweden: Stordalen | collected...
GCCGCATCGCCGCGCGCGCGAAGCTTGAAGGTCGCCTTGGATACCGCACCGGCGGCGTCCGTCACGTCGACATGCAGCACGACAACGCTGTCGGCAGCGCTGGCAACGTGGAACGCGACCGCACCGAACGGGCGGCAATCGAGCGCCTTCGCGCCCGGGGGCATAGTCGAGCTCGGAGCCTTGCCGGGAACCAGGAACAACGTCTGGCAGAACAGCCCAGGCAAGGGAAATACCAATAGAAGACCCGCTACTCTGTTAATCCTCATGCTGATCTTGTAACACACGTCCCACTAGCGGACACAGAGGTCCGAAACTGAACGCCAATGCAGCCGGGCCGGCCTGAGAATGGGCAACTTAGGCATGGCATCGCGGTTGCATACTGTAAATAGAGCATCATGCGCAGCTTTTTTCAGGATCTGCGCTATGCAATCCGCGTTCTGCGGAACAGTCCGGGGTTCACGGCGGTGGCCGTGCTCACGCTGGCGCTGGGCATAGCGGCAAACACAACCGTCTTCGGCTGGATCGACACGCTGCTGGTGCGTCCGTTCTCCGGCGTGTCCGGTGGCGGACGCTTGGCCGCGCTCGAAACCGTGTCGCCAAGCGGCGAATACTCCAATACTTCCTACCGCGATTACCGCGATTATCGCGACAGTGTGAAGTCCTTTTCCGGCCTGGCCGCCTCGCTGCTCAACGCATTCAACGTCGGCCCGGTCGACAACCCGCGCCGGATTTTCGGCGAATACGTCTCCGGCAACTACTTTGCGGTCCTGGGTGTCAAGCCCGTACGCGGACGCGCGTTCCTGCCGTCGGAATATGCCGACAATCCGGGCGCGTCTCCGGTGGCGGTGATCAGCTACCGGCTGTGGCAGAGCCTGTTCCAGGGCGATCCAAGCGTGGTGGGCAGGACCGTCCGGGTGAACCGTTACCAACTGACCGTGGCCGGCGTCGCTCCGGAGGAATTCCTCGGCACGATGCCCGGCATGTTGATGGAGATCTGGATCCCGGTGAACATGGCGGGGCTGCTGAACGGCCAGGGCGACTGGATGCTGGTAAACCGGACCGCACGCCAGATGTGGCTGACCGCGCGGTTGAAGCCCGGCGTGACGCTCGAGCGGGCGAACGCGGAAGTAGAAGCGTGCGCGCGGCGTCTGGCGCAGGAGTCGCCGCAGTCGAACGACGGCTTCCGCGCCAGCCTGATGCCTGTGTGGAAGGCGCACTTCGGAGTGCAAACCATGCTGCTCGCCCCGCTGCGGATTCTCATGGGCTTGTGCTTCGTGCTCTTCCTGATTGTGGGCGCCAACGTCGCCAACCTGCAGTTCGCCCGCGCTACCGCCCGGAGGCGAGAGTTGAGCGTGCGCATGGCCCTGGGCGCGGACCGCGGCCGGCTGGCGCGCCAGCTTCTGACCGAGAGCCTGCTGCTGGCGGCGATGGGCGTATTGGCAGGCATACCGCTGGCGGTCTGGCTGGGACGGGCGCTCGTCTGGATGCTGCCGTCGATCGGGTTTCCGATAGACTTCGATTTCAGCCTGAACGGGGACGTACTTGGCTTTACCGTGCTGTTGTGCGGCGCCGCTGCCCTGCTGACCGGCCTCGCCCCCACCCTGCACTCGGTCAGAAGCGGATTGATGGAAGCTCTGAAGGAAGGCGGTAGGGGTGGCACGGCCGGCGCCGGCCAGAACCGGATCCGCGGCCTGCTGGTGGTTTCCGAGGTGGCGTTGGCGTTGGTGGCGCTGGTTGGCACTGCCCTGTTCGCGCGCAGCTTTCAGAATGCGCGGGCCATCCGTCCCGGCTTCGACGCGCGCAATATCCTGTTTGCGAAATACCACCTCGATACTTTCTGTACGAATGCGGAGCAGAGGGAGCAGTTCTGCCTGCGTCTGCGCGACCGGATCGGGGCTCTCCCGGGAATCGCCACCGTGAGCTTCGCGAATGTCGTGCCGGTGGAGATCGGTACCGGCCCATCGTCGAACATACGCCCGGAAGGATACGTCCCCGGTCCGAGCGAAGAGATGAGGGTCTCGAGCGCCACGGTCGCACCCGGCTTTTTCGACACCCTGCACATTCCGGTGCTGGAGGGGCGCGATTTCTCCGAACGCGACGGCCGCGGCAGCGCGCCGGTGGCCATCGTCAATCAGACTTTCGCGCAGCGCTACTTCGGCGGCCACAGCCCGGTGGGGCGCCGGGTCCAGGTGGACGGCACGTGGTCGACGGTGATCGGTCTGGCGAAGGACAGCAAATATCACAGGCTGACGGAGCCGGCCACTCCCTACATTTATCTACCGTATCGCCAGTGCCATGGCGGCGAGTTCTGGACCGCGTTTTTCATCCGGACGGCGGGGCCCGTGCGCGGATCCTTCGCCGCCGTACGCCACGAGGCCACCGCGATCAATCCGAACGCCGGCGTCGCGGAGATGGTGGAATTCGAGGAGATAGTGGCCGGCTCGCTGTATGCGCAGAAGGTGGCGGCGGCCCTGCTGACAGTGCTCGGCGCGGTGTCGCTGTTGCTGGCGGCGCTGGGCCTGTACAGCGTGCTGGCGTATGCGGTGACCCAGCGCGAACACGAGTTTGGCATCCGCCTGGCGCTGGGAGCCGCGCCGTCCGATGTGGTGGGCCTAGTGCTGCGCCGGGGTATGGCCCTGACTGCAGCCGGTATTGTGGTCGGTGTGGCGCTGGCGGTCGCGGCGATGCGCCTGGCGGCGGGGCTGCTGGTGGGTGTGAAGCCGGGCGATCCGGTGGCGATTGCGGGCTCGGCGCTGTTCCTCGGCGCCATCGCGGTGGTGGCGAGTTACCTGCCGGCGCGGCGCGCGACGAAGGTCGATCCCATGGTCGCACTGCGCGAGTCGTGAGCGTCGTCATTTGCGAGCAGGCTGCGCCCCGCCGGCGAGATACGGAAATGCGGTGATCCGGAGCTTGGCCGCGCCGTAGGGAACCAGCCTCAGCGATTCCTCGGGCTGTTTGCTTGAGACAGGGCTGACCGGCAGAGTGCCCGCGGAGGATTCTTCAATCTCCCAACTCGTCAGACGGCGGCCCTTCGCCTGAAGCACAACAGGCGCGGCCTCGGCATCGAACGGCTGCTTCGTGACAGGGCGCTCTTCGACCGTGAACGAAGCCGCCGGGTTCGCCAGATCCACTGCCAGCGCGTAGTTCCACGGAGTGGTCGGAAACACCTCCCAATCCACGGCCGGTCCGAATTGCTTCAGCTTGCTCCAGGTTTCGCCCACCGCCAGCGAGTAGACCAACGGGCCACGCTCGACCGCGATCGAGTTGTGATACCACTTCGTGACCCGGATCGCCATGGGGAAATGCAGTTCTACACGGTCGCCTGGATTCCAGGTGCGCTCTATTCTGAGGAAGCGGCCGGGCTGAACATCGTTCACCGGATCGCCGTTCACCGTGACGCGCGCGCCCTGCGCCCAGTCCGGAATGCGCAACACAAGCGGAAACTGAATCGGCTTGGCGGGGTTCGCGGTCAGGCTGATGCGATCGCGAAACGGGTATTCGGTGTCCTCGACGATCGAGACAGGAACGGAGCCCGGCAGGCTTGTGTGAACTTCGCTCGGTGCATAGGCCACCGCAGCCAGCCCGCCGCCGGGAACGGCCATCCACAGACTGGCGGCAAACTTGGGCCAGCCCTGGTGCATGTTCGCGGTGCAACAGCCGAAGTTGGGTTCCAGGCCGAAGAGATTCGAATCCGGTCCGTTGGTAGCCCAGTTGCGGTCCGCCAGCGTACACATCACCTGGTTGGGCTGCTGGTCGTATTGGTGGCCCCACATATCTTTGGTGAATGTGCCTGGCAGCGGATTGAACGCAATCTTCTCCAGCCGGTCGCCGAAGACGGCATCGCCGAGTATGGCCATTTCGGTTTCGAGCGAGAACATGGCTTCCACTACCGCGCAGAGCTCGGTGCCTTGGGATGGATTGCGGCCGGCGTAATGCTCGTCGGCGCTGAAGATGCCGTTCGGCAGCGCGTGATAGAGATCCAGTTCGCGCAACATCTGGTAGGCGGCTTCGCGATCCCCGCCGTTGTTGGTCAGCAGGTACCAGACAGCCGCGGCCTTCAACGCCATCGCGTTATTGACCCCGTGCGTCGAGAGGGTCGATTGCGCCTTTTCCACGCGATCCGTATAACCGAAGTTGGCGAACTGCGCTTCCCAATCATGGCCCTGCTGGTGCAGCTTGCGCGCGAGATCCAGCAAGCTCTTGTCGCCGGTGCGGTTGTAGAGCCAGAGGACGCTGAGCGCCTCATCCTGCCACCGGAAGATGGCCCACTCGTGCAGCGGACGCTCGTCGAGGTTCCTGGCTTGATACGCGAAGTAACGGCGCATCAGCGGAATCACGCGCGGATCGCCGGTGGCCTCTTGATACTGCGTGAGGGCCTTGAGCATGAGCATGTTGGGCCACCAGTCCAGATTCTTTTCCGGACCGATGGCGCCATCGGGGCGCTGGTGTTCGAGGGTCCAGTCCACCCACTTCCTGGCCTTGGCGATGAGTTTGGCATCGTCGAGGAGGTAAGCGAGGGGCACCAGCCCATCGAGGTAATAGGGCCCACGTTCCCAGCCCTCGCCGGTGCCGCCGAGCCACGCGCTATGCGGGCCCAGATCGGGCCAGAACTCGTCGAGATGGCCGGTCAAGCCGGCAGCCTGGATCTGCAACTGGTCGCGCAACCAGCCGCGCGGCTTGATGGATGTAAGAGGGAGCTGCGCGAAGGCGCCGGGGGCGAGGGGAGATTGGTTGAGAAATACAGGCTCGGCGGCCTGGGCCATGGCTACGACGAGGAAGGTCGCAAACACGGGAAGACACAACTCCATAGCCGTATTCTAACGACCGGCGGCGCGGCTATGCTTTTGTGGGGCAGGCTCTCAGCCTGCGGCGGCCTCTCAGGCCGCCCCCTTGCCTTTAAATACTTAAACTTTCGCCTTCTTCGGCGGTACGATGGCGTCTTTCGCGGCTTTGGCTATGCGAAACTTCACCACCTTCTTGGCGGCGATCTTGATGGCCTCGCCAGTGGCGGGATTGCGTCCCATGCGCGCCTTGCGATCCACGCGGACCAACCGCCCGATACCCGGCAAAACGAATACGCCGTTCTTCTTGACTTCACTGATGGCCGTGCTAGACAGGGCGTTGAGCAAGCCCTGCGCAACGGTTTTGGTAACTTCGCACTTCTCTGCCAATGCTTGAATGATCTGCGATTGCGTCATGGTTCTCCCTTTCGGCCTGGTGCCGATGAAACCATGTTACCCCAAATCTGAAACATTTCAAAGAGAAAATGTTCCGGATGGACAATCGTGGGCGGTCCCCCTGGACCGCGGCCGACGCCCTCGTCGGCCTGCCGCCGCCGTAGAAGGCGTTGATGCTTGAACGAAAGGGCGACCGGGAGGTCCGCCCCACAGACCGCTAACGCCCCGCGGGAGGCTTCCCCGACCCGTTCGAAATCTCCCGCATCACGTCCGCCACAACCTCGTCGGCGTGCCCGGATTCGATCGCATCCTGCATGCGGCGCAATGCCACGCCCACAATGTCGCGATGGTGCAGCTTCGAGCCGGGGCCTTTGGAGGAAAGCTCCAGCCAAAGCTGATGCAGCAAGTCGAGATCCTGCGGCCACAGCCTCGGCGGATGCGGGCCCAGGTTGAAGAAGATGGATTCTTCCTCGCCCGGAACCACGATTTCAAGCGACAGCGACGGCCGCGGCTCAGGCAGGTTTTCCCATTCGCGGCCGACCGCGGCGCCCTGTTCCGCCGGACTCAACTTAGGCGACAGCCCCATCACGATGCGCGACGATTGCAGGCGGTCCGCCGTAGCCACGATGGCGGCGTACGGATCGCTTCCCGGAACCACCATCAGCTCGACGTGTTTGCCGGCCTTCTCCGCCAGGTTCACGACCTTGGTGAAGACGGCGGTCTCGTCCACCGAGAAGATCTGGCTGGCATCCAGCGGGTGCTCGCCGGAAGCCGCCTGCGTCACCTGGCGGACCGAGAGCACCACGATGTCGATGCGGCGCGTATCGGTCTTCTCCAGCATGCGCTGCAGGTGCTCCATGCGATTCGGGTTGCGCACCGCCACGATGACGTTGCCGGGCCGCACGTGGGCCGCGTCCGCCGACAGTTCCTCACTCGTGTTCAGGTTGAACTTCTCCAGATCCTGCGAGTGCGCGGCCGTGTGCAGGCGATTGTACTTTTCGGAGAACTCGAACACGATGAAGAACGCAATCGTGAAGGTCACGCCGGAGATGGTGGCGATCTCCTTGGTGACCACGTTGATCAGGGCCAACCCAAACAGGGTGATCGTAATCAGGATCAGTCCAACGGGAATCTCCGTGCCGGCGATGTGGAAATTCAACGGCACTTTCCAACCCCGGCCCCCCGGCTGCTTGTAGCGCAGCACCAGCACCGATAGCGCCTTCATCGCGAAGCTCCACACCACGCCAAACGCGTAGGCCTCACCCAGCATGTAGACATTGCCGCGGCTGACCACGATGGTGATCAGTTGCAGGATGACGATCAGGTTGATGAGGCGGGAGCTGGTTCCAAATTTGTGGTGGGGATGGCGGAACCAGTCCGGCAGCACGCCGTCCTCGGCCACCCGGTTGAGCACGCCGTTGGAGCCGATGATGGCCGTGTTCACCGCCCCGGACAAGATCAACGTCCCGACCAGCACCACGAAGCCGTGGAACAGCAGCCGCACGGACATGGGTCCTACCAGGAACATGGCAAGCCCGCCAATCAGGTTGTCCAGGAACTTAGGCCGCGCGGAGTCCGGAATGATCATCACCGCAAAGAATGAGACCAGCGAGGTGAACAGCATGCTGTAGATGAAGATCACGAAGCCGGCGCGCTCCAGGTTCTTCAGCTTGGGGTGCGCGATTTCGCGATTCACCTGGGCCAGGCTCTCCTCGCCGCTCATGGCCAGCAGGGAATGGCCGAGGCCCACCATAATGGCGATGATGGTAATCGAGGGCGCCGCCGTTCCGCGCAGCCAGCCCAGCCCTTCCTTACTGAAATGCAGGTTGGCCAGAACCGGCAGCGGCACGGGCTGGTAGCCGTTCTTAAAGATCGTGATCAGGCACCAGCCGATCAGGATCACCACCATCACGGTGGTGATCTGCATGATGCGCAGAGCCTTCTCGCTGGATTCGTGGAGGCCGATGACGTTCTTGCGCCAGAAATATATGGTGACCGCCGCCGCGAATACCGCCGCGAAATAGGGCGGATATACGTGCAAGCCGGGGATCTTCAAGTACGCGCCGGTCTCGTTGACGAGCCCACCCAGGTACAAGCCAGCGCTCACGCCGCTGATAGGGCCGGTGAGCACGTAGTCGAACATCAGCGCGGAGACCGAGAACTTGGCCAAGGTGCCGCCCATGGCCTCGTGCACCACTTTGTACACGCCGCCGCGCACGAACATGCTGCAGCTTTCGATGTAGATGGCCCGCACTGCGTACGAGAACAGCATGATCGCCAGGATGAACCACGGCGCAGCTTTGCCGATGGCCTGCTCCGCGATGCCGCCCACGTAGTATGCCGAGGAAGCCAGGTCGCTGAGCACGATGGCTGCCGCTCTCCAGAAGGAGATGAACGACAGCATGACGGTGGTGGCGACTACGACATTAACGGCGCGGGGCCGTTGGGGCTGGGTCATGCGCGGGGGCTCAAATGCAGTTTAGCAAACACATCGTAGCATAGGCGTGGATATAGTAGTTAGAGATGACCTCGGAGACACTGGCCCGCTCGATCGTCGCGCAGTTGCGCGCCGCGGGGCACCAGGCGTACCTGGTGGGCGGCTGCGTACGTGACCTGCTGCTGGGACGCACGCCGAACGACTTCGATGTGGCCACCGACGCGCGTCCCGACCGCGTGAGCGAGTTGTTCGAGCGTTCCGAGCAGGTGGGCGTGCATTTCGGCGTGGTGCTGGTGCGGGAGAACACGTCCCAAGTGGAGGTGGCCACGTTTCGCAGCGACGCCAGCTACAGCGATGGCCGCCGTCCCGACGCGGTGCGCTTTGAGATCGATCCCCGGCAGGATGTGATGCGGCGCGATTTCACCATCAACGCGCTACTGCTCGATCCAGATACCAACCAGGTGCTGGATTTCACGGGCGGGCAGGAGGACCTACGCCGCCGCGTGGTCCGCGCCATCGGCGATCCGGAGGAGCGTTTCCAGGAAGACCACCTGCGCCTGATCCGCGCCGTACGATTCGCCGCCCGGCTGGGTTTCGAGATCGAGCCCGGTACCATGGCGGCTCTGCGGCGGTTGCACCACTTGATTGAGAAAGTCTCGCCCGAGCGTGTGCGCGAGGAACTGGCGCGCATCCTGACGGAAGGCGGCGCGCGGCGCGGTTTCGAGCTGCTGGATGAGACCGGGCTGCTGGCCGACATCCTGCCCGAAGTGGCCGCCATGAAAGGCGTCGCGCAGCCGCCAGAATTCCATCCCGAAGGCGACGTGTGGACGCATACGCTGCTGCTGCTCGAGAAGCTGCGCCATCCCACGGTGACGCTGGCGGCAGGCGCGCTGCTGCACGACGTCGGCAAGCCGCCGACATTCCGCGTGGCCGACCGCATCCGGTTCGACGGGCACGTGGAGGAAGGCGTCCGGCTGGCGCACGGCATCCTCACGCGGCTGCGATTCTCAAGCGACCAGACCGCGCAGATTGAAGCGCTCATTGCAAATCACATGCGCTTCAAGGATGCCGGGCAAATGCGCGAGAGCACCATGAAGCGCTTCCTGCGCATGGAAAACTTCGCCGAGCATCTGGAGCTGCACCGGCTGGACTGCCTGTCGAGCAACGGAAAGCTGGACACTTACAAACGCGTGCGCACGCGGCTGGCGGAGCTGGGCGAAGAAGATCTGCGTCCCAAGCCTCTGCTGACGGGGCGCGACCTGATCGAACAGGGCTACCAGCCCGGACCGTCTTTCGCGAAGATGCTCGCTGCGGTGGAAGACGCGCAGCTTGAAGCGCGCGTGCAGAGCAAGGAGGAGGCTCTGGCTCTGGTGCGGGCGGAGTTCGGGGCCCCGGATTAGCTGTGGGGCAGGCCATCGTTTTTCGTGGCCTGCCGAGTTCGACGATGGTCTGCGCCACGCTCACTTCAACTGCGCGTCGAAGAAGCGCACCGCGGCATGGTAAGCCTCCAGCCAATGCGCCTGCGTCAGGAAATCGTGAATCTCATCCGGGAAGATCAACTGCTCCACGTGCACGCGGCCGCGCAGCGCTTCCACCAGTTCGACGGTCTGGCGGAAATTGACGTTGCGGTCGTCGTCGCCATGAATCAGCAGCACGGGCGAGCGCCAATCTTTGACGCTCGCCATCGGCGACGAATTGAAAGCCAGCCTCCCGGCCGCGTCGTCTTTCCCGATGCCCAGTTCCTCGGTCCAGTCGTGAACGCCATGCAGATCCACGCCCGCGGCAAAGAGGTCCGACGCGCGCGCCAGGCCCAGCGCGGTCAGGTATCCGCCGTACGATCCGCCCCACAATCCGATGCGGGCCGGATCTACCGCGGGATGGTTCTTCAGAAACAGCCCGGCGCCCAACACGTCGTTGAACTCACTGCCGCCGCCGGGTCCGTAGTTCAACGCTTCGCGAAACTTCATGCCGTAGCCGATGCCGCTGCGATAGTTCACCGAGAGCACCACGTATCCGCGGCTCGCCAGATACTGATTCATGGCGTAGGCGTTGTTGTAGTAATACATGTAATGCCAGCCCAGCAGCATCTGCCGTTGCGATCCGCCGTGAAAGAAGACGATCGCCGGATGCCGCTGGCCGGCCGCCGTCTTGGGTAGGAACAACTGGCCGTGCAGGGTAACGCCATCGGCGGACGTGAAGATCGCCTGCTGGGGTGTCACCAGAGCATCGTGCGGGAAGTCCGCCGGGATTGCGTCCGGCGCGAGGTCGCGCACTTCGCCCGAGGCCAGCCGGATGGCGGGCCGTGCCTGCCGCGCGGTGTCCGCATGGATGAAGACGAGCGCGCCGTCGCTCGACACCACGGGCGACCACTCCAGGCCCGTTCCGCCCGCAACTTCAAAAGGTGCGCCGCCGGCCGCCGCCACGCGCCAGATGTGGCGGCGGTCGATATCGTCCTGGTTCGACGAATACACCATCTCGCGGCCGTCGGGAGTCATCGCCACGTGCTCCACCTCGAAGGCCCCCGGAGTGAGCGGCGTGGCGTCGCTACCCGTGGCACTCCCCGCAATCGGCACGGAGTACAGATGCGTCCAGCCGTCGCGCTCCCAGGGAAACACGAGCCGGTCGCCGGCCCAGAACAACTGCCGCTCGGATCCTAACTGGCGGAACACGCTGCCGTCACCCTCCGCGGCTTTCCACACTTCCTTGCCGGCGCTCGCCCCGGCGGCATCGGCTACGCGAATGGACCACGGCGGACCGCTGCGCACGGCGGTGAAGTACTTGTGCTCGTCCACGGTGGGGATCCGCAGAAACGCCACACGGAGGCTGTCGGGCGACCACGCGGGGGCATCGTCGCGATCCACGCTGGCATCCAGGTAGTGGACCGTCTTGGCCGCGGCGTCATACACCCCGACGAAGCTGTGATTTCCGCGGCTGCTGACGAAAGCCAGGCGCGCGCCATCCGGCGACCACTGGAGGCCGCCGTTCTGCCCGCGGGCGTGGATCAGTTGCTCCGCCTTCTCCTTGCCGTCGAGCGGCGCCGACCAGACTTGCCCCTTGCGCACGAAAGTCACGCGCCCGCCTTTCGGACATACGGCCGGCTGGTTGCCCTCGCCGATCAACCGGGGCGCATTCTCGGCCGGCGCACCATCCAGCGCCACAACCCACACTTGTTGCTCCGCGCCCTTGGGATCGTTGGTCGGATTGGGATACTCGCCAGCGCCATTGGCGCCCTCGCCACGCACATAGACGATCTGGCGGGCATCGGGAGTCCATTGCAGTTCGGAAATCTCCTGGCCGTCGTCGCCGGTGTACGCGGTGACGCTATGGCCGCGGTATTCGGGCGGCTCGGCGACCCAGATATTCCGCACGCCGCGCGCGTTGTAGACCCAGGCGATCTTGCCGCCAGTGGGCGATGCGACCGGGGCGGAAGGAAAGGGCGCGCTCATGACTTGCTCAAGGCTGAAGGAGGTCTGCGCGCAGGCGCAAGCGGCGCAGGCCAGCGCCGCGGCGAGGAACCGGGGAAAACGCATCTCTATAGGTTACAGCAGTGACTGGTGGCTGGTGGTTGGTGGCTGGTGGCTGGGGTGTGCCATCTGCGGCTTGACAGCATACGGCGCCCTCCGTATACTTACGGTATTCGTAATCGCATGGCGAAAACGAAACTCGATCATATCGCTGCCGGTCAAGACCGGGATCTCTACTCCGGCCTGATCCGCCTGCACGTGTTGCACCATGCAGCCGAAGAGCCGATCTTCGGGCTCGGCATGGTGGAGGAGCTGGCCCGCCACGGTTATCGCATCAGCCCCGGCACGCTCTACCCCTTGCTGCATGGCCTGGAGAAGAAGGGCTATCTGCGCTCGACGGAGGAGCGCAACGGCAAATCGTTGCGCAAGGTATATCATGCCACACCTATGGGCCGGAAAGCATTGCGGACCGCCAAAAACAAGGTGCGTGAACTATTCGGGGAGTTGATCGAAGGCAAGCGATGAATCTTCCGGCTACAGTGCGCATCCTGGCATTCACCGTCGCGGCAAGCGCCCCGCTGCCGGCGCAGTTGACCCTGGCCCAGGCCGTCCAAGACGCCTTGCACAACTATCCCGCGGTGCGCGTCTCCCAGGAGCAGATCAACGCCGCCGCGGCCGGTATCCGGTTGGCGCGCACCGCCTATTTGCCGCGCGTGGATGCCGTGGCGCAAGTCAACCGCGCCACCAGAAACAACGTATTCGGGCTGCTGCTGCCGACCCAAGGAGTGATTCCCTCTATGTCCGGCCCGGTGATCGGCTCGAATAATTTCGGAACGGCCTGGGGCAGCGCGGTGGGCGGATTAGTCACCTGGGAGCCTTTCGACTTCGGCCTGCGGCGCGCGAATGTGGCCGCAGCCGCGGCGGCCCGAGCCCAAACCGCAGCGGCGCTCGATCGCACAGAGTTCGAGGTGGCGGTAGTCACGGCGGACGCCTATCTCACGTTGGCCGCCGCGCAGGAGACGGTGGGCGCGGCGCGGGCGGGGGTGGACCGCGGCGAGACAATTCTGCACACCATCCAGGCGCTGGTGAACGCCGAGTTGCGGCCCGGCGCGGATGGCTCGCGGGCGGCGGCGGAGTTGGCGGCGGCGCGCACGCAGTTGATCCAGGCAGAGCAGGCCACCGAAGTTGCGCGCGCGACGGTGTCACAATTCGTAGGCATGGAGCCTGCGCTGATCGCCATTTCCGCGCCGGAATTACTGCAATTGCCACCGGAGCGGAGCGCCGCGCCGCTGGATACGGCCGCGCACCCGATGGCTCGGGAGCAGAGCGCCGTTGTAGAACAGGAGCAGGCGCA
>Ga0182016_10006360_pt1 | contig 12431 bp, 8 predicted proteins | sample 712S2MmetaG_FD_120491 | JGI IMG/M metagenome (GOLD analysis project Ga0182016, IMG submission 120491) | Permafrost microbial communities from Stordalen Mire, Sweden - 712S2M metaG | ecosystem: Environmental > Terrestrial > Soil > Wetlands > Permafrost | place: Sweden: Stordalen | collected...
AACATATTCGCGAGCAGTTGGCGCGACCTGTCTTCGGTCTTGAGCATCATCTTCGCGCTGGCGTGGAAGATCATCACCGTCACTGAGCAAATCAGGAAATACCCGCCTGCAATCAGACCGAGTATGGACACCGTATCCAGGTGGCGCATGGTGATCTTGCGTTTCCGGATATCCGCGACGGCGCCGACAAAAGCGGGCCATGCGGCATAAAGGATGATGCCCCCGCTGACCAGTTTCAAGGGAGGAAAAAAGAGCGTTCCCAGGGTCGCGGCGGCAACGGCGGTCGCACCCACTTTCAGGTAGCTGTCAACTGACTTTTCCGCCTGCTGGATCTCCGCCCGGGCGCTGCCGGCGGCGGGGCCCTGCATGGCGGCAACCTGGCTGCTGCGATTATCGTCCGAGAACACAAGGTCGCGAGCCTGTTTGAGGGCGCGGCCTACGGAGCGGAAGGTCATCGTATTGAGCTGGCCGGACCGGTGATCCGGTTTCTTTCCTGCGCGCCGAATGTTACCTGCCGCCGAGGAAATCTGGCTGGCAGTGGATTTCACGAAATCCTGCACGGCTGCGATGTCCGGGGACCGGCCAGCCTCATCCCTCAGATTATGAATTTCTTCCGCGACCGCGTCGCGAAACGGCTCGATCTCCGTTTGGTTAATGTAATGGAGTTTCTCGTGTGTATAGCTGTAGATGGCGACGGCGATAAAGTGCACTTCTTCACGCACCACGTGATACTTGTCGTCCGCCCTCGTGTTCAGTTTTCTGCGTTTGCGGCGAAAAAATCCGGGCAAGGGTCCCGGATGGGGCTTCGTAAAAACACCGAAGGACGAACGGGTATCAGCGTATACCTCGGCCGCTTCTTCTTTCAGATCGCGAAGGAACCCGCCTAGTTGTTCGGTAAACATGAATTGAACCCGAGCCTTTGAGATTACCCTGAACCGGCAGGTTCATCAAGTGTACGACGATTTAGTGCCTGAGCAAGCGCGCCAGGGCGTCCGGGACGGTTTCGGCTGCTTTGCCCGTGAGCGAAAGAATGTCATTCGTTGTGCGGGAAAACTCCTGCGCTTCCGCCGCCCGGTATATCGTGACCAGAGTATCGACTATCTCATCCGGCAGGTTGTCACGGCGGCAGATCCCGATATACTCCTCTTCGTCGATTGACTTAAACAGAACGGTACTCCCGGTAGCTGTTGAAACAGCCTGGGCGAGTTCCGGCATCGACAGCGCGGCGGGACCCGTAAGTTCAAGAATCTCCCCGTTCAGATTGTTGTTGCGTGCAATCGCCGCCAGCGCCCGGCTGACGTCGCTGCGCGAGACATAAGCGATTCGCGCATTTACGAGAGGATACGGCAGACGTCCCGTTTGGGCCAGCTCGGGCGCCCATTCGGCGATCGGGTCGGTGTAAAGGCTCATGCGCGCCAGCGTCCACTGCATGCCCGATTGACGCGTGGCGCATTCCGCAAACAGAATAAACGGCGCAACATTGCATTGGCTGGCGGGGGTTGCCGGCTGCAACGAGAGAAAGACAACGCGCTTCACGCCTGCCGCTTTCGCCGCAGCCAGCGCATTGGCGTGTTCATTGCAGCGGGGTGCGGCCGGAGTCTTCGTCGGAATCAGAATGAGCGTCTCGACGCCGCGGAAAGCCGTCGCCATACCGGCTTCATCGCGATAGTCGGCGCGTCGAACGGTTAACGCTCCCGTGGTCAGCGACTCGGGCTTGCGCACTGCCGCAATGATCGAACCGAAATCAACGCCTTGCGCGAGAAGGGCGGCCACGGTACCTTTTCCGACCTCGCCCGATGCTGCCATCACGCAGATCGGTCCGCAGGACTCACTACTCAAAATAGCCCACTTATTTTAAGTCCATCAGGTTATTATTTCGTCGCAGCTTGTATGAAAGCAAGCCAGGACAACTACCAGTGTGTGGGCTTGTCGCACTCGATCGACGATAAATCTCTGCGCTTTACCGGCCATCCGGCTGAAATATGCAAAAAATACCGGCGGCCAAGAAAATAGTGACGAGGCGGCGGACTTTGTGGGCCGTTTCCACTACAATCAGAACAACCGTTCCGCCCGACGTGGGCGATGACAGGACTGCACGACCGCTCTCGTCACGCAAAGCGGGTCTGGCATATCACCGGCAGGGTGAAATGCAATCGGCCAGAATGTCACTTAGTCGTGATACCTGGCATACCGAATTGGAGCAATGGAAGATGACTTATCACGATTACCTGATTGTTGGCGCGGGTCCGGGGGGTGTCCAGACGGGCTACTTCCTCGATCAGAACGGGCGCGACTACCTGATCATTGAAGGCGGACATGCCGCGGCCATGTTTTTCTCGCAAAAACCGCGCCACCGGCGCCTCAATTCGTTCAACAAGCGTTTCAACTGGTTCCCTGAGCCGGAATACAACCTTCGCTTTGACTGGAACACCCTGCTAACGAACGATTACTCCTTTCCCTTCCGTGGATCGGAAGAAATCTATCCATTGGCCGACGCCGTCGTGCAGTACATCAACGAATTTGTCGCCAGATTTGAACTGAATGTCCAATACAACACGCGCATCGGCAATATTTCGCGCGACCCGGAGACGAAGCACTTCATTCTGACCACGACAACCGGCGACGAATACCGCTCAAAGGTTCTCATCATGGCGACTGGTCCGGTCAAGCCCAACATTCCCGATTTCCCGGGCGCCGGGTACATGGAAGGTTACGAGTCGTTCGACATGGACCTGAAGGGGTTCGAGAACAAGCGGGTAATCATCCTTGGTCATGGCAACGCAGCGTTTGAGACCGCGAACCATCTCGCCTCCTCGGCTGCATTGATCACCATCCTGTGTCGCGACAGAATGCTGAAGCATGCCTGGCAGACGCACTATGTCGGCGATGTGCGCGCTGCAGGCAACTGCGTTCTGGACATGTCTCAGCTGAAACTGCTGCACAGCGTGCAGGGCCTGACGCCGACGAAGATAACTAAACAACCCGATGGATCGTTCCGCCTCTATTATTCCGAGGAGTTTCCCCACTGGACGACTCCGGGCGAGGCGAACGGATGGGTTGTGGCGGACCGCATTATCCGCTGCACGGGCTGGAGATATCTCGACACCGACCTGTTCTCGCCTGATATTCTGCCTGCGCCGTCGGATGAAACAGGCAAGTACCCGCTCCTGAGCTCGTCGTGGGAATCGACTACGCCGGACCTGTATTACGCGGGCGCAGCCATGGAGGGACGCAATCGCCGGAGCCCGACAGGGTTTATTCACGGCTATCGCTACACCTGCCGCGCACTGTCCCGCATGCTCGAGGATCGCTATGAAGGCGTGCCAACCCCCACCGAGGAGTTCGACCTTCGGGACGCCGCCGATCTGCAGCGCCTTGGCGAGCACATGATGAAGCGCATCAGCCTCTCGTCCGGACTGTATGAGACGTACGGGATCATGGCCGATACTCTCGTTTTCGACACGGAAAACAAGAAGGCGCGGCTTGTGTATGAACTTCCGGCGGATTACATTCTGGAACAACCGGAGTTTACGAGCGGGGACACGAAGATCATGCTGTTCACGCTCGAATACGGGTTCGAAAATTTCCCCAATGCCGACCTGAATTCGTTTGTCCGCCGCAATGATCCGGAGCGGCCAGGCTGCGTCGCGTATCTGCATCCCGTGTTCCGTTATTACGAAGGCGGCGTATTCGTGAAAGGCCGGAATACGCGCAGTTCGCAGGTCATTCGTTACGACAAACCGGCGGATGAGTTCGAAGGCGACTTCGGCCACGAGAAGCCGCGCAATATCCTCCTGAACTTCATCAATGAGATCGTCGGCGTGACTTCGGAGGTTTTCCCCGAGGAGCACTTCTATAACACAGAGGATCGCGGCGGGTTTACTCCCTGGCCCGAGGAACGGCGGAAGGACGGCAGTTGGTTGCCGCAGTGTCAGTTGCAAGTGGGTGGCCCGCAGGTACAGGATTTCGAGCATCTCCGGAAGACGTCCGAACGCACCGGATCGATTCCGCCCTGGGTTCACACCAAGTGATGGGCGTGCGGAGCAATCAGGGATGCGCGTCGCGACACCGATAAGCAGCGCGCATATGCCGGACAGCAGGTTGCGGTGGTTGACGATGACAACGCGCGTGAATCGAAGTTTACTGGTCGTGTGCGGGTTGATCGCGGTCGGCGGCTCGTTGCCGGCGCCGCTCCACGCTCAGACGATCACGTCGATCATCAATGCCGCAAGCGGAGTGCCGGGGGGTGTTTCTCCCGGCGAAATCGTCGTCATCTACGGTACTTCGATTGGACCTGCAACACTGGTGCCGGCACTGGTCGCCGGCGTCACCACGCTTCCCACTACGCTCGGCGGCGTGAGTGTGTCATTCAATGGAATCGCCGCGCCGATCGTCTACGTCAGCGCATCCCAGACCGCGGTTCAGGTACCGTATGAGCTGGCTGGTTCGAGCAGCGCTTCGGTGCTGGTCAACAATGGAAACGGGACATCGCCGGCATTCAGTATCCCGGTCGTTCCCGCCGCTCCGGGGCTGTTCACCCTGGGCTACAGCGGTGCAGGCCAGGTGGTGGCGCAGAGTGCAGGAGGCGTCAACTCCGCGCAGAATCCGGTTCCACCGGGAACAGCGATCGTTCTTTATGCGACCGGCGAAGGTGCGTCAGCCCCGACAGGTGTCGATGGCGTAATTGTGACTACCCTCACAGTGAGGCAACCCGCTCAGGCTATTTCCGTACAAATCGCAGGAGTGAAGGCGCAGGTACTGTTTGCCGGCTCGGTACCCGGTGATATACCCGGAATTGTGGAAATCGGAGTTATTGTGCCGGGGAATCTTCCGACCAACCTTGCCGCGCCGATTACGCTCACCATCGGCGGCGTTACGACGACCCAGTTGGCCACACTGGCGGTTCAATAGGCGATGACGGCGTCGATTGCATCGTTGATCGAGCAAAACGCAGGTTCCCGGGGGAAGAGTGAGAACATCCTGGCCGACGACGTATATACGTTCCGGCTTGGGGAACTGCCACCGCTTCTCGACGAGATCGACGCCGTATTACTGCAATCCGGCGCAGGCGCCGGTGCGTGCCCGGCTATGGAATGCAATAACTCGGTGCCGTCCGCCCTGTTGACGCTGGCTTTGATGCGGGCCGGACGCAGCTTCATGCTGTTTCCGCCATCCGTCGCGGAAGATATCAAGCCGGTGCCGCGCTTCTGCAGCCATCGGATCGTTATTAGTTCTCCCCAAGCGGTGGCCGTGCCCGCCGCGAACTGCTTTGGCATCGCGGCAAATCCGTTTTATAACGGAAAACCCGCCGCGACAGAGAAACTCTATCTGCGCACTTCCGGCAGTATGGGCGTGTCGAAGATTGTGGTCCACAGCCATGCCCGGCTGCTCGGCAACGCCCGCAACGTCGTTGGCAAGTATGGCTTCACAGCCGAATCGCGGGTTTCGATTCCGGTCCCGCTCGCGCATATGTACGGCTTTGGCGCCGAGTTCCTGCCAGCAGTGATTGCGGGGGCTTCTATTGATTTACAGGACAAAACCAATGTGGTTCGATACCTCGATCACGAGCGCCGTTTTCGTCCCGACATCGTGTTCGTGACACCGTCGCTCTGCGAGATGCTTCTCACGGCCTTTCGCAAGCCGCGGACGCAATATCAGGCGTTTGTGACATCCGGCCAGCGCATTGGTGAAGAACTGTTTCGTACTTTCGACCGAACCGTGGGGGGGCGGCTGATCAACCAGTACGGCAGCACCGAGATGGGCGCAACCGCGGCCTGCGATTTTGGCGACGCTCCCGAAAAACGCGCGGCGGAGATCGGCCGGCCGATGGACGGCGTGGAGCTTCGTCTGGAACCCCGCGGCGACGCCACCAACACCGACGTCAGTGGCGACCTTTATTGCCGCCATCCGTGGGGTTTCGAGGGCTATCTCGATGAAGACGGCGAATGGATCGCTAAAGCCGCTGCCGACGGCTGGTATCGGACCGGGGATATCGCAGTGAAGACCCCCGGTGGTTCCATGATCGTTACGAGCCGTGCCGATGCTAGCGTCAACCGGAGTGGTTATCTCGTGATGTTGTCGGATATCGAGCGCATCGTCGAGAGACTGGATGGCGTCGGCGAAGTCGCGGTAGTGGCGGGCAAGAAAGAGACGGAGCGAGGTCAAAGCATCGCCGCGTTCTGCGTGCTTCGTTCGGGAGCCGTGCTGGATGGGACTCAGGTGCGGAGGCGTTGCGCCGACCTGATGCCGCCGTATGCCATTCCGGACGAGGTTCGGATAGTAACGGAGTTGCCGCTTCTTGCGAGCGGAAAGCTGAACCGGCGGGCGCTGGAATCGCTGGTCGCGTGATGGGTGTGTACATTGAAGCCCAGCGGGGAATTGGGGAGGAAACTATGGAGGGAATTATCGATCGTTTGCGGCATCTGGTTGCCGAGAATATGAATTTGAGCGTTAAACCGGAAGAAATCGATCCGGACGCTCAACTCCTTGACGGTGGACTCAAGCTGGATTCGCTGTCGCTCGTGAAGCTGATCGGCTTGAGCGAGCGGGAATTCGGGATCGAGTTCGGCGAAGACGATCTGTGCATGGAATCTTTTGCCAGCCTGCGGGCTCTGGCCGGAGTGATCGCCGTTCATCCCGGCGGCCAGGACTCCGGGTCCCACATCGCAACGGGGTAGGAAAACGATTCCGAGACGAACAAATGTTTTTGCGATTCCAGACTATGTGGATATACTTCATGTAACTGTATTCGTGTAACTGCCAGGCTAAACGCGCAACAAGCACAAATGTAGGAGGTAAGCTGTGAAAAAAGACGGAACGCAATCAAACGCGGTTGAAGGTGGTGCGACAGCGGTTGCCGATCCTGTTACGGAGCAGGCATCCGCACCGAATGTGTCCAGCCGTGCGGCGCAGGCAGATGCTGCCCGCGCGCGCGCCGTACAATTGATGGCCGACAAGCAATACGCGCTGGCGCGTAAAGCTCTTGAGGAAGCGGAGGCGCTGGACGCGGAACCAACTGCCGCCAACCAGACCGGTCCACGCAAGGTTCTCGCCGCTCTCGGGTGGCGTTTGAATCGCAAATCCGAAGCCGGCGCCAGCGAGGCCGAAACGGATGAGGCGGTAGTTCTCACGTCCACCGCTACTGTGGATAAGGCTGTTAAGATCGTCGACCTTTACTCGAAGATCGCAGCGGTGGTTGGATTACTTCCAGGAAATATCCTGAATTTCGCCGCGATCCTGGCTGTGATGGTCACGATGGTATGGCGGATTGCAACTACCTTCGGGCATCGCGATGGTAAGAATCGTATCAAAGGTTCCATCATGGCGCTCATTGGCGCAGTCATTCCAACGAGTATCGGACACGGAATCGCAGCCGCGGTGATCGCGATTCCGGCCCTAATCGCCGGCAGTGTGTTGTATTTCCTCGTAACCCCGGTTCTTGCCTATGCGCTGACAAAGGCGGTTGGTAACACCTTTGTAATGCATTTCGAGAGCGGCGGCACACTCCTCAACTTCGATCCCAAAGGTTTCCAGGAGTACTTCCTGAAGGAATTTCAGGAGGCAGGCGGCCAACTCAAAGCGGCGTAAGCTCAGATTTCAAAATGGAGCCCAAGACCGGCAAGCGATCCAAAGGCCCGCTTGCCGGTCTCTGTTTTTACCCCTCCCTGGGTCTTTGATTTCGGCTGAAAAGGCGCTTTGGAAGGAACTCGTTTAAAGTGCAGCTGATCCAATTCATCGCCCCGCCCGTTCTGCTTGTGATTTCGCTTCTTCTGAGGCCAATCGCGGGAAAATCTCCGCGTCTGCGGGTGGCATGGGCATTTCTGAGCCTCTGGCTGGCACCGTTTTTAGTCTCTTTTCTGCCTGCCACGTGGAATCCCGGCATCGAGCCCATTCGAAACATTGCCCATGCACTGGTGGAGCTTGCGGGAGTTCAACTGGCGGCTATCGTAGTTTTTGACATCATCCTGCGGCGCGTCAAAGTGAACAAGTTAGCGGTCGAGGGGATAATCGGGATGGCTTCCGCCGTCATCCTCATCAATCTACTCTACGGGCTCGGAGTCAACCCAACCGGCATATTAGCCACATCCGCCGTAGCCATTGCGATTATTGTCTTTGCTTTTCAGGACATGACCAGCAGCGTTGCCGGGGGCATTGTGCTGGATTTGAGCGGCCGCATTAAGGTAGGAGACTACATTCGATGCGGGGAATGGTCCGGGTGGGTCGAAAACATATCCCTGCGGCAGACCACGATCAAAGATCTTGCCGGCGACGCGATCATCCTGCCCAATAGCCAGCTCTACCGGGAACCGGTGCGGATCTACGCTTCGTTGCATCGCCAGATCATTCCGTTCGTCATGCCCTACGGTATCGATTCGCAGGAAGTCATCGAGACCGTGGAATTTGCCCTGCGCGCTTCGCCGATACAGGGTGTCGCCACCGAACCGCCGCCGGTTTGCACGATTCAGGAAATGACGGTGTCCGCAGTGACGTATTCAATCGCCGTCTGGGTGACCGGACCTGGCGACCATGAACCGGAAGTTTCAGCGGTGCTTATCCGCATTGGTTTCGCACTCGACCGCGCCGGGCTGCCGTGCGGAGACGTTGCCAACGTGATTGAAGTCAGAACCGAGCAGGCCGGGCGAAAACAACCGCTTACGATGATCGAGCTTCTGCGCCGCGCACCGATCCTGCGGCTGCTGAATGACGAGGAACTTCGCTTTCTTGCCTCAAGCCTGCATCGATTGTCCTTTGGGCCGGGCGAGTTCATTGTCCGCCAGGGCGAAGCCGGAGATTCGATGTTCTTCATCGGCAAAGGCAAAGTGAGCATTCTGTTTGACTCTGGTGATGGGGTCGCGCGCCAGGTCGCCCTGATGGCCAGCGGCGATTTTTTCGGCGAAACTTCATTGCTGACCGGCGAAGTGAGAACAGCCAGCGTGCAGGCGGTTTCACGCGTCGACTGTTTTCAGCTCCATAAGGAGGGCTTACAGGATTTTATCCAGCACCGGTCCGATCTGGTCGAAGATATCGCGAGTGTGATGGCGCGGCGTCAGATGGAGTTAAAGCAACTACGCGTCAAGCTGGATGCGGAAACCGCAGAGGCCCGGGAAGCAGAAGCGCGCAGCCAATTCATGTCGAGCATCACGGCCTTTTTCGGATTTAAGGGGGATCGCCCGAAGGATCCCAACCAGGGGCGTGCCAATTCATCCCCCGCATTGCCGGGTGCGCCGCTGTCGCCGCTCCAATTATCGAAGCCTGAAGAGCGCCAAAAACCTCCATCGGATCAACCTCCCGCGCTCCTTGGACAGCTGGCTCAGCTGGCGAAGGCATCCAGCCCGGAAAGCACCGATCGGCCTGGTTCCCGGTTTTCCCAGACAGTCAAACCGGTGGCAGACGCGGCCCGGGAACGTGCGGCGCGGCTGCTCAAGGATCGCAAATACTCTGAGGCGCTCCAAGCCCTCACAGAGGCCGACTCCTTAGAGAAGGATCCGGGCTCCGCAGTGAAGCAGACAAGGCGGGGAACAGCAGTAGCATACCCTCGCCGCACGGGAACCGTGGATGCCGCCATGAAAATCGTTAACCGATATTCAAAGATCGCAGCCGGCGCAGGCTTCGTTCCAGGAGCTCTGATCAATTTTGTAGCGATATTGGCTGTCCAGGTGACGATGGTCTGGAAGCTCGCGCGGTGCTTTGGATACAAGGAACCCGTGGAACGGGTCCGCGGATCGATCATGTCGTTGCTTGCGTCCGGGATACCGGCAGCGCTGGGGCATGGAACTGCTCTCGCCGTTACTACGACCGCAGTCGTTGCGAGCAGCCTAATCTATTTTCTATTCACGCCCGTGCTCGCTTATGCGGTCACGCAGGCGGTGGGACGGACTTTCGTGATGCATTTTGAAAGCGGCGGGACACTCCTGACGTTCGACGCAGCCGCCTTCCAGGATTATTTCCTCCGCGAATTTCACCAGGCGCGCGGAAAATTAACAACGGAAAAATCGGTCGCAGCATAACCCGTTACGCCACCGGCTATGCCGCAGCGGCGGGGCTGGATACCGGCCTGTCGCTGAACATCTTCACGACCGCAACCCCCAACATCACGACTATCATGGCGGCGATATCCAGCCAGCTGAATTTCTCGCCGTAGAGCAAAGCGCCGACAAGTATCGCGACGACCGGATTCACATACGTATAGATCGAAACCAGAGCGACTGGCAGGTGTTTCATCGCGTAAATGAACGAGCTGTAGCCGATTATGCCTCCGAAAACGACCAGATAGGCCACCGCCGCAATTCCCCGGAAACTCCATTTGACCGGATCGTGATGCATCAACAGCCCCGGAATCAGGAAAACCAACCCTGTCGCCAGCTCCTGAACGGCGGCGTTGATTATCGGATGAGTCGTCGTTCGATGATGTCTTTCGAGAATCGAACCGAGCGCGAATCCGCCGCAACCCAATTGCAGAATCAGGAAAGAGGAAAAGACGGCGCCCCCGAAGCCTTCGTGCAGAGCGCCCGGCACGACCAGCAGCAGCGTCCCCGCCAGCCCGATCAGGACGCCGAACAGAGTCGCAAGGTTCGGCCGTTCATGGCCGGGAAAGAGAGCGGCCACGCCAATCATCCAGAACGGCGTGGTCGTGGTCAGGATTGCGGCAAGGCCGCTGGGAATCCACTGCTCGGCGAATGCCAGTGTGCCGATGCCCAGGCCGAGCGTGATAATGCCGTTGAACGCCGTGACGCAGAATTCGCGGGGGGACGGCATTTTGGCCCGCAGGACAGCCCCAGCCAGCAGCGTCGCGAGCCCGGCATAAAAGAATCGTCCGCCCATCAGCAGCATCGGCGGAAAATATTCCAGCGCGACGCGGATGCCGAGATAAACGGTGCCCCAGAAGAAGCAGATCGCCGCGAGCGCTATATATGCGGCGAGAGGGGGACGAGTTTGCATTCGGGCAGTCGGCTACCTGGAATTACATCGAAGCGAGGGCATGCTCGGTCTGCCTGAGATCGGCGTGTGAAGCCTCGGACCGATTCCGCAGCAACGCGCGGATTTGTTCTCTGATCGGACCAAAATCCCGCGGGGCCGACTCGGGCGCGAACAGGCCGTCTGAGTCCCAGCGCTCCGGATCCAGGCCAACATGCCAGGCATTCAACCAGGTGTCCTTCGGGAAGCGATGCAACTGTTCCGGCATCACGTCCTCGACAGCGATCAGGAATAAGGCTTGGGCTAATTCCTCAATGATGGCCATGTTCTGCCGGGCGTCAGCCAACAACTCCGGCATTTCCTTGCCCGACCTCAAATTCCGGGCCCGGTACTTATGAAGGAAATCGAGTGACAGGTAATTGAAGAAACCGAAAGTCAAGTTGCCCGGCGCCCGCTGTGCCCAGTCGCTGAACATCTTATGCATGCGATTGGTAAGTGCGAAAAAGCGGGCCGTTACCGCGCGCAGCTGAGCGTGTTTGCCAAAAGGATCCAGAAAGGTCGAATTAAACATCTGGGGGCACAGAATGCCCCACGCAGCCGCATTGTCCCACACCAGTTTCGCGGCGGTTGCCGGCGGGTGCCCAAACAGGGGATAGATCTGTTGAATTTTGTCTGTGAGGGAGTCGTTCAGACCAATGAGAAACCAGTTATATTCATCGACAAGTTTCGGCGTCAAAGTCCCTTCGGCATCTTGCTTGATCATAGATGTGACCATCGAATTACCGAAGCCGATCATGTCGTTGCCGGGCGAGTAGAAGGGGTCGGAAAACACTCCCGCTTCACCCACGCACGCCCACCTGTCAATCGAGTAGACCTGCTTTGAGGTATAGCTGTAACCGTTCAGGCATTTGAAATCCATGGGCGGCAGATCTTTCACAAAATCGTACACGACCGGTTCATGGTGTCGCAGCCATTCCAGCGAACGGGGATATGTATTGTATTCCGAAAAAGGATGAATCTCGTCCAAAGCCACTATTCCGACGCTGGTATTGCCCGAACCGAGGGGGATGAACCAGACCCAGTAGCCTTTGTTAATGATGTGATTGGTCGAGAAATAGCGATTACGCTCCGGTACCCGCGCGTGCCAGGCGGTCTCGCCTGCCGGAACCATATCGCTGATGTCAATCCGGCCTTCATACCGGAACCAGGACGAACTGCACCGTCCCTTCACTTTTTTGCGATCCAGACCCAGTTTTTTCTGCAGAAGACGGCGGCGTCCACTGGCGTCAACCACCCACTTGGCTTCGATTTTCCGGGATTGCGACGTGCTCTTGTCCACGATCTCCACAACGTGGTGTTGTCCGTTGCTGCCCAAGGCGACATCGCTGACGTCGGCGCCCTCCAGAAGGTGCACACCGTCCGCCTGATTCATCGCGCGCAGATCGTTTTCCAGCATGCCGCGATCTATCTGATAAGAGTGGACCTTCGGAAAGCCCGACAACCCGTACTCGGGCCGT
>Ga0182016_10006361_pt1 | contig 12430 bp, 17 predicted proteins | sample 712S2MmetaG_FD_120491 | JGI IMG/M metagenome (GOLD analysis project Ga0182016, IMG submission 120491) | Permafrost microbial communities from Stordalen Mire, Sweden - 712S2M metaG | ecosystem: Environmental > Terrestrial > Soil > Wetlands > Permafrost | place: Sweden: Stordalen | collected...
CAAATTTCTGTACTCACGGACATTTTATCGGTGTGTTGCGATCTGTACAACGCAGGGCTCGCCGAACGACGTGGTGCGTATGAGTTGTGGAAGCGTACGAAGCCTGAGGGTTTCGAGTGGCCGACATTAGGTACCCAGTTAAAGCAGCTTACCGAAGTTCGGAGTAAACACGATTGGGTTGCAGAAATATATCAAGAGACGGCAGCATTTTCTCTCAAGTCTCTCGATAATGCGTTTTCAGCATTTTTGAGTCGTCATGCAAAAGGCGAGAAGCCTGGCTATCCGCGATTCCGAGCGAAACGCCGATTTGATACATTTACATATCCTCATGGCAATCGCTGTATCCAGGTTTCCGATAAGACAATCAAGTTGCCGTCGATTGGTCAAATCAAGTATCGAAAAAGCGGCCGTGATTTGCCAAAAGAATTCGGCGTGGTGAAAATCAGTCGACAGGGCGACAAGTGGTACGCGTGTTTTGAGCACGTGATCGAAGCGAAAGCTTTTGTCCCAACAGGTAAAGAGACGGGCGTCGATGTAGGGATTGCGAATTTCGCGGCGACCTGCGACGGAACGCTTATCCCAAATCCAAAATTTGCAGCGAAGGCAAAGAAAAAGGTCGATAAATTGTATCAGGCCGTGGCGCGCTGCAAAAAACGGTCGAAACGTCGCAAACAGGTTGTCGCGAGGCTTGCAAAAGCGAAACAGCGTGAAGTTCGGCAACGCGTCGATCACGCACACAAACTTTCTCGGATGTTGGTCAATTCGTACGATTTGATTGCGTTTGAGGATCTTCGGGTTTTAAATATGGTTCGGTCCGCGAAAGGAACTATCGAAAAACCAGGCAAGAATGTGGCTCAAAAGTCGGGCCTTAATCGGTCAATCCTCGACGCCGCGTGGCGTCGCATGATGAACTTTACGGTTTACAAAGCGGAGGAGGCTGGTAAATTGGTGGTGTTCGTCAATCCTCGAAACACGTCGCGAACGTGTCAAAATCTAAAATGTCGGTATGTCTCAAGTGAGAACCGCGCAACACAAGCAGAATTTTTGTGTGTGAAATGCGGATATGCGGATCATGCGGATACGAACGCGTCAAAAGAGATATACTCGCGGGCCCGGTTGGGGCTTGCGGCTGCCGCTTAGCGAGCCGCGAATTTGTCCATCAGAATCGGTACGTAAACCGAGGTCGGACCACACACGATGTGTGGGACGCGGCAAAACAACATAAATGACACAAGCATCCGGCGATCAAAACAAAATCGAAATCTTCCAACGCATTGACACCAAAAGTCACGACGAAAACGTCACATTTGTCCAAACAAGCAGCCTCGGGAGCAATCGTCGAACTTCAAAAACAAAAATGCACCACGTCTCAGAAATGAAACGCGTTGGCGGCCTTGACGCCGACGGAAATTTTGTCTTAACCGATATCTGACTTTGACGGGAAAATACAAAAATGAAACTTTACCACGGGACCTCCTTTGTCCACCTAGAAAACATCTTGCGCGACGGATTGCAGCCGCGGAATACTCTTGCGGGCAATTGGGCCACAACCTTAAACCCCTCTATTCCGACCTGCGTCTACCTGTCAGACAGCCTGGCACCCTATTTCGCTCTCTGGTGTCAACCACACGACGACCATGGACTCGTCATCGAAATCGAAACCGATCGCCTAGATCCCCAACAAATGGTTCCCGACGAAGACTTTTTGCGGGCTCTTTTTACGATCACCGGCGAGCCGATTCTCCCATTCGACGATATTGCCGGCTGGCAAGAAAACATCCTCGAAGAACGCCACCGCTGGAGCGAGAGTCTCCGTCTTTTGGGGACCTGTGCCTATCACGGCACAATCCCACCGGAAGCCATCACCCGCTATGCTATCGTCGAACACACGGTAGAAAATCTCTCGCGATTCGACAACTGCGTAAACGCCAAAGTTTATTCAATCCTTGCCGATCAACTACGAGCCAACCTGCCATTTCTCTTTGATGGCATCTTCCCTGAACCGACACCATTTGACGACACGATTATGCTCGCCAATCCACCCCGAATCATCGCAATGGACCATCCCGAATGGCCCGACCTCTACGAGCAAAAAAAGAAACGACAACTCAAACAACGCGAAACGAGCGTTACCATCATTGACGTTTGCCCTGACCCGGCCAACATTCGAGTATCCTGAAAAACACCTACAGAACAAAAACCCCGGCTCCCAAAAAAGAGTCGGGGTTTTTTGTTTCGCCATTCGTTTCCCAAAATCCAAAAGACACGATACCCTAGAAACGTCGTCGACCCATTTGGAGCGATACCTCTTTGCACATCCCTTAAAAGGATTTTTACCATGTTCAATCACCTTGTCATTTCGCGGTGTAAATAAAAGTTTCGTGGTGTTCTATACGAACAGGCCACACACCAACCTTGGCGATTTCGCGCCCAATACCAGCCAAGAAGCCCCACAGATGACCTTTTCTTTTGACGCCTCGCCACAAGAAACTCTGCCCACGGTCTACCGACACACGCAGCCATCCATTTCACTACTCGAATGCACCATCCGGCGCCAAGGATAACAGAATACTATGTACGACGGCAACAACAGCAGCTTCCGCGAAATCGTCGCGCTCTATATGACGGAAACCCAGCAACTCGTGCTCCGCAAAAAAATGATCCGTGCCTTCGGCTTTGCGGAAAATGGCACAAGGCCAAAAACCCGGAAACCCATATATCCAGTGATTAAAAAGGCACCAGCACAGACAACACGAGAACGCCAACTAGAGACAAACGGCAACGGCTACCGCTCCGTTACGGTGCGTCACCAAAGTTAGCGAAAATACACGCACGATCGTTCTGGGTGAAATCCTGGTTCGTATCACACAGAAAAATGGCCGAGATCCTTCCGGATATCGGCCATTTTTCTGTATTCGACCATCACCTCACCGATACCAAGGCCGAAAGTCTCTACACCTATGAGACTATGTTGGCTTCTTTTTGAGGTAGATTCAAACGAATAAAAAATCTGGTCCACACACGGAAGTCCTTCGGGAGAGAATCATGTTCGTCGCAGTTTTCGGACGATATCCCTATACGGAACAAATCATTCTTGTCGTGATACCACTCGGAGCCAGTCTTCCCGCAGACTTCACCGCGGTACGAGTTGTCGCCATCGCCCGAACCCTCCCAGAAGCGATCATGCTCACCGCCGGCCTCGAATAAGAAACATTCGCCCCGCCCGCTTCGCGTCATCGCTTTGCTGATACTAGAACGCGAACGCGGATTCTAAAACCCTCGGAAATATTGCCCCGCCCTAACGGGCTGGGCATATGTCTTTTTTGGTGGGGCCTTTACGGCCACCAAAAAACCCATTTTTAAGGAGCAAGAAGGCCACAGAAAACGCACACACGACCAAACCGAATGTGCCGTTTTTTGTAAAGATTGGCGAACTCGACCAAGGAACTAAAGACCCTAGTCGATTTGCCGATAACGTAAACAACCTCAAGAAAGCTGTGACACACTGTAATGGAAACCCCCAAAAACCTCGACGCTCTTCTTTCTGACCTCCTGCACCAAAATCTAGAAGCAGAAGCAGCCCACGTGGAACTTGACGACGACGACCGAGCGTTCATCGAGCGTATTATGGACTCCGTTACCACAGGCAGCAAGGGCGTGTTTGTCGTGTTGCATCCAAACGATCGTATGCAGTACATGCTCCTCAACACCAACCGTGCTGGCGCAATTAGCCTACTTGCCAAGGTGATGCAGCGAACCGCCGAAGCCCTCGAAGCGGACATGCAATAACCATTCCCAAAAGAAATCACAAGAAAAAAGCTCGCTTCGGCGAGCTTTTTCTTTTTTGTTTCTCTGTCTCTGTCTTTTTTCTGTCTTGAACAATAAAGCACTAGCCGAAAACCTAAAGATTTATAGGTACGCACCGATAGTCCAACGAGTACCTGGTTATCACTTCTAACCATCTAAAAAGTTCCACACTTTTTCTTTAGCAGAAAGCCCTTTTTCTATGATTGCCTACCTGCTCAGTCTGTTCTCGCTATTCTCTCCTCACGCCGTCCTATCGGCCCCAATCATCGCTCCAGCACCAATTCATGCAAGTGCTCCATCAGTCATCAACAAGCCAATGACGGGTCATCCCCTCGCCGGCTAACGCCTCTGAAAACCTCGACGCATATAGCACACGACACACAGAAAGAGAAAATACGCCAAACATGGACAATTCGTTAGAAACCGTTGCCCTTACCCCAACGGAAGTACCCGCATCGCCCGAAGTCATCAAGACTGAACTTGCCGCCTTACTTCAAGGATTGGAAGACTCAAAGATGTATTCTACACCCAAAGTCGCTGCGATCGCCGCAAAACTTGAACCCTATGCTCCCGAGCTCATTGCGATCTACGATGCCAACTACGGTGCTAAAGAATTGGTCGCAAAAATAGCCACGCTCTTAAAACTCAAAATCAGTAGAAAAGTCCTCGTCGAATGCTTGCGCATCAGCGGCAGCATCCGCGCCACTAAAGAATCCAAAATCGCCGTCTAACCATTCTTTCACCAATCGAACCATAATCCAAAACGTCATCTCATGGTGACGTTTTTTTCATTTTTCCGTCTTCTGTCTTCTCAGCACTCCTTATCCTCCAGATGACCAACTAAGAGTATATCCCTGAAAGAAAGAGAACTCACCCTAAATGAAGCCGACGGTTCGCTCCTTAGCCGCCCTGTTTTTGGAGTTGTCCCTCTCTGGTTGCGGCGAATCGTCCCATTCCCTCCCCACAATGGTACCTATCACCCACAGCGTTGCACCTATACCTACTACCCAAAAAGTCCCCGCATCAATCAAAATCATCGTGCCATCCGGCAAATCTACCACCACAAACGCAAAACGCCGAAAATCTCTAAGCATCGCCTACAACAGCGCCGGTCTCCTCATTAACGCCTATGCCCCCGGAACCACAACACCTGTGCTAACAACCGTTGCCGCAAATGTGTCATCTGGATCCCCACTCTGCATAACGCAATCCGACACCAGCCGAATTTGCTCCATTCCGATGACACTGCCAATCGGATCATACGACTTCACAGCCGCCAACTACGACAAACTTCCCGCATCATCGACAACAATTACCACTGGAGCCAACGAACTCGGATTCGGCAAAGCATCCGGGAAAACACTCATTAGCGGATCCGCCAACATCATCTCATTCTCGATCGCCAGCGTTCTTGCATCAGCTTCCTTAACCATCCCCGCGACAATTATCCCCCCACTCTCCAACTATAGCCAACAGATTACGGTAAGCGGCCTCGACCTCGATGGCAACATCATCATGACCGACCCAAACAGCGACGGCTACATCAACTCTCTAGGCAGTCCAGCATCAATCACACTCTCCGCCACCGCCTATGGATCGAGTACATCCCTTGTTTCCTTCTCGTCCTCGACAATCAGCGCACCCAGCGCAACCGGCGTAACGCTCACCTACAATGCCGCCAATCTCGTCAATGCCATCCCAGGAATCAATGTTAGTCTTACCGCTCTTCCAAGCACTGGCGGATCGTCCGGAAGCGCAACCTTAAACATCATCGGCGCAACAGGACTAGGAAACATCTACGTCTCAAATCCTGGCACAAGTACCGTCACCAAATACAACGCGGCTGGCACCCAACAGACATTTACTACCACCGGCATGGGACTTCGGATAATCACATCTGGTTTAACGAAGGTTCTCCTAACAAAATAGGCACCCTGAAATAACACCAACCCTTCCTTTAAGCGTTCCGTCACTCGACCCACCGCCACGTCTCCTTTTCCGAGCCGTGGCGGTTTTCTTCCGTCCGCCGCTTCGCGTTCTTTCTGACGGCGAACCGATACACCAAATTTCCCGAATACCCCGGAATATCCAGTCCGTTTCGTGGCGCCGCTATTCGCGGGCCAGTCGAGCTAAGGCGTAACTACCCCGCGAATATCTCGCGGCGCTTGAAGAAAGAAAAAACCATGCCCTCAACTCGACTCGTTCCCGAAAGCCTTTTAGTTGTCACCGGGTGCGGCTGCCGCCGGCTGCTGTTCGCAGCACCCGAATCCGAAATTCGCTGCCACCGCCACCAGAACCGGCAAGGCTGGAAGTACCCGGGAGACCCGTTCGTCATCCTCTCAGACGATATCCGTGCCATGGAGACGTTTAAGAACCTGCCGGAAAACCAGGATATCGCCTGCCGGTCCATCGAGTGCGTGAACCGCAACGACGATGGCGACGGATGGGACGGCTTCTGTGGGACTTGCTGCGACCAGAAACGCGAATACGAGCTCGCGGAAGCAGCTTCTGAACGAGCCTGGCTCAAAAAGCCACAGATCGTGCGCAGCCTCATCCGGCTGCGATCGCGCGCCGAAGCCGCGCTCTCCAAACTCCGACATGGATCAGACTGGAATCAGATACCGTTCTGACGCTCGGAAACCCAATAGGCCGGACCTCTTGCGGAGGTCCGGCCTATTCCCTCACACCGGTCGCAACAGTTCGGCAATATCTGCATCAAGATCCGCAGAAATCATCCAAATTGGCGTACTTGGTGCAACCGACAATTGGCGTGCGCTCAGAGAAATAACGGCTCGGGCATGACTGCCATGTTCGTCGATCAGCGTCACATTAAAATCATCCGTCAGTGAGGACACGATAAACAGACCCCGCCCACTCTCCGCCAATAAATATCGCGGCAATCGTGGTGCATACGAAAATCCTGGCCCCTGATCCAAAATATGCAAGACCGGAGCGGAACCCGTCCAATCTACGAAAATCTCAACAAGCCCTGGTGCATAGCGCAATACATTACCCACAAGCTCACTAAAAACAACCTCGGCTGCATAAATATCATCATCTGTCGCACCTACCTGCCGCAATTTTTCAACAAATTCTCCCTGATTCTGGCAAAATGCAGCATGATTCCGAACATCAAAAACCCAATGCGAGACCCGAAGTTTTCCACTTTTTGCATCCGAAGCAAATATGGATGGCAATACATCAACCGTCAAAATCGCAACGTCATCCTGGGCTTCCTCAACAAGTACCGATTCGTAAATAAAACGCGAAAAATGATCTTTTGCAACCACCCCGCAAGCCTGAATCGCTTTCCATAGTCGACCTTCACCTGCAGAAATATCTCGACCCGTTTCAGTCAATCCGTCTGTGTAAAGTACTAGTAAGGAACCGACAAAATACGGCATACGCCTAGGCATCCCGCCCACCGGACTTCGCAACCCAAGCAAAACACCATTGTAGACCAGCTCTTCGATCTCGCCGTTTGGCAAGCGCAATAATGGAGAGGGATGCCCTGCCGACGCATACGTCAACGTCATATCCACTGGATCGATCACAGCAACGAACGCTGACGCATACGCATCTGCGTGCTCGGATCGCAGTGCTTTCCCTGCCGCATCCAAAATCATGAGCGGATCCGGATGCACGTAAGCAACGCCCCGAATCACTTGGCGCAGCATCGCCATGATGATAACCGCCCCGAGGCCACTGCCACACACGTCGCCGATCGACAAAACAATTCTACCATCAGCCAAGCGGAGAACATCATACCAATCTCCTCCAATAACCGAGGCGTTGGGACCTGGACGATAATAGGCATCGAAGGAAAATCCCATAACTACTGGCAGTTTCAGTGGTAAAGCCGCTTCTTGGAAACGCGTGCACACCCGCTCTGCCTGCTGGTATGCCCCAAGCAAAACTTCCGCACTCGTGTTCGCTTGCTGTAAGGCGATGTTCGTAGTAATCAGCCGATCATTGGTCTCCCGATACCCACGAACCACCATTTCGACAGGCGACATACATTCGGCAAAAAACTCTGCCGATTTCTGCAACATTTTTTCACTAGCCTCAACCTTATTCGTCGAGATCATGTTGCATAACGCCGTATGATGCATCGCGCTTATATCAAGCACCCCAAGACCTATCCCAACCGCCCGTCGACCAATCTCATACGCTCGTTCTAACACCCCTTCGTCGGATTCTTCCAAATATTTTTGTAGCGCAGCCGTATATTCCAGAAGAAGCCTCGCTAACACACTATTCATGAGCTAATCCTCGATAACGCACAACTAACGCCAACGCATCGTCCGACGCTCGTGCATAATTCCGAAGAATATTTTCAGCGGCCATTCGAGAAGAAAGACCAAGCGGAGATTTTTCGCAAAAAGCACTCCGAATACCGTCAGTTGCTAGAACAAGCATATCTCCCGCAATAATAGGCAACACTTCCACACGCAATGGTGGCATGCGATAGCCGACGACACCGCCTCGAACCAGCAATGCTTCATTCGCCGACTTTTGGTTTTCTTTTACCCGAAACAACAAAGCGTCGACATTGCCGACACCCACCCAGCTCAAAGACTCAGTTTCGAGTGAAAACGCCACGAGACTTAACACAACTCCGCGTGTCCGTCGCAAAGATTCATGGCAACGATGCACGATGTCGATCAACGACTCATCAGCATATTGACGAATCGTAGCGATAGCGGTAGCAGCGGCAATTGCCGCCTCTGGACCATGACCGAGACCATCAACCACTCCAACGACCACCTGATGTTTGCCCAGCTTAACCAAATAAGCATCACCACACGCTATTTCGCCAGCGATCGGACGCAAGGCAACATGCCATTCCAAAAGAGACGACACCTCTTTTGTATTGCCTACCAAACTACACGCGCCCATTTTTTCATCGTAATCGTTGTGCCAGTGCCTACTGTCGACTCAATAGTAAATTCATCCATCAAGCGTTTTGCGCCCGGCAATCCAAGTCCTAAACTCTTTCCCGTCGAATAGCCGTCTTGCATCGCTAAATCAACATTTCTGATACCTGGGCCACTATCGCGAGCAACAACCAATATCCCACTACGATTCCATTCCCTTAGTTGCGTGATGACAATCTCACCACGCTGCGCATAGACAAGAATGTTTCTGGAAATTTCAGAAATCGCTGTCGCCACAAGCGTCGGATCGCTACCAGACAATCCGACCTGTACGGAAACCTCTCGCCCTTTCCGACGAGCAACGACAATATCACTCTCTATTTCAATCGGCACACGCACGGATTCACCCATTATTATTCGTGGCTGCACGTTCAGCAAGTTGAACCAACCCATCTTCCAAATCCAAGGCAGTGTCCACTCCGTCGAGCGTTAACCCTAATTCGACCATAGCAAAAGCCACGTCGGGCACAATCCCGACAACAAACGTGATGGCTCCACGCAATCGCGTCATATGCGAAATATCGCGCAGCGTTCTCGCCGCAAACGAGTCCACAATATCCAGAGCGGAAATGTCGATAACCACACCACGCGAACGAAAACGACCAACTCGATCAGAAAGATCGTCTTTTAATTCGATCAAATCACGATCGTTTAGCGCAGACTGCACACATACCACAAGCACAGCACCCTGCTTTAGAATCGCAACCATCTAATCAGCGTTCTATAGAGGATGAACTCGATCGGATCATCGTGTACCCAAGCAAGCGTTCCGCTTCTTCGAGCCCGCCCTCTAAATCACCGACTGTGTGCAGAGCACCCAAATCAATACCAAGCGTGACAATAGATTGAGCAACATCGGCCGACAATCCCGTAACAATTACTCTTGCACCCATCAGCCGAGACGCGGCAACGGTCTGTATGATGTGATTTGCTACTCTTGAGTCAACGGCCGCAACGCCGGTGATATCGATAATCACAACCTTGGCCCGATTTTCCCGGATAGCGCGCAACAACGTATCGGTCAGTTGTTTTGCTCGCAAGCTATCAATGACACCCACGATTGGCAAAATCAACAACGAATCTCTAACCTGCAGCACGGGAGTTACCGTGTGCTCGATAGCAATCACCCGTTCGCGTGTCTCGATCAGAACATCACAGATAATCCCGATATCGAAAAACGCTAACTTTTCGAGGGACGCGAAATGGGTAAATGTTTCGCGAGGATCGTCATGAAAAAACTCAGCAATCAAACTCCCAATAGATGTCATCAATCGACAGAAAGCGCCAAGAAACGCGCGAACAGCAACCCCAGCCTTGCCGTAGATCAATCCAAGCCTAACCCGCTGCTCCACATACTCTCTGTCGTATTTGCCGGCCACCATCGCGAGAATATGAGCGCGTTTTAGCCTTTTTACCTCATCTAATTGACCGTACTCTTGAAATAGTAAAGACGTTTCGGGGAGCGTCGACAGAAACTCGAAAAATTCGTCCGCCAATTCGTTGGCGTGCGCACCGACTACATCTTTGATAACCGCAATATGAAGTAAATCTTCCGATTGCAAATTGACAAACATTTTACGGCGATCGACGTCTTCGTCTTCCAATCGCAAGTAAGCCGACGCTTCTGGAAAGTTGTTTAAACCCATGTGCTCCTCGATATGTAAACCGAAAATTTAGACACCATCCTCAAAATACCACCGAAATGCCCCTCGCAGTTTTGTCATATTTCTGTTCTCTAATCACCAAAGCCAAGTAATATCAAATACCGTCACCTAAACTCACTGATTAAACCAAACAGACCCCCCCCACTCTTGATTTAGCCAAAACCACGACATCCTAATTCGACATAATATCAAAACAAAAACCGGACCTCTCAAGTGGGTCCGGTTTTTATTTCAAAAACGGCAGCAGCAATCACCGCCACTTCCACAATCGTTTATACCTTGGTGAAACAAAATCTGAAAGAACACAAAGTTCGCGCATGTATACAGAACACCCCAAACGATTGTCGTATTCTCTGTTTTGCACGACGACCTTATGGGTCGCGCAAAAGCAGCGGCTATCGCAATTTCGACATACATCTTTCCAAGCTATCCACCGCTCTAAACGCACAAAAATGATTCTAAGGGCCATCATTCGGCAACCGTTCCGCAGAAGAAACGGCATCTCCATGCCTGAACATCTGTTTAAAAATCCACGAATGATCATCAACGTCACGCCAGCAGACTCCCTCCAACAGCACGTCTACATACCAGAGATACCTGATATCGAATTCGACCACGACGAATCGGAAGCTCCCAAAAAGAAAGAGCACCGCGGCAAGTTCGTCGACATCCGCGTTTGATCTTCTTTCTTCTCACCACAAAACCAAAAATAGCTTTTTTCACGGATAAAGAAATTATGCACACTGATCCTGTTACAAACTATCACAAAACTGAAACAGAATCGTTCGTGTGCCAAATTCTTCCGCCACTATGTCGCCAAAGAAAACACACACCACTATGCAGCCGCCGAACAGCGCAGCCTTAGTCGGAATTACGTGGTCCACTGTGTTTGCTAGCGTTACGCAGGCGGCACCTAGACCACCGACTCCCCCACCAGAAGCCTCCGAAACAGCACCTAAAACACTACCAGACAACGCAATAATAACCACAAATTCGGCACAACCATCAAACATGGTCATGTGTCAGCGCACCCCGAAACAACTCAAGAACGCATATTCCGCATATGCCGCAATGAGTGCACCGGCCAAAACGCTACCCCAAATGATTAAACAAATACGCCCCGGATCGCAGATCGACATTGTAGTCTAATATAGTCATACCAATTCAGTCAACTCTACTCACCTTTTTATCCGTATTAACCGATAATCACAAAGGTGACGTTGGCGGTCGCCTTTCGAACCGCCAACATCAAGCCTTTGAAAAACGAGGAAGTCTCAAAAATGGAATACCTGTGCAGTTCGTGCGGCAAGACGGCCATATATCCAACAAAGCGACCAACTATTCCACACAAATGCTGTAGCATATATATGCTGTTTATACGTTTCGTGAAAAACGACAAAATGAGTAAAGCATTCCTGCTGTGGACCATTCACGACCCAAAGCAACCAGTAACAAAACCAGCATAATCTCTCAAAAAACGAGGGTTTTTTTCGATGAGCCGTACACTCGATAAACTCGCTTTGCGATACGCCATGCATCATTTGGAGCAGCACGCCGAACCGCAAGCTGCATCCTCCGCTCACTGTCTCACGTGCAAAAAGGAGTATTCCGCAAAAGCAAATACCACCGCAAGTGCCTGGGCACGCAAGCACGCGCGTAAGCATGCTGGTCACAAGACTATTGTCGATTCCGACATCACCGTCAGCTACTATCAGGCACCACTCGCCCCGACAAAAGCAGCAGCCTAAACTTCACCGTAACACGAGATCGGATCATCAAATGGCGACACGCAGCATAAACATCGACGAACTCTACACCCTCTTGGCCGACAACAGTACGTCTAAGACCGGGTTTATCCCTTATACCATAACACTAGCCGATGGGCGCACCATTGCCGGCTTATCACAATTGCCGTAAAACTTCGGCGTTCAGGCCGGAGATATAAGGCAAAAAAGCTGAATCGCTCATTTCAAAGTGCCATGCATATGGCACTTTAACGTGTTAAGCTAGGTCCATGAATCG
>Ga0182016_10006364_pt1 | contig 12424 bp, 10 predicted proteins | sample 712S2MmetaG_FD_120491 | JGI IMG/M metagenome (GOLD analysis project Ga0182016, IMG submission 120491) | Permafrost microbial communities from Stordalen Mire, Sweden - 712S2M metaG | ecosystem: Environmental > Terrestrial > Soil > Wetlands > Permafrost | place: Sweden: Stordalen | collected...
CCGCTTGCGGGCAATGGGGGGCGGGACTCGTCGAATTTGCGGTGAGCCCGCAGGTGGGGCAGGCGGTGCTCGCCTTCGCTCGATCCTATTCGAGCAGCGGGCCTAATTCAGCTCGGGCAGGCGGCACCGCCTGCCCCACCTGCCAACCTCTCGCCATCGAAAGGAATGACTCAGCCCATTTTCCCCGTCAGGCAAAAATTGCGGGGCGACATCAGGAGTTCTGAAGCTGTGGCCATCGAGTTCACGATCAAGCTCAAGTCAGGCAAGCTTCTTTGTTAACACCTTCTTACTGCACGGCAGTATAGAGCGTCTGCGTGCCGGCGACGTCCGTGCCGTTCACGTTGACCGTGAAGGTCAGCGGCACGGCATTATTGGCGGCGATGGCCGGCACGATCACGTTGAACTGGTACAGTCCAACCGCGCCCGCCACCAGGCCGGCATACTGCACTTGCGCCTGCGCTACGCCGAAATAGAATTTGGGAGCGAGCGGCACGGAGAGACATTGCGGACAACCGGCGACGGCCTGCGGGATCTGGCCCGGCGGATACCCGGGGACCGCACCGAAGCCAGTCCCGTAGATCACGATCGTTTCGCCGGGCTGCGCCGCGCGGGATGTGATACCGGCAAATGACCCGGTCGGGAAAACGTAGGTCGTATTATCGGTGAACAGCGCACCGACATATTGTTTCCCGACGATCTTGAAGATTGTGGGCGCAAACAGACCGGGCTCCTCCAGAGTGGCGTTGATGTTGAATGCCGCGCTCGGCCCGGCGGCGGTGTTCACCGTGACGGACTGCGTACCCAGACCGATGGTGCCCGGTACCAGCGCGTTCACCTGCGTGGGGCTGATATATTCGACGAAAGCCGACTGGCCGCCCACTGACACCGTGGTGAGATTGAGTTGCGTAGGAGCCTGGTTGCCGGTGAAATCGGTCGTAGCCCATGTGCGCGTGGTGGGCGCCAGATTGGTCCCGTAGATTTCGATCCAGGAACCTGGCGCAATCCCGGAAAGGGCGCCGAAACCGCTGGCGCTGATGACTCCGCTGATGACGGGCGCCGGTCCAGGTCCGCTCGGCGGCGCGCTGGGGGTCAGCTTGCGAATAATGTCGTTGCCGTAGTCGGCCACATACAGATTACCGGAAGCGTCGACAATCAGGGAAATGGGTTCGTTGAATTGCGCGCTGAGCGCGGGGCCGCCATCGCCCCCATAGCCGGGAAGCGTGCCCATCCCTGCGATCGTGTGGATGATGCCGTCGGGCGTAACCATGCGAATGCGGGCGTTAGTGGTGTCGCCGATGTATACGTTGCCGGAGGCGTCCACGGCTACCCCGGTGGGAAAGTCGAGCAGGGCGTTGGTGGCCAGACCTTCATCGCCGGAGAAACCGGAAAGGCCCTCGGCGTTGCCGGCCACGATCGAGACCACGCCGTTCGAGAGCTTGCGAATCTGGTTATTGAGACTGTCGGCAAAATAAAGATCGCCATTGGCGGCAAGGGCAAGCTGCCTGATACTGCTCAAATGCACCGCGAGGGCCGCGCCGCCTTCCAGGGACAACCCCTCGGTACCGCTGCCGGCAATGGTGCTGATGTCGCCGGTGGAGGCGGTCACCTTGCGGATGCGGAAATTTCCGCTATCGGCGATATAGATGTTGCCGGCGGAATCGATGGCGATGCCCGAGGGTTGGTCGAGACTGGCCTGCGTCGCCAAGGCTCCGTCTCCCGAAAACCCCACGCCTTGAACGCTCGATCCGGCGACCGTCGAAATAATGCCCGCCGGGGTGACCATGCGCACGGCGCCGTTGAGCACGTCCGAAAAATAGAAATTCCCTTTGCTGTCCACCGCCATGGTATCGGGGTAGTTGATCTCGGCGCTGGTGGCCGGCCCGGCGTCTCCGGAATAGCCGGTGGTAGTCATGCCTGCCACTGTCGAGATATTGCGGCTGCTGGCGAGGACCATGCGGATCACGTTATTGGTCTGATCGGCGATGTAGATGTTGCCCTTGGAGTCCAGGGCCACGCTGGTCGGGCCATTCAGCTCGGCACTGGTAGCGGCCCCGGCGTCGCCGGTGTAACCCACGGTGGGAGCCGCTCCATTGCCGGGGTTAGCCGGAACCGTACCGGCGACGGTGGTGACGGTATAGATCGGGGGCGTCTGCGCCTGGCACAAAGCCGGCAACAAGAAGGACGCGATACCGGCCAGTCCGGCAATGGCCGCCCGATTCCACTGGCGCTTGGGCGCTGGATTCATCTTGATCGAAGGATGCATTGCTGATTACTTCAGTTTCTCAGAATTCCAGGGCGGTTGGGTTGTTCGTTCCTTGCACAGTGTGAAGGCTTGGCCCACTGCCTACCAAATGCGGCAGGCGTTCTGGCGCATCATGGGCTGGCCCGTTTTGCACGAAAAAGCCTGGCCGAACTGCGGCATATTGGCCACCACGCCGTTGATGCGGTATTCGTTGGGCGAGTGTTCGTTGGTGACGGCGTTGAGGCGCTTGTTTTCGGGGCGCTCGTCGCCGCAGGCCCATTGGGCTACGCCGATGAAGAAGCGCTGCTCGGGGGTGAATCCGTCGGCGGCCTTGAGGTCCTGCGCTTTGGTGGCGGCCTTCCAGGCGATGTAGGCCAGCGTGGTGCCGCCCAGATCGGCGATGTCTTCGCCGGCCGTCAGCTTGCCGTTGATCTTGATGTTGTCGATCACGGTGTACTGCGAATACTGATCGGAAACGCAGGCGGCCCGCTCGACGAACCTGGCCGCGTCCGGTTTGGCCCACCAGTCGCGCAGGTTGCCCTTGGCGTCGAACTGGCGGCCTTCGTCGTCGAAGCCGTGGGTCAATTCGTGGCCGATGGTGGCGCCGGTATTGCCGTAATTGGGCGCATCGTCCATTTTGGGATCGAACAGCGGCGGCTGCAGCACGCCGGCGGGAAAGTTGATGTCGTTCATCTGCGGGTCGTAATAAGCGTTGACGGTGGGGGGCGTCATTTGCCACTCGGCGCGGTCCACGGGCTTGCCGATTTTGGCCAACTGGCGTTTGGATTCGAAGACCGCGGCGCGGTCGAAGTCGGTGAGAAATGCGCCGCGGGTGATGTCCACGGAGTTGTAGTCGCGCCACTTTTCGGGATAGCCGATTTTGTTGACCATGCCGTGCAGTTTGACCAGCGCCTGCTTTTTGGTGGCGGCGCTCATCCAGGTGAGTTGCGCCAGTTCGCCCTCCATGGCCGCTTCGATTTCCCTGGTCATGGCGAGGGCGCGGGCCTTGGTGTCGGACGTGAATGTCTTGTCGACGAAGACTTGGCCGAGCGCTTCTCCCAGGTCGCGGTCCACGAAGCTGACGCAACGCTTCCAGCGGGGCCGCATTTCGGCGACGCCGCGCAGGGTCTTGCTGTAGAAGTTGAAATTGGTCTCGACGAAGGCCTTCGAAAGGTACGGCGACGCGGCGTGCGCCAGATGCCAGCGCAGATAGGTTTTCCACTCCTGAAGGCCGCGGGTCTTGAGTTGGTGTTCCACCTCTTTGTAGAAATCGGGCTCGGTGACGTTGAGGGTGGCGGGCGCCGGCAGGCCGAGTCCGTCCCAGTAGGCGGTCCAGCCGAAGGTGGGAGTGAGCGCCGCGAGTTGCGCGCGGGTGTATTTGTGGAATTGCTTGTAGGGGTCGCGCTTTTCGACGCGGGTGAGCGTGGCTTTGGCGAGGCCGGTCTCGATGGCCATCACGGCCGCGGCGCCGGCGCGCGCGGCGTCGGGGAAATCGCCCAGCAGTTGCAGCATGGCGGCGACGTGATCCAGATATTTGGCGCGGATCTCCTGCGATTTGGCGTCGGGATTGACGTAGTAGTCGCGATCCGGCAGGCCGAGGCCGCCGGCGGAGGCGAAAGCGATGACGCGGCTGGAGTCGGCATAGTCCTGGGCGGAGCCGAACGCGAACAGCGCGCCGTCGTCGCTGGATTCGAGGTGCATGCGGGCCAGCAGAGCGGGAAGGTCCGCGGCGCTCTTGAGGGCGGCGATTTCATCCAGGCGCGCCTCGAGCGGCTGGGCGCCGGCCTTTTCGATGGCGGCTTCATCCATGCAGGCGAAGAAGTAGTCGCCGATTTTCTGCTGCAGGGGAGTGCGTTGCGCGGTGGGCCTGGCAGCTTCGTCGAGGAGGCCCCAGAGGTAGCGTTGATTGTCGTCGGTGAGCTTGGCGTAGACATCCCAACGGGCCTGGTCGGGCGGGATGGGGTTCAGCTTGTTCCAATTGCCGCAGGAGAATTTGTAGAAGTCGACGCAGGGGTCGGCGGAGCGGTCGAGGAACCTGGTTTCCAGGCTGGGGGTGTAGGGCAGGGATGCCAAGGGGCGGTCCTGGGCGAGGAGCGTGACAGGGATCAGAAGGAGTATGAAGCGCACGGAGAGCAGGTTATCACAACGGCGTCTCAAAGCTTTTGCTTCCTTGCGTCGACCTCGGCGGGAATCGCAAGCTCTATCCCATCGATTGAGCTATCCTTGATTTCGATTCTTAATGGCGCGCTGCGGAGCTCGTGCGAAGGGGCGCCGCGGTAGCCGAGGATCTGGTACTGTCCCGGCAGCATGTGCCAAAACACGAAAGTCCCATCCGCCGCCAGCCAGGTTTCGGTGACGAGTTGGCCGTTGAGAGTCGGCAATTGCAATCGTGCCGGGGATGGAGTGCCGCCTTCGCTCGTGAGTCGTCCTTTTACGTGCAGATTGGGTATGCGAACAGACCGAATCTCCAATCCGTTGACCTCGCCGCCGGCAGGCAACTCGACCCACTCCGCTGCGCTTTCGTCCAAAGTGCCGCGATAATAGGTGGGGCCATAGTCGATCTCGCTGCTGTCATCGACATTAGCCGACGGAAGGCCGCGGCGGTCAACTGAGGCGCGTATACGATAGCGGTCGCCCGCCAACCCGTGAATGCGAAATTCGCCCCTGTCGTCAGTAATGCTCATCCCCATGTGTCCGCCAAACATCATTTCGAATCCCTTCTCCCGCGGAGCGCCGGTGGCCTCCACCAGAAAACCTGCCGCAATGATGTCAATCTCAGCGACCACCCGGCCGCTGATCACGCCCTCCGGCGCTAATTGAAGATCGAGAGTCGCGTGTTCACCGTCCTTCAGCTCTCGTACGAACGAAGGGAGCATGATGCTGCCGCCCAGGTAGCCTGGCCGGGACGCGAAGGCTGTGTACCGACCCGCGGGCAGTCCAGTCACCCTGTATGTGCCATCCGCACGCGATGTGGCATAGTATGCGCGTCCGGGAGCGTCCATGTTGAACAAGCCGAATGTGACCCGCGCGTGACTCAGCGGCTTGCCTGTCACGCTGTCTACAACCGTGCCCTCGGCCATCGCGTTCTTACCATCGCCCACATGGTTGGTAGCCGCGGGCGCGTGCGTCATCCGGATCTCGACGCCCGTGGTCTCACCGTCTGGCAGCGCTTCCACTATTCCCGCTTTCTCCACCTGGGTTTCGTGGGGGAAATAGGTCGGGCCGTACTGAAAATCCTCGCCGTCGGCCCGCAGATCGCCTTCGTATGTGGAGTCTTCTTTGGCAGGTTCTACCAGGATTTTGTATTTCCCCGGCGAGCCAACCAATCTATACATCCCGCGTTCATCGCTCTGGCCGAAGCCACCGCGCGCTACGATCGGGGGATTCTGTTGCACGGCTAGCTCGGCCCCAACCCGCGCGAAGGCGACCGGCTCTCCGTCATCTCCGACGACGCGTCCCGTAATCACCGCGGGCCTGGCGATTTGCAGGCGCAAGTTCTCCACATGGTCGCCCGACCTCAGGAACAAATCGGAAGCCGCCCGGCCGTTGTCGCCAAGGATCGGCACGAAGAAGCGGCGCGGGGGTACGTGCGGCCGCGCTCCGTAGCGGCCTGGCGGGATCCCGAGGATCGAAAAGCGCCCTTCCCGGTCACTGACCGCGGTGTATTCCACGCTCGGCAGTGTGTCCGAAACCGGCACGACACGCACACGTATGTTCTCGAGTGGAGCTCCCGTAGAGAGGTCCACCACGGTGCCGGAAACGCTCGCAAGCGGCTGGGCCGCGGCGTAAAAGCACAGAATGAGCGGCAAAGCGGCGATGGGGAACGCGATGCGCATGATTCCTTATGATACCCAAACTAAGGGGCCACTTAGCATCGGACTCGATTATGAGCACTCGTCTTATGGCCACGGCCGCTCGTGGAGAATCATCCAGGAGGCGCCGAACCTATCCCGGAACATGGCAAAACGCCGACCATCTCGGCCTGGACCGCCCTCCTGGGATTGTGCCGAACGAACCAAGATCCAGTTCACCGCTTCAGCCAATCCATCGCCACTCCGGCGACAATCATATTCCTCACTTCTCGCGCCGGACGCCTTCACGCTTCAACATCGTCATCGATTTTTATTTCCTCCTGCCCCGTTGACATCCGTACATAAGTGTACGATGCTGGATTCATGAAAGGCTCTGAGTTCCTGCGGAAAGCACGGCACGCGGCGAGAACGAAGAGCCTCTCCTACAACTGGATTCCGTCCCATGGCAAAGGCAGCCACGGAACGCTCTACGTGGGCGCTACCGGCAAAACCACCGTGCAGAACCTCAAGCGCGAGATTCCCACGGGAACGCTCCGCGCCATGATCGAACAACTGGAACTCGACGCCAAGGATTTCGGCATAAACTAGGAGCATACTCATGGATCGGTTTGCATACCCAGCCCAATTCACCCCGGACGACGGCGGAAGCCATATGGTTCGCTTTCGGGATCTTCCCGAGGCTATCACCAGCGGTTGCGATATGGCGGACGCGGTCGAACAGGCGGCCGATTGTCTACAGGAGGCCCTGGCCGGCCGGCTTGCGCGGCGGGATGCCGTTCCACGGCCGTCCAAACCGCGCGCCGGAGAGCGCCTTATTCCGGTCGCGATGTATCTCGCTCCAAAACTGGCGCTGTTTACGGCAATGGAAGGAGCCGGGGTAAACAACTCCGAACTCGCGCGCCGCCTGGGAGTGACGGAACTGATCGTCCGCAGGATGCTTAATCCAAAACATGAGACCAAGGCGGGTAAAATCGAAGCCGCCCTCCGCGCCCTCGGGAAAGAGGCGGTAGTCCACGTCAGCGACGCCGCTTGAGCCCGTCCTAAGATACTCCGCGCTCTTCCATGTCCCGCTCCACATCGAGCCAATTTACCGGCCCGCCGCGCAACGGCCACGCCTTATCGTCGATGTAGATCGAAGCGAACGGCTTCGGGACGATACACCGCGAGTTCTGGGCCTCATCCGGGTTCCAGTCAACCCCGGAGATGAGCCCCTGAAAGTGCCTGTCAGCCCACCCCTTGACGGTATGGCAATCCGCCACGAACCGTTCCAACACTCTCCGGCTGTGGGGAGCCGGGGCCGCAATGTGAGCGTGCGATGTCCACGGCTCCATGGGTTACGGTCATATCCAAGTACCGCAGCGCCGCGGCGAGCTTCAGGCAACATCGTCTGCCGTTTATCTTCTACTGCGTGAGCGGACCGCCCGCTACTGCTTTACAAACTCCACTCTCCGGTTCTGGGCGCGTCCGTCGGGGGTATCGTTCGAGGCGATGGGTTGCGCTACGCCGAAGCCGTTCGAAGTGAGCCGCGCGGCATCGATGGCGAACTGCGAGATCAGTACCGACCGCACTGCCTCGGCGCGGCGCTGCGAGAGCTCCAGGTTGTGGGCCGCGTCGCCGACCGAATCCGTGTACCCGTCAATCTCCAGTTTCAGGTTGGGGTTCTTTTCCAATCCCGCCACAATCTGCTTGATCACCGGGGCCGAATCGGGCTTCAGCCGGTCGCTGTCGTTATCGAAGTTAATCCCATGGGTGACGTATTTGCCGGTGGCCCCGATCACGGTGGCGAAATCCGGCGCCGACTCCGCTACCCGCACCCGCCGGATCCCAACCTCTGCCGCGGCCACGCCCCCATTGAAATCGACCATGATTACGGAGGGCGGCGGAACCGTGGTTGCGTTGACATCCAGCACCCGCTCGCCGTTCACATAAACGCGGAACCGCCCATTCTGCGACCAGAGCGCCAGGTGCACCGGCTGATTGAAATCGATATTGGGCACCTCTTTCCCGCCGAGTTGATCTTTGGAATCGTGGGCGCTGAAAGCGAAAACGCGGTCCGCCGGACGGGCGCTGGTTCCCAGGACCGCCGCTCCCCGATCGTCCTTGGTTCGAAAGGTCCAGTCCGCGGAGGGCCACGAAACGGCTTTGGTGGGATACTTTACGTCCATCTCAACGGTGAAGCTGGCTGGAAAATCAATGGGCGCAGACGTGAAGTGCGAGTGGCCGATGTTGGTCAACTGCCGAATGCCGCCGCCCACGCGCAACTCGATCGGGTCGCCGCGCACCATCCAGTGCGGCGGCGGCTCGTCTTCCGCCGCATCGCTGAAGTCATCGTAGAAGACGGTTCTTTCTCCGGGCACGAAATCGATCTTGATCGATTTCAGTTCCGGCTGAGCCGGCCCGCCGGCCGGGGCCGATGGCGCGGCACTGGCGTCCGCCACCGGAGTTGCGCCGGGGGCCGTTGACGGCGCCGCCGGCGTCGACGTGGGAGGGGCGGCCGCCGGAGCATTCGGAGGCAGGCTTTCCAGGCTCTGCCGGCCGGTGGAATGGACCGACAGTCCGATGGTGGCGCCCACCGCGAGGTCTACACCCGGTCCCTGGGAGGCCACGTGGATGTTTGGAACCGGAGGCGCACCGGGAGTATTCGATGCATCCGAAACCACGCCGCCCGTGGCTCCCCCGAGCATTCCGCCCAGCCTGCTGCCGATGCGCGATTTAGCCTGCGACTCGCCGGGAGCCGGATTGCTGGCGGCCAGTGGACGGCCTTGCTCATCCACGCCTGGCTGGTCTTGCGAATTGGCAATCGAGGTCACGGTGGACGCGACCGGCACGCTGACGCCCTTGTGGAGCAAGCTCACCAACGTGAACTGGAGGAGCGACTGCCCCCGTGAAGCCTTGACGTCGGTGAGTTGGCCCTGCACCGTATCGCCCTGAAATGCCGCGGGACTGACGACGGTTGCCCTTACCGAGTCCCCCTTGTGACTGGAAGCGGTGCTCAGTGGCGTCAAGAGCTGTACCGTGAAATTGTCCTGGGCGACGGCCGCGGGCGCCAATGACAGAGCGGCGATGGCTCCAGCGGCGGCAATCGAACAACGTCCCCATTTTCTCGAGTGTAGAGCTGGCATGGAAATCCCCTCTGATCCTAACGCCGGAATTGCTGCCAAAACGGCTCAAATATCTTCGGCGAGCGGTCAGCGCGGAAGAATGGCGAGATCTCCCGAGGTGGGGCAGGCGGTGCTCGCCTGCCGGTCGGCTGCCCAAACAGAAAAGAGGGCAGGCGAGCACCGCCTGCCCCACCAAAGAATCAAGAACTTGCGAACAGTTTCCGGAGACTGGCGGGCCTGTCAGGTGGCGCCCCTCCTGTCAGACGCTCACTTCCTGCTCCCACTGGATCGGCTTGAGCGGGCCGATGCCGAAGACGAAGACGGCAGCGCCGGTGAGCGCCACTGCAGCGGCCACGGCGAAAGAGAGAGAGTAGAGACCGGTGCGCTGCACCAGCCAGCCGGTGACCGCCGGCCCTACCACGCCCGAGAAGTTGCCCACACCGTTCTGCACGGCGGTCCATTTTCCGGCGGCGTGCGGACCGGCCAGGGTCTGCGTGACGGCCCACACGTTCGAAGCGAACATCCCGTAACACAGGCAGGCCAGCATGAGCAGACCCATGGCGACGCCCTCATCGCGCACCAACGCCACCGGCAGAATGATGGTGGAGAGCGTCAGGCCGAGACCGGTGAATGTCTTGCGCACCCGCGTGGGCGTGCCGCCGCGGGAGATCCAGCGGTCTGAAAGCCAGCCCGACGCAACGCTTGAGACGGCTACCGAGAGATACGCCAGCGAGGCAAAAACTCCCATTTTCGACTTGGAAAAATGGCGCTCCGTTTCGAGGTAATGCGGCAGCCAGGTGACCAGGAAATACCAGAAATAGTTGGAGCAGAAGAGTCCCAAGGCGCTGAAGATGGCCGAGCGATGCCTGAAAATGCGGAACACGCTGGGCACCTGGCTCTGGTCCACAGGCGTGGAGTAGGCCGTGCCGCGGGGCATCCAAAGCAGCCACGGAATCAGCCACATCAGGCTGCCGAATCCCAGGCCGACGAACAGTCCGCGCCACCCGAAGCGGGCCATCGCCAGCGCGCCCACTAACGTGCCCAGCGCGGGACCGCTCTTGGTGCCGGCGTCGATCCACGCATTGGTGAGGCCGCGGTGATTCTCGGGAAAATGGGTCACCAGAATCCGCGAATAGCAAGGGTACGCCACCGATTCACCCAATCCCAGAACTAATCGCGTCGCGAACAACATGACGAACGATCGCGTCAGGCCGGTGGCGCCCATGGCGCCCGACCAGAGAAAAAAGCCGCCTGCCAGAATCCACGAAACGTGAAAGCGGTCCACCAGCCAGCCGGCGAAACCCAGGAACTGAGAGAGGGCATACGTCCAGAAGAAGGCGCCCAACAGGAGCCCCAATTGTTGACTGTCCAGGTGAAATTCCCTTTGGATGTTGGTCGCTCCCAGGGAGAGGTTGGAGCGATCTATATAATTGATAAAACCCGAGGCGACCAGCAGCGCCAGGACCCGCCATTCCCGGTTAGAGAGCACGTCAGCATTCTAGTACAATCGAATCGGCGCATGTTTCGCTTCTGTCTGATGATGATGTTGGCGGCGCCGGCTTTTGCGGGCGATCCGCTGTACGAGTTGCTCGGGCGGCTGGCGCCGGAGGGACGCGCGATGGTGTCGTTATTCGGCGCGACCGCCCCATTCCAGGCGAAAACCGAGAGCGACATCAACGGACGGTTTCATTTTCGGAATCTGCGCGCCGGCACGTACACGGTCGCGGTGAACATGGCCGGTCGTGGAGAGGCGCGGCAGACCGCCGAAATAGGGCCCGGCACGGCGGACTCGCGCCGGCGGGTGAGTCTCACCCTGCAATTCAAGGAATCCGATTTCGTGCATGACGACGTGGTGCGCCGGAACTCCGTCTCCACCCGGCAACTGGCCATTCCGGAAACAGCCCTGCGGGAATACCGGGAAGCGGTGAAAGACCTGGAAAGACACGATGCGGAATCGGCTGCCAGGCGGCTGCAGCATGCGGTGACACTCGCGCCGCAGTTCGCCGATGCCTGGAATGAGCTGGGGACCCTGGCTTACCAGGCGCAGCAATACGAGCGCGCCGAGAAATGTTTTCGTGCGGCGTTGGCGCAGGATCCCCGGGCCTACGAGCCGCTGGTCAACCTGGGCGGCGTGCTGATCGACACGCACAAACTGGATGAGGCGCTGATGTACAACCAGGACGCGGTGCTGTTGCGTCCCGACGACGCGCTGGCGAATTCGCAATTGGGCCTGGCGTATTTCGCGACCGGCAATTTCGACCTGGCGGTGAAGTATCTGGAGATCGCGCGGGGGATCGATCCGGCGCATTTCTCGCATCCGCAACTGGTGCTGGCCGAGATCCATCTGCGACGCGGAGAGAACCGCGCGGCGGCCGATGCGCTGGAGGATTTCCTGCGGCGCCATCCCGATTTTCCGACGGCGGACAAGATTCGCGAGAACATCGCGAGGCTGCGGAATTGACTGGTCACAGGCGCCTTTTGTGTGGGCCTCGTAGGTTCTGGTTGAATCGGCGAGGGAGTTGAGGCCTATACTAGCGAATATGGCGTCCGTTACACGCCCGATGACGGTCGAACAGTTTCGGCGCTTGCCCGAGGATTCCGGACCCGTCTACCATGAACTCCGTCATGGAGAACTCGTCGCTGTGACTCGCCCCAAGCTAAAGCACTTCCTGATTCGGCGCAATTTGCGGGAATTGCTCACACCGCTTGCGGAATCCGGCAGTTATGTCGACACAAAAGTTGCCTACCGCCCGCTTCCGGAGCACGAACTTTGGGTGGCCGATGTAGCGTACGTGTCCGCGGAGAGATTTCGGCAGGCCGATCCCGAAGACAATATCCGAGGCGCCCCGGAACTGGTTATCGAAGTACTGTCGCCATCGAACACCGCGGCCGAGATCTACGATAAGGTGCAGATCTGTCTGGCCAACGGCGCACGGGAGTTTTGGGTGGTGGACCCGGAACGCCTCCAGGTGAAGGTTACGACCCCGGATGGCCGCAGCGTTACGTGGCACGCGGACGGCGAGATTCCCCTGCCGTTCGGCGTCCAGGCGAGATTGAAAGTGGACGACATACTGCGTCGCTAAGGGCCTGTGTGGAAATAAGCTATTCAATCGCCGCCTAACGCTCCCTTACGGTTAATGCAGCATACTTTTTGATAGGAGTCTGTCTGCAAGAATAGTGGGGCAGCCAATCGTGGCTGCAGCCGGCTTTTAGCCGGCTCTTTCGGGACACGAGCACTCGTCGACGGCCCCAAGAGCCGCCTGGAAAGG
>Ga0182016_10006372_pt1 | contig 12414 bp, 9 predicted proteins | sample 712S2MmetaG_FD_120491 | JGI IMG/M metagenome (GOLD analysis project Ga0182016, IMG submission 120491) | Permafrost microbial communities from Stordalen Mire, Sweden - 712S2M metaG | ecosystem: Environmental > Terrestrial > Soil > Wetlands > Permafrost | place: Sweden: Stordalen | collected...
CCCGCTCGCTTCCGCGGTTTCTACCGCACTTGTCGAGGCATGTTCTTCCGTCGAAGGCTCCTCGTGTGCGCGCGTCTCTTCGGCGAAGACCGATTCAGCCGGCTGGTGCGCTTCCTGTTCGCCGGCTTCACTTTCTGCCTGTGCGTTTTCAGTTGGAGCGGTTTCCGCAACAGTCTCCGGTTCCGACGGGCGGCCGCGATGCCGCGAAATCGATTCACCGGGAAGAAGTCCGCTTCCATCCCACTGCAGAGGAGCCTCAATCAAACTCGCCGGCTTAAAGCTAGAAGAGGGCCGCACGGGCTGGGCTGGTTTTGCAGCAGGTTTCGAATCAGTTTCATCCGTCGTTCCGCCGTACTTCGAAAGCGACTCGCCGGGAAGAACGAATGCCGGCGCAGCCTGGCCGCGCGATCCGCCCAATGACGCGGGCGCAGTTGTGGGAAAACTCTGCGGCCTCTGGCTGGGTAGAGCGCTCGCCTGAATCTCTTCAGCGGCGATCGAAGACGAAGTCTCCTCGAAATCCTCGCCTGCCGAGGCACCTGTTCCGGCCTGAGATTCCTGGGCGTCTTCCGCGGACCCACGCCCGCCGCGGCGACGACGGCGGCCGCGCCAACGCTTGCCGCCCTGTTCCAGTGTGTCCTTACCACCTTGATCTGCGGGCTCCGTTACGGAAACCGATTCAAGCCCGGCCGTCTCCGCTGTCTCCGTCGCCGCTTCCACAACCAACCGGTGATCCCGCGGCTGGCGCTCCTGCGATGCGCGATCGGCGCGCGGTTCCTGCCGGCGGCTGGAGCGTTGCGTCCGCTCCTCCGTTCGGCTGCCACCGCGTTCCGCAGCATGCACTTCGCGTGGGGGCTGCGTGCTCCCGGTCGAGGCGGCCTTTTCAACCTCGTCGCTTTCCTCTGGATCTTCCAATTCAAGGAAGTCAGTCACATAAAGGAAGGCGTCGCGCTCCAGTCCAATGTCGACGAATGCGGACTGCATTCCGGGGAGAACGCGGGTGACGCGTCCGTTGTAAATGGATCCGGCCAGTGTGTATTCGTTCTCGCGTTCGTAGTAAATCTCAGCGAGTTGATCGTCTTCGAGGATTGCAAGCCGCGTTTCGTGCGGCGTTGAGGAAATACAAATCTCTTTTGCCATCGTACCTTTCCGTCCAGCGGCCTTTGCCTGCTGGTTCTAGAGCGGTATTCCGGAATGCATTCCTTGGCCAGTCGCGTTGCGCATCTTCCAGAGGAAGAAGCTAGGCGGGTTGGCGTCGGATCGGGGCAGTCGGGAAACCGCAGTCCGGGCGGCACGGAGAGATTTGATCGAGATCGGAAGGTGTGGGGGCAAGCGGAAGGGATAACCTGCGAGTCGCTGGTATGGCCGCGGTGGCGCAACCGCCCGCCCGTCGGGGCGGCGAGATGCGCAAGGCGCGGCAAAAATCCTGACGAACTGGCTGAGTATTGCGGTAACCCGATTGCACAGAGACCGTTGCCGCTGCTTCCGCGGATCCCGACAGCAATTGCTGGCCGTCGCGGTGGAAGCAGAATGCCCGCAATGTAACCATTGCCGGCGATTTGGCCGTTCTGACCGTAGCGGCGGCACGGACGAACCACGCAAGAAAAACAAGCCAGATTCCGGCTGGTCCTTCCTGGCGTTCCATGCTCCTTGTTCGCTGTCCGCGGTCTTCCCGTCTCTGCGTGCTCATGAACCCTTGTCCTGCCGGGCTCGAGATCCATCCGGACCTGGCCGGCTTGAGCGTCCTCCATTTCTTCTGAAGAACGCTGTAAATATTTGAAAACTCTGCTCTTGTGGCTGACCATCCCGGTCCTGCCGCAAGAGATAAAACGTTTGAAAAACCGGCCTGGTCCACTAGACCTGAAAAACCGGCTCAGTTTACGAATCGGCGCATACGGACGTTCATGACCGTACCCAGTGCCAGAAATGTAAACAACACCGAAGAACCGCCGTAACTCATTAACGGTAAAGGAATTCCGGTGACCGGCATAAAACCGATGACCATGCCCACATTGACCGCGATCTGGAAAGTCAATACAGCCACTACGCCCATAATAATCATGGAGCCGGACAGGTCTGCAGCTGTCTGAGCGTTTTGAATCAAACGCATCAATATGAAAAAGTATAGCAGCAGCACAAATACCGCGCCCACAAACCCGTGCTCTTCGCCAAACGCCGCAAAAATGAAGTCCGCATGCGGAATGGGAAGAAAAGCTCCCTGCGTCTGCGAACCTTTTTCAGCACCCTGCCCCCAGACGCCTCCTGACCCGACGGCAATGAGTGCCTGCTTGGTCTGATAGCCGGCGCCCTTGGGGTCGTTGTCAGGGTTGATGAAGCTTGTGAGCCTGGCCTTCTGATACGGTTTCAGCAGCTTACCGCTCGACCAGACTCCTGCGACTAAAACGACGGCGCAGGTGCCCAGAATCGCGGTTTGCTTCAAGTTCATGCCGCCGAGCAGCAACCCCGCCGCCAGCACGGGCATATAGGTGAGGGTCGTTCCCAGATCGGGCTGGATGAGAACCAGCGCCATGGGGATCCCCACCAGCGCGAGAGCTTTGAAGATATCCGTCCACGTTAGCGAACGGCCGCCGAGGTTGGCGAAATAGCGGGCCACAATCACGATCAAAATCAGCTTCACCCACTCCGACGGCTGAAATTGCATGTGGCCAATCCGAATCCAGCGCCGCGCACCCAGGACCTTCACGCCAAACAGTTTGACCGCCACCAGAGAAACCAGGAATAGGCCATAGGCCCAGGGAACAAAATCAATCAATTTGTGATAGTCGATGAGAGAAACCACAAACATCGCCACAAGTCCCGCGCCAATCCAATAAATCTGCTTGGTGTGGAAGCCTGTGTACTTGGTGTGTAGGGTGGCGGAATAGATCTCCAGCACCGAGATCGTGCAGAGCACAAGCACCATCCCCAGCAAGGTCCAGTCGAAATCGCGAAAGCTGATAATCCGGCGCACGTTCAGCGTCCCTTTCCAGCTGCCGAAGCCCGAAGGGTTGTCGCCTTGCCCGCGATGGAGCCGGGTTCGGGAGTGTTCTTCGCAGGGCCGGAAGGTTGCGTCGGCCGCGGCTTGGTGGCCGCGACAATCTGCCCATTCTGGATCAGAAATCTACCTGCCTCAAGCCGATCGCCCGAAGCATTCTGCTCCCCGGATTTTGCCCCGCCATCCGCGGGATTCATGGGCGCAGTCCACACCCCGGTAAGCTCCGTTGGCGCCTGCGGCGATAGGGGCTTGGCCGGCTGAACCAGGTTGTGAGCCAGAAGCCGCTGCTTCTCCACGTACGCCGACACAAGCCGGGCGCCGATGCGGGCAGGAAACCAGCTCTTGTTTCCGTTCTGCCAGAGCACCGCGATCACCAGTTCGGGGTTTCGGCGCGGCGTCACGCCCACGAACCAGACGTTGGGATTCGTCGATTTGCCCTTGCTGGACTTGTCCAGCGCCTGGTGGCTCATTACCTGGGCGGTTCCGGTCTTGCCGGCAAAGTCGATGCCCTCCAGGTGCTCGCTGCCGGCGGTATGAAATTGCCCGGGCTGTGTTACTTCGTACATGCCGTCGGTGATTGTTTCCCAATTCGCCGGGTCAATGGGCAAAGTTGTCTCGCCGGTACCTGGGAAGCTCTCCAGCAAACCTTTTCGGAAATCGGCGGAAAGCTGATCGGGAAAGACTGTGTGTGGCCGCACCATGTGTCCGCCCGAAGCGATGCCGCCGATAATTCGCGCCAATTGCAGCGGCGTGGCTTCTACAGCGCCCTGGCCGATCGACACGTCGAGGGTTTCGTCTGGATACCAGCGCGCGTGATAGTTCTTCTGCTTCCACATCGCCGAGGGCATCAGCCCCGCCTGCTCGCCGGGAAGATCTACGCCCGTCTTCTGTCCGTAGCCGAAAGCTGTCGCGTACTTGGCGATACGATCGATGCCCAGCCGGTCGCCAAGCTGGTAGTAGTAGGTGTCGCATGAATAGGGGATGGCGTTGTGGATGTCTACGGCGCCGTGGCGTTCGTCGCAGTGATGGTAGTACCCGTACGGACCCCAGCCGCCATTGCAGAACACGTGGAGGTTTTGCGCGATGCCCTCCTGAAGCCCCGCCACCGACATAAGAATCTTGAACGTCGATCCCGGCGCTGACTGCGCCTGGATTGCTTTGTTCATCAACGGGTGATCGGGGTCCGTAATGAGCTGGTTCCAGTCGGCGCGATTGATGCGGACCGCAAATTCATTGGGATCGAAGCTGGGGCGCGAGACCATTGCCAGAATCTCGCCGTTGCGCGGGTCCATGGCCACAATGGCGCCATTGCGCGCGCCTAGCGCAAGCTCAGCGGCCTTTTGCAGATCGTTGTCGATGGTCAGCTTCAGGTCCTGACCAGGCACAGCGTGCTGAATGCCCAGGTAGCCAACCTCGCGGCCATGGCTGTCGACGATTACGTCGCGAGAACCATCCTGGCCGCGCAGCAATTCGTCGTAGGTCTCCTCGACTCCGGCCTTTCCCACCACGTCGCCGGGCTCGTAGTACGCGTAGCGCGGATTGTTGAGGTCGTCTTCGCTCACCTCGCCGACATACCCAATCAAATGCGAAGCAAAGCCATCGCGCGGATACAGCCGCCGCTCCACGTCGATGGTTTCCAGCTCCGGCAGTTCGTTTTTGTGCGCAGCGATAAATGCGCGCTCGTCGTCTGTTACTTCCTGCTTGATCGGAATTGGCTGGTACCCCGGGGAAGCCCGATAATGCCGCAGCGTGGCGCGCAACTGGTCCAGATCCAGATGCAGACCCTTGGCAATCAGCGGGAGATCGGCGTCGACTTTCTGGTTTTGGTCGCGGACCAGGAAGCACGAGGCGGAAGGATAGTTGTCCACCACCAGGCGTCCCTCGCGATCAAAAAGCTTGCCTCGCGCCGCCAGCACAGGGTCTTTGCGGATTCGATTCTGCTCCGCCAAGACACGATAGTTGTCCCGTCCCAGGATCTGCAGCCGCCACAGGCCTGCCGCCAACGCCAGCATCAGCACAAGGATGCCGTACTGCACCACCGTCAGCTTCAGGGTGGGAATCTTCTCGTTGCGGTTTACTCGGCCTGCATTCATGTCTGTGTACCTTCAGAATACTGCCGCGTCCATTTTCCCGGCGGCGCCACTTTCAGCGCATCAATCGCCCTTTTCCGAACCACGCAAGTACTGTGCTTCACAATGTCTCTCAGTCCCAAGTTCCTTTGTCCCTTATTCCCGAACCTGGAGTCGATCGAGCAGCGGGAACAGAAACAGCGCGATGACCGCGTTGACGATTGCCGTATAGAGCATCGTGTACCAATTCCACTCCAAATCCAGCCCCAGCAAAAAATGGGAGACAAACACCACAATCACGCTCGAAAGCAGCGAGAGCAAAAAGCTCAACAGCAGCCGGATCGTGTGGTTTTCCACGTCGATGCGTATGCCAACGGAGGCCGCCAGAAACCCGACCGCCGTTTTCGCGATGCCATTCACGCCAATCGCGTGGTGTGTCAGCGCGTCTTCAAACAGCCCCATGGCTGCGCCCATCAGCGTGCCCTGGATCGGACTGCGCCGCCCCAGCGCAAAGTAGACTGTGACCACCAGAGGCAGATCGAACCACGCATACCGGCCGGCAACGCGTGGCAGCCACGCCTGCAACACCAGCGCCGCCAGTGGCACAAGCGCATACGCCAAAATCGGATAGCGGCGAATTTCCATGTCGCGCCGCGCGCCTGCACCAAGAAGAGCCATGCTTAAGGGTTTCTCCTCGGCTGATCCTGCGGCGGCGCGGGTGGCTGAGATTCCACCCCCGTCGACCGGTTCGGTTTCGATTCCGCGGCCGTCCCCGCTGGTTTAACCGGAGACGCAGGCCTAGGTTGCGGCTTTGCCGGCGGAGGCGTGGCCGAGTCCGCTCCCGGCGCTGAGTCTGCCTCTGGAGTAGTCTTCTGCTTCTCTACGGATGAATCATCCCCTGAGAACGCTCCTGCTGCCGCTGCCACTGCACCCGGTGTGAACCGGTCAGGATGAAGCGCCTGCGGAGGACGGGCCACCTGAATCGGATTCGAGCTGTCGTAGAGCGGCTGCTCATCGTGCGGCAGATTTGGATCGATCAATCCGGGAAGCCTCTCCGCCATAATCTCCGAGGCCTTCCTTTGCTCGGCCAGCGCCGCCGCTTCCTGCTTCTTTTCCGTCTCCGACGTGGCAATGTCCTGCTGCTGCTGCTCGCTGAAGCGCGGCTCCGTTGAAGTGATGATCAAGACTTCATCCAGCCTATCCAGATGCGCCGCCGGCGTGACGGTGATATTGATAAAGCCGTCGCGGTCAGGATCGGGAACCACCTGGTCCACCACACCCACCGCAAGTCCACGCGGGAAAATATCATCTCCGCCGGCTGTCAGCACGCTTTCGCCCTTTTGAATGCGCTTGTCGGCCAGAATGTCTACGATCTGCGGCTGCCCGTTCGCGTTTCCGCGCAAAATGCCGCGAATTCGCGTGGTCTCAAGGATCACACCGGCTCCGCTGGTCTGATCGTCGATAGCCAGGACCTGGGCCGTATGCGGAAACACATCGCGCACTTTGCCAACGATTCCTTCCGGCGTGATCACCGCCATATCGCGCGCTAAACCGTCGGCCGACCCCTTATCTATATACACAACCCGCGATTGCTCGCTCCCGCTCGATCCAATCGCCTGCGCCGCCACAGTCTTGTAAATGTACTTTTCCTGAAACTTGAGCAGCCCCTGCAGCCGTTCTCCCTGCCGCGCATCTTCAAGCAGCGCTGCCTGTTCCAGGCGCAGGCGGTCGATCGTCTTTTGCAGGTCTCCGTTCTGCTGCCGCACGTTGCGCAAGTCAATGTAATTCTGCCAAAGCCAACCAGCCCCCATCTTTGTCGAATGAATCATCTGTTCCGGCGGAGAAACCAGCGCATTGGCCCATAGCCTGATCAGCCGCACGCTGGGAAGATCGCCGGCATCGAGCGTATTGCGTCCTTCGCCGGTCCTGTGCACCTGCGTGGCCAGGCCAATGATCTGCGCCAGCAAAATGCTCAGCAGCACCAGGAGATTTCGATATCGGACAAGGAACGATTCCATGGGGAGACACTCGCGAAGCGGAACACCAAGGTGATGCGCGAGTAACATCAGTATACTAACGGCCGATTCGCACGGCGCGCCGGTGTCTATCTACAGGAATCAATGAAGTATGGGTGTAGTTCGGCTTCGATACCCACACCGTCAATTGCCATTTATGCCCGTTCCAATACATATCTCGATAGATCGGGCAATTAGAATTCCTTGACTTTCACTGAAAACTCTCTCTATAGTTCCGGGAATTAGCCCGTAATCCGCTTTCGCGAAGCAAATCGTCCTAGTCCCCCGGAAAACCTGAATTCAAGGAGGTCCACCCATGCTCAATCTTCGTCCGAGACAAGTTACATGTTTCAAGTTAGTCACAATCGCCCTGTTCGCTTCCGGCCTGATTCCTGTTCACGCTCAGGTCGTGGCAAGCGCAAACCGCCCCGCCAAAGTCCCCGAGGGCTATCTCGTCACGCCGATGGGTTATTTTCATCCCAGTTGCGTCAAGCAGGTAGCCAAGGGAGATGTTCTCCACCCCGACGAAAAGGCGATTTACCACGCCGACGGCAGTTTCGACTCGATGCCGACCTGTGCCTACCCCCATTTCACCGCCAAGGGTGAGTTGGTGCCGATGGAACCCACTTCGAATGACACCGGAACAGCAAAACGCACGTTGACGCCGCTCAATCCCTCCGCCGATTCGAAAAACGAGAAACCGCCCTTTATTGGCCATAGCTGGATGGTTGACGTGGAGGCCTTTTCGACCTCCTCCTACGGGGAAGTCACGTCGGAGTTCAAGGTGCCGAAAGCGCCCACTTCCCATGACGGCCAGACCATCTATCTCTTCCCCGGCCTGCAGGACTTCAACAGCGTCCCGACCGAGACGATTCTTCAGCCTGTGCTGGGTTGGAATGCCTACTACAACAACGCGTGGGGCATTGCCAGCTGGAATTGCTGCGTGAACAATACGCTCTACGTGAGCACGCCGGAAAAAGCCAAAACAGGCGATACCATCTACGGCCAGGTGATCAACCAGTGCAAATCGGGCACGCTGGAATGCACGAAGTGGACTGTCAAGACTGAAGACAAGACAACCGGCGCATACTCCGATCTTTTCAATGAGTCGAACTTCGGCCAGACGTTCAACTGGGGGTTCGGGAGCGTGCTTGAGGTGTACGACGTGAAGAAATGCAGCGACTACCCTGAAGGCGGCTCGCTCGAGTCCACCGCGGTGACGCTCTATAACGACAAGTTCCAAAAGGTCTCGCCAACCTGGTACACGTCGTTGCCAGATGGGAAAAGCGCGTCGCCTCAGTGCAATTACGGAGCCTATCTCGATGGAAGCACATCGAAGATGACCATCACCTACTGACCAGCCCACGATTCACGTTGGAAGCCGAACATAAAAGCCAGATGCCCCAGGTCTCGATCGAGCGCCTGGGGCATTTGGCTTTTTGCAATGGAAAAGAAGTCGTTCGCTTGTCTTAATCGATCTTGATCTTGCGCAGCAGGCGGAAGTCCGACAGCATCTTCCCCGTGCCCAGCACGACCGAAGCCAGCGGATCGTCGGCGACGGAAACCGGCAGCCCGGTTTCTTCGCGGATACGCTTGTCGAGGTTCTTGATCAGTGCGCCTCCGCCGGTGAGCACAATACCCCGGTCAGAGATGTCGGCCGAAAGCTCAGGCGGGGTGCGTTCGAGAGCCACGCGAATCGCGTTCACGATGACCGCAATGCACTCGCCCAGCGCCTCGCGAATCTCGCTGTCGTCGATGCTGATGGTCTTGGGCACTCCTTCAATCAGGTTGCGGCCCTTGATCTCCATGGTCAACGGCTTGTCGAGCGGGTAAGCCGAGCCGATTTCCATCTTGATGTGTTCAGCCGTGCGCTCGCCGATCAGCAGGTTGTACTTGCGCTTCAGGTAGTTGGTGATGGCTTCGTCCATCTGGTTGCCGGCCATGCGCACCGACCGCGAATAGACAATGCCCGACAAGGAAATGACAGCAATATCGCTGGTGCCGCCGCCAATGTCGACGACCATGTTGCCTGAAGGCTCCGTAATGGGAAGTCCCGCGCCAATTGCGGCCACCATGGCCTGCTCCACCAGGTAAACTTCACTGGCCTTGGCTCGATAAGCCGAGTCCTCAACGGCGCGCTTTTCAACCTGGGTAATCTCTGAAGGCACACCGATCACAATGCGCGGATGCACCAGCATCTTGCGGTTATGCGCCTTCTGGATAAAGTAGTTGAGCATTTTTTCGGTGACTTTGAAGTCGGCAATGACGCCATCCTTCATGGGCTTGATCGCGACAATGTTGCCGGGCGTCCGGCCCAGCATCTCTTTCGCTTCCTTGCCCACCGCTTCGACTTCGCCGGTATTCTTGTTGATGGCCACAATGGATGGCTCATTCACAACAATGCCCTTGCCGGCCGCAAACACCAGCGTGTTTGCCGTGCCCAGATCGATGGCCAGGTCGCTGGAAAACATGCTGAAGAGCGAGCGCAAGCCGTGCGACCGCGATGAGCGCGATGGATATCCATTCATGGACATTGGAAACTTAGTTGAACCTCATGTCGTATTGTACGGCCAGCCAGCAACCATCACATGCAGGAAAACCCGCGCGATGCCCCTTCGGCAATAGCACTTTTGTCCTCCGGGTTCCTAGGCGCGTGCAATCAGGCACCGGAAGGTGGCATGAACGCGGCAACTTCCATCGTTTTGCAGGAACCTGGCCAGCGCGGCGCGATGCGCACTGTCCACCGCTTCCTCTCCGGATTGTTTGCGCGCCCGCTCCGAAATCCCTGAAGATCCCAGCCCGCGCACGCCCTCCTCAATGCCGGAGTAGCGGAAGGGGCTCTCCACATCGAACACCTCAATCGGATCGAGACCCGCAGCCGCCGCAAAACTCCGCAGCGTGGCCTCATTCGAAAGCGCAAAAGGCCCCGGCGCCCCTGGCGGCGGAGCCGGCAACAGCGGCCGCAGCGCAGCCACCAACTCAGCCGCCGGCATGCTCTCCGGCGGTCCCCACGTCGCAATGGCCACAAGGCCGCCTGCCTTTAGCACCCGCCGCGCCTCGGCAAGCGCCCCGGTGGCGTTGCCCGCATATTGAAAGGAGTTGAATCCTGTCACTACGTCGAATGCTCCGTCGCCAAACGGCAACTTTTCCAGGTCTCCCTGCAGAAACACGCCGCCCGGCACGCGTTGGCGGGCAATCGCGAGCAGCGCTTCCGACGCGTCAAAGCCCGTCACCTGGGCGCCGCGGTCTGCCGCAATGCGCACCGCCCCTCCGGCTCCGCAACCGGCATCCAGGTACCGCGTTCCTGCACCCACGCCTAGCCGATCCAGTGCCGCCACGTACACCGGCAGGCACTGGCACTCCTGCAATTCTGCCCAGTCGTTGGCGCGCGAACCCCACAAGGTTCCATTCACACCGGCAGTCGTTTGTCCGCTTGCAGCCATGCGCCCTCCATTGCATTTCGGGGATTCACGATGGGAAATTGAGCGACAAGCTTACCACTCCAGTCGTCGCGCGCGACAGCCTTGCCTGCGACCTGAGAAACTACTTGGGCATCGAATGAGCTGGGCCCGTCTTTACCGCCCAGTCGCACTTCTCTGTACCCATTACCAGGAACGGACGTTATGACCTACAAGACCTATCAGAATCTCATCGGCGGCCAGTGGATCGGCGCTGCAAGCGGCAAAACCTTTCTCAACCTCAATCCTGCGGATCACGACGACATCGTGGGCGCCTTCCCGCAATCCGGCGCAGAAGACGTTGATCGAGCCGTTGCCGCTGCTAAAGCTGCTTTTGCCACCTGGCGCCTTGTGCCCGCTCCCAAGCGCGCGGAGATCCTCATGCGTGCCGGAATTCTGCTGCAGCAGCGCAAGGAACAGTATGCGCACGACATGACGCGGGAAATGGGCAAAGTCCTCGCCGAAACTCGCGGCGACGTGCAGGAAGCGATCGATGAGGCGTTTTACGTCGCCGGCGAAGGCCGCCGCCTCTTCGGGCAGACCACCCCCAGCGAGTTGCAGAACAAGTTCGCGATGAGTGTGCGCATGCCACTCGGCGTTGTCGGCATGATCACGCCGTGGAACTTTCCCATGGCCATTCCGAGCTGGAAGCTCTTTCCCGCGCTCGTCTCCGGCAATACCTGCGTCATCAAGCCCGCCGAAGACACGCCGCTCTCAACCTACAACCTGGTGCAAACGCTTATGGATGCCGGCCTGCCTCCAGGCGTGGTCAATATCGTGGCGGGCTTTGGGCCCGATGCCGGTGCTCCGCTGCTGGAACACCGGGATGTGCGCGCCATCAGCTTCACCGGCTCCAGCGAAATCGGCTCGCTGGTTGGCCAGCGCGCGGCCGCCAACTTCAAGCCGGTGTCGCTGGAGATGGGCGGCAAGAATGCGCAGATCGTGATGGACGATGCCAACCTCGAGCTTGCTGTCGATGGCGCGCTCTGGGGCGCATTCGGCACGACCGGCCAGCGTTGCACGGCCACGAGCCGCATTCTGTTGCAAAAAGGAATCGCCGCGAAGTTCACCGACGATCTCGTCGCGCGCGTGAAAAAACTCAAGGTCGGCAGCGGCCTCGATGCGTCAGTCGATGTGGGTCCGCAGGTGAACGAAGCGCAGATTGCGACTTCAAAGAAGTATGTCGAGATTGCTCTTGCCGAAGGTGCAAAGCTACTGACCGGCGGTCAGCCGTTGACCGATGGCAGCTACACACGCGGCACGTTCTTTGCGCCGACTGTCTTCGCCGGCGTGACCAGAGACATGCGCATCGCCCGCGAAGAGGTCTTCGGGCCCGTGGTCAGCGTGATTGAATTTGAGACGTTCGAAGAAGCCATCGCCGTCGCCAATTCGATTGACTACGGCCTTTCCACGTCGCTCTACACCAAAGATGTGAATCGCGCCTTCACGGCCATGCGCGATCTTGAGGCGGGCATCACCTACATCAACGCGCCCACCATTGGCGCGGAGGTGCATCTACCCTTTGGCGGGGTGAAACAGACAGGCAACGGACATCGCGAGGGGCTGGGCGCCATCGACTTCTTTACCACCTGGAAAGCGGTGTACGTGGATTACTCTGACAAGCTGCAGCGGGCGCAGATTGACAATGCCGAGTGACGGGTCGAAGAGCGACGCGTGTTTTGCGGTAAGGTCGCCGAGCTTTTGCCAGTCTACTTTGGGACAAAGACAATCTGAATTCACCGTGCGAGCCTCGCGATCGCGGAGGCTCCGGCATGCGACAGTGTGCAGGCTCCTGTCTCATTGCAGGTGTAGTGCACATTGAACGGGAAGTTCTCCCACTGGATGGAACTCACATCCGTGTTCGCTTTTGCCAGCACGTA
>Ga0182016_10006373_pt1 | contig 12411 bp, 12 predicted proteins | sample 712S2MmetaG_FD_120491 | JGI IMG/M metagenome (GOLD analysis project Ga0182016, IMG submission 120491) | Permafrost microbial communities from Stordalen Mire, Sweden - 712S2M metaG | ecosystem: Environmental > Terrestrial > Soil > Wetlands > Permafrost | place: Sweden: Stordalen | collected...
AACGACTATACCTACAAGGCAGAGTAGCGAGCAGCCGGCAAGTTCGTCGGTCGCAGCTTGAACATGTTTCCAATTCCTGGGGCGCGAGTCGGGCAATACGTTTGGGCAATCCAGATCGGCTATGCCAGCGTCTCTGCTCCCGACCGCGACGGAGCTGACCAGAACCACTTTGGGCGCTAACTCAGAATCATGGCAGGCAGAGCGGCCAAAACTGGTCGACTCATTTGGGATTGGCGCGCTCACCGGCACTCGAGCCTGCACGGAATCGCAGTGTCCATCCCACCAATGCTCCCGCCGCACCGCTCAAAGGCACGACGGCTGTGTGCCACACAAGCACGTGCGCAGCTTGGAGATTTGGGCAATGCAGTTCAAGCACCCCTACGCCCGCCAGGCCGCCGAGCACTCCCGCTACTAATCCTGCGGATATCGAGTTGACCGCGAAGCCGCGCCGGAGCAGCAACCACCCGAGCAATGCGGCAGGAATAGCGTGGAGGAAGCCGGTGAGCAGACAGACGATCCCAATGGAGAAGAAGTGGTCCGTTTGATAATCGCGGAACAGAAACCCAAATACGCCAAGCAAAGCGAAGCTGCCGAATCCTAAAAGCGCGCCGGGGGAGATACGGCGCCTACTGCCCGGAATCATTGTGTTGACGAATTCGCTGGCCGCCACCCAGGCAAGGAGAACGAGCGCAAGAAAGACCAGTACGCGCTCCAGTAGGTCCATCTTTGCAAATCCGGTGAATCCCGCACGCGCTGCACCCGCCAGCGAGACGGCCGCGCAAACCATCACGAGTCCACCCGCCAACACCCACGTGGGCGGCAGCGGACGCACTGGGTCGAGAGACGGTTTAATCGAGTCAGCGACGCGTTGCAGCATCTGCGGCGTCAGATCGTTAGGAGCACGCGCAGCCTTCGTCAGGACATCGTCAATTTCTTCATCTTTCATGACAGACCTCCCCTTTGGCCCCTTCTGAACCCTGCGGCGCTCATAGTTTCCCTCAACTTTTCATACGCTCTGTGTACTTTCTGTTTCACTGAACCTACGCTTGAAGACGTGGCACGGGCCACCTCTTCCAACGACATCCCCGCGACCTTCAACATCTCGATCACCTCGCGCTGACTCTCAGATAGCGGCGCCAAAAGTGCATTCAGGCCATCAGCATGATCGGATTCGTTTGCGAAGCTAGCGGGTTCTTGGGACATCGCCTCCAGTTGCCGCTCGCCGACCGCGGTCCGCAAAGATTTCCGATAGTGGTCAATGCGAACGTGCCGGGCAATCGCGTAGAACCACGGAAGCGCAGGTTCACCCGGGCGATAGGTGTGCCGCACTTTATGAATGCGAAGCCAGGTTTCCTGCAGCAGGTCATCGGCATCCGTTCGGCTCTGCGACTGAGCGAGAAAAAATCGATGCAGCTGCGGGCTGATGCGCTCGATAAGATCCGTGACCGCGCCGAAATCGCCCTGCTGATAGCGCGCCATCAGCGCTTCGAGATTGCTGTCCGGGTCCATGCGTTCGAATGCCTTCCTGCAATCAATATCAGTACCAGCGTTTTCGCGCAATTCGTTCCCCGTCGTCAGGAGTCCTCGCAGACCCATCTCAAGCCCATATTGAGTTATTCGATGGAGGACGCCGGAAAGTTACGCGACGGTGAATAAATTCAGAAGCATTTAATTGTCAGATCGCCAAAGCAGCGAACCGTAACTTTTCAGCGGTCCTGAGCGAATACTCCACTGTGAGAATGTTTCGCGGCCGAGATGAATCTGCAAGCTTGTGCGGCGACATGTTTTCAACACAACTCCCGAGGAGATCGCAATGAATTCTCAAAGGCACCAAAATTCTGGTCTGTGGCGCTCCGGCTTAACGCTGGCGGCCCTGTCTCTCATCAGCGCCCTGGCCGCTTCCGCCCAGAAGCACAGTAACACATTGGTGATTACGAGCACGAACAACTCAAGCGGCAATGCTATCGAAGTTTTCAAGCTGGATACCGGCGGTACGCCCTCTCTGGCGTTGGCACAAACGTTGTGGACCGGCGGCAAGGGTGGCGCCAGCACGAACGCAGGGATTCTCCAGTTCAACGACGATCTCGGAGCTGTGGCAAACTTCGGATCGAACACCGTCAGCCAATTAGTACGTGACGACAATTCCATTGCCATCGCAAAGACGGTCCCTCTCGCGACTGGCTGTGTCAACCCGGATTCTGTGGCATTGACCCGCGAGCATCTTTTCGTCGTCGGAGCAAATTGTGCAGAAAGTCATGCCTGGCCTTGGGGTTTTGTGGATGGCCCCGTAGTGAGTCTCACGGATACTTCGGCAGCGCAAATTGCAGTCGGAAGGAACTGGGCAGCTGTCACCATGAGCTCGGGTTCTCTGCTCCAATTACCGCTCACAAAGGAGGATGGCGGGTTAAACGGAACCAGTACCTCCATTCCGCTCCCCAGTGACGCGAACCTGGTTCCGCTGGGGGCCGCGTTCTGGGGAAACGTTTTGGGCTTCACCCCAGCGCACAGTCCTGACAGCTTCGCCATCGTGGATGAGAACCTGAACCTTACCCCGATCGCCGGACCGACACCGTCATTTCCCGTCAATGCCCCCTGCTGGGTTGCGAAAGGACCCGGGAACATCTGGTACACGGGCAACTCCCCCGGACACGCAATCTCGATCTTCTTCAGCGACGGCCAGGGTGGGGTGTTCTACAAATCGGTGACCTTGCCGGGCGCGCCGACGGACATAACCGTTTCCCGTGATCGCAATTGGCTAGCGGTGATTTATACCGCGGGCGGAAACGCTTATGTCTCCGTGTTTGCCATTGATAGCCATGGCGATCTCACGCCCGTGGCAACCTCAAGCTCAATCGGCGTCGCCTCCTTCAACGGCGTGGCAATCAGCCAATAAGCTGCTCGAGGGACCATCGTTTTGCCCGGCGGGCACTGCTCGCCGGGCAAAATAACCGATAACGATTTGGGTGGAGCCGTCCCGAGGAATAAAAAACGCGGCGGCAGTTAGAACAGGAACGGAAGCGGCGTGATGCCTTCGATCTGGACTGCCTTCAGCTCGTTGGGGTCGAGGCCCAGGGCTTGAAGGACAGTGGGCGCGACCTGCTGGTTGAGAACGTAGGTTTTTACGTGCTTGCGCTCGAAGTCCGGCATGGAGAAGAGCAGTGCCACGTGGGTATCATCCTCGTTGATGCCGCCATGTTCGGCGATCTTTGAACCGCCCGTGAAGATGACGCCGGTGTTGACCTTGAGAATGATGTCGGGTGTGCGCGGATCTTTTTCCGGGCTATTGAATTTTTCCTTGAGTGCCGGGCCTGCGAAGATTTCCTGGATGCCGAGGGTGGCCTGATTGGCTGGTGTGCTGAGCGCCGTAGCGATTTCCGCGGCTTGCGAAGAGTCGTTCAGCCAGATCAGCGACCCATCGTCAGAGATGTCAAAGGCCTCTCCTGAAGCAAGAGTGTTGATTAAAGTTGCGGGCTGGCCGTTGCCGATGGCAACCTTCTTGCTCTGATCGATGGGCGACTGGCCGTGCTTCGCGCCCACGATGATGAGCGTTTCTTCATAGATGCCGGCTTTCTTCAGCGCGCTGACCATCTCCCCGAGAGAGCTGTCCACAAATTCCAACTCGCTGAGCAGTCCTGGTGAAGGGGTTCCGAGGACATCGAGGTAACCATTGCCGGCCAGTTTTTCGCCTACGCTGACGGACTGAAAGTTGGTGCCGAACAACGTCGGAATGGGCGCGCGCTGAGAGCCATCGTGTGTATAGCCATTGATCTGGTTGAGCACTGCCTGCACGTGGGTCTGATCGTAGCACTGGATGACCTTCAGATCGGTGGTCCAGCCATCGTCGGGAGTGGTGTCGGGCGCCGGCACCGGAGTGCAGCCGGGAAATGGCAACGCAACAGGGATCGAGTTGATCTCAGGACCGAAGAAGTCATCAACACCCTGGCCGCTCGGCCCCTTGGTCCATTCATACGCGGGATGCTTGTCGGTCCAGGCCGTGTAGCCTCCGTGGGCCTTCACCACCTCAAAGATGGTGTTCACGCGGAGATATTCGTGTGGATAGACGGGCGCACAACCACGATTGGGATCGCGGGGAAGAAAATTAGGATCGATTGATCCATACAGCTTGGTCAGATCCTTGTCGATCGATTCGTCAAACTCCGTGATGGTGCCGATTTGACCTGGGCACGGACCTCCGGGAGCGCCCACATAAGAAATGTACGGCGTGGTGAGAGCCGGGGGCGAGAGCTTGCGATTGTAAGTGACGTCGTACCAGAACCCGGCAGTCGTCGGCGATCCGCCGGTAACTAAAGCGGACAGTCCGGGAAAGGAATCGGACGGCTGCGATGTGGAAGCGTTGTCGAAGGTAACGCCATGCGAACTCAGTTGCGCGAGGGCCGATTGCGGGTGGCTGCTCACATAGTTTGTAAGGTCGAGAGCGTGCAAGCCGTCGACGCTGATAAGCAAAACGTGCTTGACCTTGTGTCGTGAATTGGTGCCTTGTGCGTGCAAGGCCGCAGGGATGGATAGAACGAACAGAAGCAATGGGAAGCAGCGCGCGAATATTTTCATAGTTTGATACCTCCGGGGAATAGACGTGCGGTGCAATTAGGCTCCCGGAGGATGAAAACCGGATGACGGCAGGTTTAAAAAGAGATGAACAATGAGGATGGCCTGTTCCAGTTAGCCTGCAATACATCCAGAACACGTTCCAGAAGAAATCCAACCCGCGCTCATGCTTTGGCTGCGGATTGCCGAATTCGCGCTTGACATTGACAGTAAATTCACTACCATTTGGTTGTGGATAAATTGGGTACGACCTTTGCGGCTTTGTCTGATCCAACCCGGCGGGCGATGGTCGAACGACTCAGCCATGGGCCCACCTCTGTGCATAAGTTGACGGAACCGTTTGCACTCTCGCAGCAGATGATTTCAAAGCATATTGCCTACCTGGTGCGGGCCCGGATTGTGATCAAGACGAAGCGTGGACGAGAGAGTGTATGCACGCTTAGGCCGAAGGCGATCAAGACAGTCAGCGACTGGGCGATCGGCTATCGCCGATTCTGGGAAGAGAGTTTCGACAAGCTGGATGTGGTTGTGAATCAAATGAAAAACGAGGAGGTCGGAGATGACGGAGAACACGGTTAGCGAAATTGAGCGGATGGTCGTTACCAGAGTTTTTGATGCCCCACGCGAGTTGGTTTGGAAGGCGTGGACAGACCCGAAGTACGTGATGCAGTGGTGGGGGCCGAAGGGCTTTACTGCGCCCGTTTGCCGGATGGATTTTCGCGTTGGAGGAAAATCTCTCCTTTGCATGAAGACGCCGGATGGGTACGAGGGCTGGAATGCAATTGAATACCATGAGATTGTTTTGCACGAGAAGATCGTTTCCTCCATGTACTTTTCCGACTCTGAGGGAAACAAGATTGAGCCAGAGGAATTAGGAATAGAACATGAGGCCATAGACGGTGCGTACGACGTGACCATCTTTGAGGATCTCGGAAACGGCCAGACGAGACTCACCCACATTGGAAATGAACCCATGGAGAGCGCAAAGAACAGCGGGCAATTGGAGGGCTGGAACCAGACACTCGATAAAGTTGCCGCGGTGATTGCGGGGCTGGTGGAGGCGAAATAAGAAGTTGGATCGTCATGCTGGGCATAAGGCCGATGCAGGTCGACACCGGACACCCGAGCGAGGGGTCGTTAAACAGCTGTCCAATGGGGGATTCGTTCGAATACGACTGAGAATTCGTATGGAAATGAATCAACAATTTGCCTCCGCATCGGCCCCGCCCGCAGACCACAGTTCAGCGGCCAGCATCCCTCCCAGCCGAGTCTTCCGCTTCAGCAGGGTGAACCCGGCATCGCGCAGCGCCGAGCCATGATCGGGCAGTCTACGCACCGCCAGCCCAGTGAGCAATCCAAAACAGAAGTAGAGCGTCGCGACCAGCGGCCGCGCGATAATCCATCCAAGCAAACCATGCGGTACCGCGAATTCCGACACCACCCACAAAGCCGATGGAGAAACTACGCCGGCCAGCCTCCTCGCCAGAACCCTCACTTCCTGCGTGCTCAGGCAATCCAGAAAGAAATGCGTCGCAATCAGGTCGTAAGGCCGGTCGAGTTCTTGCGCCGGCGTCTCCCAGGTGCGTACGTCGGCCAAGTGAATCCGCACACGCGCCTCATGCGGCTGCGCCCGGCGAAGTAGCTCGTCAAGCATGCGCTCACTCGCATCCACGGCATCCACATTCACCACAGGGTTCTCGTCAAGCAAGCGCCCTGCGAAGCGGCCATCCCCGTCTCCCAGCACCAGCGCGCGCGTGGCCTTTGTCAGATGCTCCAAAAAAGCGCAGCGCGTGAGCATGAGAAACGGCCCGAATGTCGCAAGCTCCATCCATCGATAGAGTCGTGCGAGTGGATTGAAATCCGGCGGCTGGTTCATCTCGGGCGGCTCGTTCATCGGAGCAACAAAACCATCGGCGCCAACAGCACCAGGTCGGCGCAGGCGCGAACGGCAAGTGGAGTGAGCCGCCTGCGAAACCCATCCAGCAACGCCAGCAGCAGCGCGCTCACCGCGCCCGTAACCACCAGCGCAGCGGGACGTGGCTGATTCGCCGCCAGAATCGCCGCCAGCATCATGCCAACAAAAGCCAGCACCCATGCCGGCATCAGAATCAAGGGCTCGCCCGCCTCCTGTTCCGCAACCTCCCAGCGATCGATAGCGTGGCAGTTGATCCAGGCGAGCATCGCAAACATAACGCCAGCGCCACACATCGGCCACAGGGCTGGGCTCTTCTGCAATGCGGCTCGGCTTATCGTCGGAAGCGCGCAAGCCGCTGTGAACAGCAAACCCACCACCATCTCCTTTTTCATCAGACGCGAGAATCCAGCGAACCCGCGTAAAAGCGTGCGGGGTCCATGAACACGTGCAAAGTAGGCCAATGCAGCGAGCCCAAGAATGGAGTTCCTCTCTCGCGCGGCCCACGGCATCAGGGTGAAAACGATCCAGCCCGCTGCGCAAGCGGCTGCAAAGGCCATGGGGCCAAGCACACGCCTATGGCGATGGTGGAAGCGATGGCGCTCCCTCAGGCCACTCTGGTCAGCTTCACGCAGAGCCGCCCGTACGTCGAACAGGCGATCGAAAATGTAGACCGCCCATCCTGCCAGCGCAAGCAGAATAGGAATCCAGACCGGCAAGCGAATCCCAGCCGCCCAGGCGAATCCCAGCGACCAGACCGCTGCCACTGTCGGCGCGTCAAGGCTCGTCAAATGCCAGAAGCGGAGCAGAACAGGCGCGTCAAATTTGCTGTCCTCTGCACCTGTGCGGTCCGTGGCCCCGGTTTGCACCAGCGGATTGGGAAGAGTCTGCGGCACTCTACTATTTTAGAAGCGCTCGACTGCCCCAAGGGTGCAGGCGACCCTAGCGGCGCGTGCCTCCATGGTGCGCCACCGCGAATTGCGATTTCTCCAACTCCTTCAAATCCAACTCGCCGTCGTGGTCCACGTCCAGGCGCTGGAATTCCGCCTCCATGAAGGCAATGTACTCAGCGTGCGAGATTTTGCCGCTCTTGTCGGTATCCATTAACCGGAGCAGGCGGATAGCCTCAGGCGACGCTGCCGCCACTTCTGCGGGATTCGGGGTTACAGCGGGCGGGTTCGCCTGGGCCGGTGCGTTCCCGGATTGGCCGGCGGCGATAGCAGTTCTCATCGGTGTGCCAATCGCAAAGAAGACGACGAAAAGTGCAATTGCGAGAATGATTTTGTGTCTCAAAAACATAGGTAACTCCTTCGTCAGGACTTGGGCTTTCGATCGTCCTGAGTGCCAGAAAAATATACACCGAAGCAGGGGAGGAACGCATTGCCGCTCGTCACTGAGGTTGAGTAGGCCTTACCCCGCGGAATCGCAGGTCGCTTCAGCCGGCCGTCTCCTCGACCACCGCTCTGATCCTCTTGTCCACCGATTCTGCGCTGATAAAGAACGGCGTGGTGAGCACTTGAAAGCTAAGTTTGCGGCTCTCCGGAGAATAATCCCATTGCACCTCAACACCGAAATTCGAGGCTATGCCGGAGTTGCCGGTAATATTGATCCCCGCTGCGCTGGCTTTCTGGATCAAAATCGCGTATCGCTCCGGACTGATGTCGGAAAAGACCTGGGGTGGACTTGGCGGCACGGTGCGCTTCCTTTACTGGTCCTCTGAACTGCGGTTGTAGAGGTGGACCTATTTGGTCAGTCGGCGGCGTCAGCCTTCTTGGCGGCCGCTTTCGCTGAAGCTTTGGCGGCTTTGGGTTTATCCTCCGCAGCCTTGGGTAGAGAGTCCAACTCCGTCTTCCCCTCTGCCAGTTGCATCAGGAAACTCTGGCTCGAAAACTCCGGGGCATCCTTCAGAATCTTGCTGGCGCGCAGGTAGGTCCCGTCCGGCTGCTGTAGCCGAGCCTTGACTGTATCCGCCATGTACGCGGGTAAAATCTCATCGTGTATCCGCGCCTTCGCTGCCGGATCACGCACCGGGAAGACCACCTCGCATCGCTCGAACAGATTGCGCGGCATCCAATCCGCCGAGCCAAGGTAAATCTCCAGTTCGCCGCCATTCGCAAAATGGAAAATCCGAGAATGCTCCAGGAACCGGCCTACAACCGACCGTACTCGAATCCGATCCGATAGCCCCTTCACTCCCGGCCTGAGGATCGAAAGCCCCCGAATGATCAGGTCGACCTCGACCCCAGCCTTCGAAGCCGCGTAGAGCGCCTCAATCACTGAAGGCTCCAGCAGTGCATTCATCTTCGCCACAATATGCGCAGGACGTCCGGCCTGCGCATGTTCTGCCTCCCGCCGAATCAGCCCCAGAAAGCTTTCCGCCATCGTCAATGGAGCCACCAGCAGCGGGCGGTAGTCGTCGATCTCCGCATGTGCAGTCAGGTAGTTGAATACCATATGCACCTTTTCCGTAATCTGCGGATCGCACGTCAGCAGGCTCAAATCGGTATAAAAGCGCGCCGTGTCCGGGTTGTAGTTCCCCGTCCCGAGGTGGCAATACCTGCGCGTAACGCCATCCTCATCGCGCCGCACCAGCATCGCCAGCTTGCAATGCGTCTTCAGCCCCACCACGCCGTGAAAGACCTGCACCCCCGCATCTTCCATGCTTCGCGCCCAGCGAATGTTCGACGCCTCATCGAACCGCGCCATCAACTCCACCACCAGCGTAGCCTCTTTCGTGGCAGCGGCTTCAATCAGCGCCTCGCCAATGGGCGAGTCCTTGCTGGTCCGGTACAGCGTCTGCTTCATTGATAGAACCGCCGGGTCCTTTGCGCCCTCTTCTACGAACTGCACCACCGCGTCGTAGGAGTCGTAAGGATGATGCAGCAGAACATCGTGCTGGCGTATCTCGTCGAAAATGTTGGCCGACTTGCGGCTCAAATGCAGAGGTTTCGGTGAGAACGGCGAAAACTTCAGGTCCGGCCTCTTCACATCCCCGTAAAAGAACATCAGCCGCGAAAGATTCACCGGCCCCTCGCCGCGAAACACCTGGTCCTCTTCCAGCTCAAAATTCACCCTGAGCCGCTCCACAATCTCAGGATCTGCGCGCTTTTCAATCTCCAGCCGAACAGCATCTCCCTTGCGCCGGTTGTGCAACTCAACCCGAATGGTCTCCAGCAGCGACCGCGCCTCTTCCTCTTCGAAATACAGGTTCGAATTCCGCGTCACGCGAAACGCCGCTTTCGCCAGCACTTCATATCCCCGATACATCCCGGCCAGGTTCTGCGCAATCAGGTCCTGCAGCAGCAGGTAGTCGAATTTGCCTTCTTCGGCTGGCAGTCGCACAAACCTGGGCAGCGCACGCGGGACCGTCACCACCCCCAGCACCTGCGGCCCAGAACTCCGCCGCTTGGCCCGCAGCAGCAGCGCCAGGCAAAGAGCCTTGTTCAAAACGCGTGGAAACGGATGCGCCGGATCAATCGAAATCGGCGTCAGCAGCGGGTCGACTTCGCGCTGGAAATGGCCCTGCGCATACGCCCGCGCCTCCTCCCCCAGCTCTTGCCACTCCATCAGCCGGATGCCCTGCTTGCGCAACTCCGGCAGCAAATGGTGGTTCCAGCACTGGTACTGCGCGGCCACGAAGCTGTGAATCTCCGCCGTCAGCACTTCCAGCGACTCGTCCGGCCGTAGACCGTCGTAACCCGGTTCGCGATACCCGTCCTCAATCCGCTGCATCAGCCCGGCCTGCCGTACCTCAACGTACTCGTCCAGGTTGTTGGCCGTAATCGCCAGGAATTTGACCCGCTCAAGCAGGGGATTGCCGCCGTCCTCAGCCTCTTCCAGCACCCGCCGGTTGAATTGCATCCAGGAGTAGTCGCGACCGTTGAAAAGCTTTTGTTTCACAGATGTCTTAGCCATTCCGGGCTTCCATTTCGCCGTGTTGGAAGTCTACAGCCTTTTCCCCACGGAACGGAATCCATAACTCGGATTCCCCATGAAAACCCTGTTAGCCAATGCATACAGGACGAACGGCCCTATCGATGTTAACAACCGGCAAAAAGGTTGATGTGGCCGATCCCGACGCAATTTTCGCTGGAATAATTCTTTTGTCTGTCCAGACAACTTTCCCATTTAGTACCATGTCCCAACACACTATGCCGGCTTCCCCGGACGAATTTCACAACATCCTTTGCTTCCTTCCTGTGAATCGACGCGCGTTTGAGGGCTTATAAAAGTGGGCGAGCAGCAGCGAACCAGTATCGGCAAGTACGCCGTCGATGAGATCCTCGGCCAGGGCGGCATGGGTGTCGTCTACAAGGCGCGCGATACCCTCGGCCGCCAGGTCGCCATCAAAATGGTGCTTGCCGGCTTTTCCGGCCAGGCGGATCTCCTCGCCCGATTCCATCAGGAAGCCCAGCTCACCGCCAATCTCCACCACCCCAACATCGTTACCGTCTACGACTGGGGACAGGAGGACGACGCTCCTTATATCGTGATGGAGTTTCTCAATGGCTGCGGCCTCGATCAGTGGAAGATCGAAGGCTCGCCCTCCTTCGTGCTCCTCAAGAAGCTGAACATCGTCGAGCAGGCCTGCTCCGGCCTCAACTACGCCCACGACCGCAACATCGTTCACCGCGATATAAAGCCGGCCAACATTTTCGTCCAGGAAGACGATTCGGTGAAGCTGCTGGACTTTGGCGTCGCGCGCTTCGTCGAAAGTGTCGGCCATGCCATGACCCGCTCCGGCATGGTTCTTGGCAGCCTCTACTACATGTCGCCCGAGCAAGCCAACGGGCAAAAGCTCGATCGCCGCACTGACATCTTCTCCGCCGGCGTTGTGCTCTACCAGCTCCTTGCCGGCGTGCTCCCGTTCGCCGCTAGCGATACCCGTTCCACCATGGTTCGCATTCTGACCGCGCCCCCTCATCCGCTGTCGGAATACCTCGCCAACTGCCCACCGGAGTTGGAGGAAGTCATCAAGCGTGCACTGGAAAAGGCGCCCAGAGATCGCTATCAAACGGCCGAAGAATTCGCGCTCGACCTCGCCATGGTCCAAAAAGGACTGCGGCGTCAGATCGGCGACGAGTTCCTGGAATCCGCGGAAGCCGCAGTCGTTCGGTCCGACTGGGTCGCAGCCAGAGAGGTTCTGATTGAGCTGCTCAAGCTCGATCGCGACCACGCGCGCGGCCTCGAGCTGCTCCGCGAAGTTCGCCAGATCCTTCGCCGTCAGGACCGCGTCAGCGAGGCCGTTCAACTCAAAACGCAGGCAGCCGAAGCCTTCGAACTACGCCGCTTCAAGGAGGCGCTCGATCTAGCCGATGAGGCAATCAATCTCGATAGTTCCAATTACGAGCTGGTCGTCTTCCGCGATGAAGTTCGCGCTACCGTCAACCGTTCCGAGAAAGCCCGCCTCGCCGTTGAGCGCGCCGAGAGCAGCCTCCATGCCCAGCGGCTTGAGGCAGCGCAAAGCGCGGTAGACGAGGCCCTGTCGCTTGATCCGTCGAATACCCTGGCGCGCATGCTGCAAAGCAAAATCTCGCAGGCCCTCGCGGAGCAATTCAGGCGTTCGCAGTTCCAGGCGCTAATTACACAGGCGCGCAAGGAACTGGCCGAGCGCATGTATGCCAGTGCCCTTGAACTGCTCAGGAAAGCTGAATCTCTCGATGCCGCCGCCCCTGACCTGCGCCCGTTGCTAAAGCAGGCCATGCAAGGGCAGGAGCGAGAGAGAGTTGAGCGCGAATTGAGCGGCCTGGTTGAGGAGATACGCAAGCTCATCTCTCAAATGAATCTCGATCCCGCCGAGTCCAGGCTGGCGAGCGCTCTCGGCCGTTTCCCCGATGAGCCGCGCCTCGTTGAACTCCAGGGGCAAGCCTTCACCTTGCGACGCTCCCAGCAAGCCCAGTTGGCCATCCAACGCGCTCAGCATCATCTCCATG
>Ga0182016_10006374_pt1 | contig 12409 bp, 7 predicted proteins | sample 712S2MmetaG_FD_120491 | JGI IMG/M metagenome (GOLD analysis project Ga0182016, IMG submission 120491) | Permafrost microbial communities from Stordalen Mire, Sweden - 712S2M metaG | ecosystem: Environmental > Terrestrial > Soil > Wetlands > Permafrost | place: Sweden: Stordalen | collected...
ACCACGGTCGAACCAATCCGCCACCTGGAACGGCTACGGCGGGCGTTGCCGGAAAGCCCCGTCATCCTTTACGTTTCGGAGTCTCACTGGGATTGGGAGGAAGATGCTTATCTGCTGGGGGTGGCGCACGTCTTAAAGAAACCGGTGCGGGGGCGCCTCCTGCAGACGTTGCTGGAACGATTGCCCTCAAACCGAAAGCCCGCGGAAATGCCGCCCGCCACCCTGCCAGCCCGTCCCCGAGGTGAGCCGTCCCGGGGACAGGATGCGGGCGCGTTTGCCGGGCGCATGCTGGAGCAATTACGCAACTATTCTTCCATCCTTTGTCACAGTCTTTGCGCGGAGTCGCTGTTGAAAGAGTTCCTGCAGCTCCTACGGGAAATTCTGGGTGTCAACCGCGCGGCCATTTTCCTGCGGCAGGCGGCGCGTTTGCCGGAGGTTTCCGGCGGCGCGGGCCGCTCACGGCGCCTCTACGCGGGCTGCGCGATTGGCCTTTCCAACAGCGTGCTGGAACACTTGGAGTTGTCCTTGGACGCCGGCATCGGGGCGCATCTTTTCCAGACCGGCCGGGCCCTGCGGCGGGAAAGCGAAGAGGCGCAAGCCGATCCCGACATCGGGCGGGAATTTGAGCTGCTGGGCGCGCGCGTGGCCATACCCGTCCTGGACCGCGAATCCATGGTCGGCGTGGCGGTGTTCGATGAAAAGGTCACCGGGGAGTCCATGGGCAATGAAGAACTTGCCCTCATTTTTCATTTGCTCGAACAGTTGGGCTTGGCCATCAAGAATATTTGGTGGCACGACCAAGTCGCGGCCCGGCATGAAATGATGTTTGACATCCTGCGTCACATCAAGACCGGCTGCATCGTCGTGGCGCCGGACTTGCAAATTCTCCACGCCAATGAAAAGGCGCGCGCTTGTTTTCCCAGGACCAATCGCCTGGGCGGCGCCTTTGAATTTAGCGACCTGCCCCATGCGGTTGGCAGCAAGGTTTTTGCCGCGATCAAAACGGGGCGGACCGTGGCGGAATTCAAATATCGCCCGGTGGGCGCGCCCGATCGCGCTTTGGAGATTGCCATCACCCCCTTCCGCCGGGAAAAGGAATCGGAACCGACGGCCGTGCTGGTGGTGGTGGAGGATTGCACGGCGGCCGACCGGCTGCACCAGTTGGAAATTGAAACAGCCAATCTACGACTGGTGCAACAGATGGCGGAGCGGCTGGCGCATGAGATCGGGAATGCGGTGGTGCCGATTTCGACCCATCAGCAGCTCTTAAAGGAAAGGGGCGCGGACCCTGAATTTCAGCGCTCGCTGGCGCTGGCCATGGAGGAGAGTGTCAAACGGGTCAGCCGCCTGGTCGATCAAATGCGCTTTTTAGCGCGCGATCACGCCTCGCAGATGGAATCGGTCCCAGTCAAACAATTGATCGAAGAGGCTTTCCGGGAGGCGCGGGCCTACCATCCCTCCGCCACGGTCCTGCTGCAATATGAGGCGGCCGGGGAACCATTGAGCATTTCTTGCGATCGCCTCGGCCTGCGGCACGCCTTTGCCGAGATCATCCTCAATGCGTTCCAAGCCAATACCGCCGCTTCCCAAGTGCATGTGCGGACGCGCTCGGAAACGGATGCCAGCGGCGGACGGTGGGCCCAGATCGAAGTCCAGGACAACGGCGCCGGTTTCAGCGCGGAAGCGGCCGGGAAAGCTTCCGAGCCGTTTTTCACGACCCGCAAAGTTGGTTTGGGTTTGGGGCTGGCGGTGACCAGCAAGATCATCCAGACTCATGCAGGCAAAATGGAAATCCCGCCGCCGCGCAGCGGCCACCCGGGGCTGGTGCGCATTTCTCTGCCTTTGGAACAGGCCGCCACTGCCGACGGCAGACCCATCGACGCGCCCAGTTCCAACTAAGTACTGATGAGCATAAATACGATGACGTTCGTTGCGATGTTTTTGCCGCAGGCTTCGTTGCTCGCTCCTCACAGACCCGGTTTGGGTATGCTCGTCGCTCGCGCCTCGCCTGCGCCAAAAAGGCCTCGCCGCGAACGTCATCGTATTTATGCTCATCAGTACTAAGTGGAGCTTTATTCCTCGACCGAGAGCAATTTGGCCAGGACGCCAAAATCCTCCAGGGTGGTGGTATCGCCTTTGATGTCCACCCCGGAGGCGATTTGTTTGAGCAGCCGGCGCATGATTTTGCCGGAGCGGGTCTTCGGCAGGGCCTCGGCAAAACGAATGTCGTCAGGTTTGGCGAGGGGCCCGATTTCGTGAGCCACATGGGCGCGCAGTTCGTCGCGGACCGAAGGCAGCGCGGAAACGCCGCTTTTGAGGGTGACGAAGGCGACCAGCGCCTGACCTTTCAAATCGTCGGAACGACCGACCACCGCGGCTTCGGCGACTTTGGCGTTGCTCACCAAAGCGCTTTCCACTTCGGCGGTGCCGATGCGATGGCCGGCGACATTGAGCACGTCATCGATCCGCCCCACGATCCAGAAATAACCGTCCTTGTCCTGGCGGCAGCCATCGCCGGTAAAGTAACTGCCTTTGACTTCGCTCCAGTAAGTCTGCAGAAAACGCTGTGGATCTCCCCACACGCCGCGCAACATTCCCGGCCAAGGCTGGCGAAGGATGAGCTTGCCGCCGGAGCCCTTTGGCACCGGCCGGCCCGCGTGATCCACCACTTCCGGCACAACGCCGAAAAAAGGCAGAGTGGCCGTGCCGGGTTTGGTGGGAATGGCGCCGGGCAGCGGCGCAATCATGATGCCACCGGTCTCGGTCTGCCACCACGTATCGACAATGGGGCAGCGTTTTTTGCCGATGACTTCGCGATACCACATCCAGGCTTCCGGGTTGATTGGCTCACCGACCGTGCCCAATAAACGCAGGGAGCTGAGATCGTGTTTTTCGGGCCATTCCTTGCCCCATTTCATGAAGGCGCGAATGGCGGTTGGAGCGGTGTAAAGAATCGTTATGCCGTACTGGGCCACCATCCGCCAGAAACGGTCCGGCTCCGGGTAATTGGGCGCGCCCTCGTACATAAAGCTGGTCGCGCCGTTGGCCAGCGGTCCGTAAACCACGTAACTATGGCCCGTCACCCAGCCGATATCCGCGGTACACCAATAGACGTCCTCCGGCTGGAGGTCGAAGACATACTTGGAAGTCACTTTGGCGTAGAGCAAATAGCCGGCGGTGGTGTGAAAAATACCTTTGGGCTTGCCAGTGGAACCGCTGGTGTAAAGAATAAATAATGGCGATTCGCTCTCCAACTTTTCCGCGGGGCATTCGGCCGTGACGTATTGCATTTCGCGATGCCACCAAACGTCGCGCCCTTCCTGGATCTGGATCTCCTGGTTGGTGCGGCGCAGCACAATGACCTTTTCCACTGTCTTGGCCAAAAGCTCGCCGGCGGCGTCCTTGAGCGTGAGCGCTTCATCGACGCTTTTCTTGAGCGGCACAATCGTGCCCCGGCGGAAGCCGCCATCGGCCGTGATGATCAACCTGGCCTGGCAGTCAAAAACACGGTCAGCGACGGATTGCGCGCTGAAGCCGCCAAAGACCACCGAATGGACCGCGCCAATGCGGGCGCAGGCCAGCATGGCAATCGCCGCTTCCGGCACCATCGGCAGGTAGATAATGACGCGGTCGCCCTTCTGGAGACCCTGCCGTTTAAGGACGTTGGCAAAAAGGCAAACCTCGTGATGAAGTTGTTTGTAGGTATAGGTGCGGACTTCCCCAGGGGTGCCGGGACCGGCGGGTTCGCCCTCCCAAATCAAGGCGGCCTTGTTGGCTGTGGCCGTGCCGAGGTAGCGGTCCAGGCAGTTAAAGGAGACATTCAATTGTCCGCCGCTAAACCATTTGGCGTTGGGCAGTTTCCATTGCAGAACCTTTTTCCAGGGCTTGAACCAAACTAACTCCTCTGTGGCCTGCCGCGCCCAGAATTTTTCCGGATCACGGACAGATTCGCGGTAAAGGCGCTGGTATTGGGCCAAAGATTTGATATGCGCGCTCTGGGCAAAAGCCGCCGCCGGTTTAAAGACACGGTCTTCGCGCAAAACGGACATGATGTTTTCAGGTGCGGTCGTGGTAGCCATGTTGGCCCATTGTATCGACCGAGGCCCAAGCGTCAATCCTCCGTCAAGGAGAAGGTGTGAATAAAAGAGCGGGCTAAAGTGGATAGGTTCCAATAATTTGGCGACGCAGGCCATGCGGCGGCTCGACCAACTTGGATTTGGGGTGGAATAATGCAAAATAAACTGAACCTTTTTACGCCCGTGAGCATTCCACTTGGTGTAGAGATGCTTTTGGTGACGCCAGACCAACAGGAAGAACTCCCGGTGAAGGGGGCCCGGCAGGGAGAGGCCGGCGCTTGGGAGATTCTCTTTAAGCGCTACCAACTGCCCCTCTATACCTATGTCAACGAACTCATCCACCATGAACAGGCCAGCCTGGACATCGTGCAGGAGAGCTTCATCAGCGCGGCGCGCCATATCCAGCGGCTGCGGGAAGATCAAAAGTTCGGCTCTTGGCTCTTTGGGATCGCCCACCAGAAGTGCGCGCAGCATTGGAGAAAACAACGTCCGGAGATTGAGCCCCCGGAGGAAGCCGAGGAAACCGCAAGTGAGGAGACCGCACAGCCGGACACGATCCTCATGCGGGCGGAAGATGAGGAGAAGCTGATGCAACTCCTGGAAAAACTGCCGCCCCCGCACCGCGCCGTCCTGATCCTCTACGTCATGGAAGAATTCTCCATCGCGGACATAGCCCTGATTACGGGAATACCGCCCGGGACGGTAAAATCCCGCCTGCACTACGCCAAAAGCGAACTGCGGGAAATACTGAGCAAGGAAAGCCTATGAAGACCTTAAAAGAAATCCTCCTGGAACGCAACGCGGGCATGGAAAGCAAGCTTGATGCGGTCCGCAGGCACGCAGTGAAGGCCATCGTCCAACCTAGCCCGGCGACAAGTTGGCGCGAGCTCTGGCAAGGGATGCGAGGCCAGGCAGTGGCACTCGGGGCGGCTTGGGCACTGATCTGCCTTTTTGACTGCGACCAGAACCCGAAAACACCCAACGCTGCGACCGAGACGACCCCCAGCGCCCAAATCATCCTCTCCACGCTGCGGGAACACCGGAAGGAACTCATGGAACTGACCGAAGCGCCGGCTAACCCCGAAGACGCAGTGGCCGCACCAGAACAGCGGAGTGAGAAGCAAAACGGCACAGCGATGACCTGAAAATCAGCCCAAAGCGCGGGCCTTAACCCTCATATTTTATGAATGACTCAAGCAACGCCAATCCCCGCCCCAGCACATGGGAGCGCAGCACCACCCGCCGATTCCTGCGCTGGCTTTTCTCCAGGAGAACTCTGCGCCGAGGCTTCATCACCTTGGTTTGGATCGTGACCCTGGCGGCGCTCTTCTATGGATTTGTTGACTGGCGAGCCCGACGCGCCTGGAACGCCTATCGCCAAGACTACGAAGCCAAAAATGGCCCGCTGGCCTTGGAAGCATATGTTCCTAAAGTGATACCCGACGAGTCCAACTTTGCCAACACACCCTTTGCCCGCGAATGGTTGCAGCCCCAAGGCAACACCAACTTCCTCTTCAGCAAAGACACCTATGGCAAAGGCGATTTTCAGCCGTGGGATAAAAAGAAGGTACCTAAGAAATACACCAAGTCCTTCGAAGATCTAGTGGCCTGGGAACAAATCTATAACACCGTCCAATCCGGCAAAGCCCTGCCCAAGGGCGGGGTGCCCCCCGGCTCCCTCGACTTGGCCTCCAGAAGGAAAGCGGCCATCGGAGTGATCAACGGAATGCAAGAGGACGCAAAGGCCCTGGAAGAGCTGCGCCAAGCCAGCAGCCGGCCATTAGCAAGGTACGCCCTCAACTACAAAATGGATGATCCCGTATCCATCCTCCTACCCCACCTCATTCAGATCAAGCAAACAGGCGCGCGCCTCAAGACAAGGGCCTGCGCGGAACTGGCCCTGGGCCAAAGCGACAAGGCGCTGCAGGACGTGATGCTTAGCCTTTACCTTGCCGATACGCTCAAGGACGAACCCTTTCTCATCTCCTACCTCGTAAGGGTCGTGGAGATAGAGATCGCCCTCGACACGATTTGGGAAGGCCTCGCCGAACACCAGTGGACCGACCCCCAACTGCAAGTCCTGCAGCAACGCATGGAAGGATACAACATGATAGGCGACCTGGAACAAGCCTTGCGCGCGGAGCGGGCCTTCGGCGTGCGCATTATAGACCTGATCAAGGAACGAGGATTGGCGTGGTATTCGAGAATCGGAGACGCTCCCAACATCCCCTCCCCCCAAGGACTGGAGGAATTTATACAAAACCTAGTCAGTTTCTTTGTCCCCGCAGGCTGGTATGACCAAGAAAAGTTGCACTACTGCCAGGGGTCCGACCAACTCTTCCAAGGGACGATGGACGTCAAGGACAGGCAGGTCTTCCCGCACCAAGTCAAAGAAAATAACCAGACTTGGGAAAATCTTAATTCTCCCGGGTTGAGCGATTCTGTCAACCTCCGCGACTCGCTGCGCAGCTTCTTCTGGGACCACAACTTGATCTCCAAAATGCTATTAAATTCCCTGGGCAACTTGCCAGTGCAGGCGGCATCGGCCCAGACCGTCAACCAAGCCGCCATCGCGTGCGCCCTAGAACGCTACAGGATCGCCCAGAGCCACTATCCAGAGACGCTACGCGAGCTGACCAAGAGCTATATGCCAAATATACCCCGAGACGTGATCGATGGAGGACCCTACCACTACCGGACCCTGGAGGGAGACCGCTTTATCCTGTATTCGGTGGGCTGGAACGAGAAGGATGACGGGGGCGTTAGCGGGGCCAGAAAGTATGACCGGACGGAGGGTGACTGGGTCTGGACCTACCCGGCGGAGCCAACCTCAAGTGACGCGGCAGCACGATGACAATAAGACGGCACATTGATCTTTTGGTTAACCAAACCGGTGCAGTTAAGAAATTAATGACTGGTCTATTTTCAATCCGGTAAATCCTGTTCATCCTGTCGGATTTCAGCATTTCATGCGGTGCATCGCGGACGCAGTCGTAAAAACTTTCATGGAGACACGCCGCGGGCATCACGCAGGAGGGTGAGGCGTTTGGCGCGGACGCGGAATTCTTCCAGGAACGCATTGGCCATAGGCGAGATTTTGCCCCGCCACATGACGCCCAGAACCACCCCGGGAAAATCGGGCAGCGGAACGACGCGCACATTGTCCGCCAATTGTCTTCCTGGCACGCCGACGGAGAGGCCAATGCCCAAGCCGCCAGCCACATACGTTTCCACCATGTCCGCCGCACTGGCTTCGATGGAGGGGAACCAATCCACGCCCAGCGCGGCCAGTTTTTGCTGGAACAGTTTGCACATGGTTTCGCCGGGCGGCAGGCAAATGAGAGGCTCGTCAATTTTGTCGCGTTGCCATAATTGCTGCGCCGCCGTGACGCGGCTGCTTTTTTCGACGAGCAAGACCAGGGGCAATTCCACCAACTTCTCCGAACGCAGTCCCGCGGGCGGTTTGTTTTCGATGACCGTTGCGACCAGGTCCACTTCTTCCGCGAGCAACAGCTCGGTCAATTGTCCCGGATAGCCATCGCGCAAGGAGATGCGCAAACCGGGAAATTTCTGTTTCATGTCGCGAATCAAGCCCGGCAAATGATCGCGCAGGACAATGGTCGAGGCGCCGATGCGAATATGCCGGACTTGGCCGCCTTGCAATTCCGCGCCGATTTGGTCCAAGTTGGAAAAGAACGGCAGAATGAATTGGTAGAGCTTCTCCCCTTCCTTGGTCAGGGCGAAGGGACGCCGGTGAAAGAGCGTGACGCCCAGAAATTCCTCCAATTGCGCAATCTGCGCGCTGACCGCCGGCTGCTGGATGCCATAAGGAATGTTGCGCACGGCGGCGGCGATGCCACCGTGGCGTCCCACGTAATAGAAGAGTTCGAGATGGTGGACGTTCATGAGACCTGTTTACAGGTCTTCCAGGCTGGCGCGCGTCTGTTCGCGCTTGGCCAGCCAGTTAGCCAGGCGCTGGCGGTGCTCTTCCAGGACGCTGGCAGGCACTTTTTCGGCAAAGCTGGGATTTTCCAACTTGGCTTGGACTTTGGCGATTTCCGTTTCGATTTTTTGCAGTTCTTTCGTCAGACGCGCCTTCTCGGCCGCGACGTCAATCAGGCCCGCGAGGGGCAGGTAAAGTTTCCCGCCGAAATCGGGATGGATCAACGGTTCGCCTTTCGCGGGCTGATATTCCAAGCGGTGCTCAATGCTTTCCGCGCCGGCCAACAACTGGATGACTTCCTTTTCCGCGGCATCGATGTCCGCAGGCGCTTCATAAATCAGCTTGAGGCGCATACTGGCCGGAAGGCGGTATTGGGCGCGCAAATTGCGGATGGCAATAACCAGTTTCTGGCGCTCCGCGACCAGGTTGAGGATGCGCCCAAAAAGGCGATAACAACCTTTAAAATCGTCGTCGAGCGGTTTTGGCCAGGGGGCAAAGACGATGGTTTTCCCACCCTGGTCCTCCGGCATGTCCTGCGAGTAACCCATGCCATGCCACAATTCTTCCGTGATGAAAGGCAGGAAGGGATGGAACAGCCGCAAGGTATGCGACAGGACAAAATCCATGACGGCCAGAGTGTTCTGCCGGCGCGCGGCATCCGGGCCTTGCAGCACGGCTTTGCTCGCCTCCAAGTACCAATCACAGTACTCGCTCCAAAAAAAGCGGTAGAGCGCGGCGGTGGCGTCGCTGAATTTATAATTGGCCAAGGCTTCATCCAGTTCGCGGATGGCGGCGTCGAGCCGGAGCAAAATCCATTGGTCATCGCGGGTCAGCAACTCCGGCGCGATTTCGGCTTGGGTCTCCCCGGCTTGCATTTGGCGGAAACGGCAGGCGTTCCAAAGCTTGTTGCAGAAATTGCGGCCTAGTTCCACCTGCTGTTCATCGTAGAGAATGTCCTGGCCGAGGGGCGCGGAGCGCATCACGCCAAAACGCAGGGCGTCGGCCCCGTACTGGGCGATGAGGTCAAGGGGATCGGGAGAATTGCCCAGGCTCTTGGACATTTTGCGGCCCTGCTTGTCACGAATAATGCCGGTGAAATAAACATGGGCGAAGGGTTTCTCCCCCATCCATTCGTAGCCCGCCATGATCATGCGCGCCACCCAGAAAAAGATGATGTCCGGGCCGGTCACCAGATCAGTGGTGGGGTAGAACTTCTGCAGGGTGTCCGTTTTGGCGGGCCAGCCCATGGTGGCGAAAGGCCAGAGCCATGAACTGAACCAGGTGTCAAGGACATCCGGATCCTGCCGCCAGTCCCCGCCCGGTGAATCAATTTGACAACGGATGACCCCGTCTTTGTACCAGACCGGAATGCGGTGGCCCCACCACAGTTGCCGCGAGATGCACCAATCCCGAATATTGGCCATCCAATGGAGATAGGTCTTGCTCCAGCGTTCGGGATGAAATTGAATCTGGCCGTTTTCCACCGCGGCGGTGGAAGGGCCGACCGAGGGGTAGCGCAGAAACCATTGCTCGCTCAAATACGGTTCGATGGGGGCATTGCTCCGTTGGCTGTGGCCCACGCGGTGAACGTGCTTTTCCGTTTTCAGGAGCAAGCCGAGGCTTTCCATTTTGGCCACGACCGCTTTGCGCGCTTCCATCCGATCGAGCCCGGCAAATTCCGCGCCGGCGGTTTCGGTCATCGCCCCGTTGGGGCCAATGACAATGGTCAAGGGCAGATGATGACGTTGCGCCATTTCATAGTCCGCCGGATCGTGGGCGGGCGTTACCTTGACGCAACCGGCACCAAATTTGGGATCCACCAGTTCGTCCAGAATGATGGGAATGGTCTTGTCGCGGATGGGCAGGAGCACTTTCTTGCCGTGCAGGTTCCCATAGCGCGCGTCTTGCGGATGCACAGCCACGGCTTCATCGCCGAGCATCGTTTCCGGGCGGGTGGTGGCGACGACGACAAAGCCTTCACCTTCGGCCAGCGGGTATTTGAAGTACCATAAGTGCCCTTGCTGCTCGACCATCTCGACTTCTTCGTCGGACAGGGCGGTGCGGGCGGCCGGGTCCCAATTGACCATGCGGGTGCCGCGATAGATCAAGGATTTGTGGTAGAGGTCCACAAAAATGGCCTGGACGCAGCGGCTATATTCCGGGTCCATGGTGAAACGTTCCCGGCTCCAATCGCAGGAAGCGCCGAGCATTTTCAGTTGTTGGATGATGATGCCGCCATGCTTTTCTTTCCATTCCCAGACTTTTTCCAGGAACTTCTCCCGGCCAAGGTCCTCGCGATGTTTCATCAAGCCCTGCTGACGCAAACTCTTCTCGACCACCGCCTGGGTGGCGATTCCGGCGTGGTCGGTGCCGGGGAGCCACAAGACCTCCTTGCCTTTCATCCGGGCCAAGCGCGCGAGGATGTCTTGAAGGGTGTTGTTGAGGACGTGGCCCAGGGTCAGGACACCTGTGACGTTGGGCGGCGGGATGACGATGGAATAGGCCGGTTTGCGGGAGAGGGGATTGGCGACGAAGCATTTCTGGTCGAGCCAAAATTGGCGCCATTTTTCTTCAACCGCCTGCGGTTCGTAGGCTTTGGGAATCTCGGGCATAAGGTGCTGGCCTCCGGTCTTAACGGCCCTTGGCCATGAGCCGATACTCCATGGAATCGGCCAAGGCTTGCAAACTGGCTTCGATGATGTTGCCGCTGACGCCCACGGTGCCCCATTCTTCGCGGCCATCGGTGGATTGGATCAGAACGCGGGTCTTGGCGGCGGTGCCGGCGGTCGAGTCAAGAATGCGGACCTTGTAATCGGTCAGACGGATGTTTTTTAATTGCGGATAAAAGCCTGAGAGGGCTCCACGCAAAGCCGAGTCGAGGGCGTTGATCGGACCGTCGCCCTCGGCCACGGTATGGGCGAATTTCTCCTTGACCTGCACCTTGACGGTGGCTTCGCAGATGGATGAACCGTGATCGCGCCGCATGGAGACATGATAAACGTTGATCTGAAAAGGCAGCGTTTGATGGTGCAGAATACGGCGGATGAGGACAGCCAGGGAGCCGCCCGCCGCCTCGAATTCGTAGCCATCATGTTCCAACGCTTTGACGCGCGTGAGAATCTCCTTCAATTCCGGCGCGCCGTCGTCCAAGTGGATGCCCAATTCGCGCGCCTTCATGACAATGTTGCTGCGGCCGGCGAGATCGCTGATCAGAACCTGGCGCGCATTGCCGACGCGCGCAGGGTCGATATGTTCGTAGCTTTGGACAACTTTTTGCACGGCATTGACGTGCGTCCCGCCCTTATGCGAGAAGGCCGCCGAACCCACCCACGGCTGGCGCGGGCTATGGCGCAGGTTGGCAATTTCATCCACGAACTGGGAAAGGTCTTTGAGCAAGGCCAACGAGGCCGGGGGCACGCAAGTGCGGCCCATTTTGAAGGCGATATTAGGAATGACGCTGGTCAAATTGCAGTTGCCGGTCCGTTCACCGTAGCCATTGATGGTACCTTGCACCTGGGTCGCGCCGGCCTCCAGTCCGGCCAGGGCGTTGGCCACGCCCAGGCCAATGTCATCGTGGGTATGGATGCCGATGCGGCCTTTGAGAACGCCGCGCGCCGCGCGCGTGATGCTGGCGATTTCCCCGGGCAGAGTGCCGCCGTTGGTGTCGCACAAGACCACGATCCCGGCACCCGCCTGTTCGGCTGCGTGCCAGGTGGCCAGGGCGTAGGCGCTGTTGTCCTTAAATCCGTCGAAAGCATGCTCGGCGTCATACACGACGTAGCGGCCGTTTTCCTTCAGGAAGCGGACGGTGTCCGCGATCATGGCCAAATTCTCTTCGGGCGTGGTGCGGAGGACTTTCCGCACATGGAGCAGCCAGCTTTTGCCGTAGATCGTGACGACGGGCGTATGGGCGTCCACCAGCAAACGGACTTGTTCATCGTCCGCCACCGCCACGTCTTTGCGGCGGGTGGAACCGAAGGCGGCCAATTGGGCGCGCCGGAATTTCTTGCGCCGCGCTTCCTGGAAAAACTCGATGTCCTTGGGATTGGAGCCCGGCCAGCCGCCTTCAATGTACTGGACCCCAAAAGCGTCCAAGCGTTCGGCGATGCGCAGCTTGTCCGTGACGGAAAAATTAATACCCTCACCTTGGCTGCCATCGCGCAAGGTGGTATCGTAGATTTCGACCTCAGGCTTCATAATGCGTCCGCCCGCCAGGATTCAGGATTCCGCCGCGCGGACTGGAATAATTACGCCAGCGCCGGCTGATTTGCAAAACATAACGGGGAACCCGAATCCTTAGCCAACGAACTCAGCCGGCCAAGAGACCGGCGACACCACCGTGGGCTGAGCCAATTTTGCCAAGACCAAGGTCCTCTTGGTCTGGCAGGCG
>Ga0182016_10006375_pt1 | contig 12404 bp, 8 predicted proteins | sample 712S2MmetaG_FD_120491 | JGI IMG/M metagenome (GOLD analysis project Ga0182016, IMG submission 120491) | Permafrost microbial communities from Stordalen Mire, Sweden - 712S2M metaG | ecosystem: Environmental > Terrestrial > Soil > Wetlands > Permafrost | place: Sweden: Stordalen | collected...
GGTGCAAGAAAACGTGCATTTTCGCGTATTTGCATGTTGCAGAATTCCGGAGGTAAACGATTGATATCAAGCGTACTTACATCGAATTCCGCGCACTCTGTATTTTGCTCGATTTCGCACCCAGATGCGTCGGAGATTCTCCCGTGCCTGAAGCACACTTCACTGCCGCTCGAGTGCGCGTCTTGTCAGAAATGCGGACTAACATCTGCTGCAATCCTGAGACAGCTCTGTTGGGTTGGTGTTCGAGGTATCCCAGGTCCCCATGTGCGAGGGACCTGTGGCACCCGGCACCCGGCCATGTACGGGCGGGGACGCCCGTACGACAACCGGGCTGGAGCCCGGCGCTACTCCTTATTTCTCCTCTTCAAACGCCACAAAGCTGTGCGGAGGCACTTCAATCTGGAAGGTTGTGCGCGGGGTGGTTGTCCGGCCGCGCCATTGAGGCACCGGAGAGCCAACAACTTCGGTTCCGCTGGCCAGGTCGCGGATGTGCGCGAGCGTGCCTGCGGCAGTCACGGTTACTTTGACCGGTTCATCGCGATACGACTCAACTACGAACGTGTCGTTATCGTAGGCCATGAGGCTCACCTTGCCGGGCGCATCGATTGAGACGGGGAAATCGCCCATCACGTAGCGGCGAATCTGCGCCAGCACCGGCGCCGGCAGAAGATAAAGATCGTTGAAGTTCTCAGGAATGGTGAGCACATACAACGTGCCCTTCGAATAGTGATCCATGATCACCAGTGGTGCGCCGCGGCCGTTGGCGGTGCCGCGCACTACCGGCCACGCATCGTTGGTCATGAACCCGATCTCGGGAAACTCGACCGCAGCAGTCGTGCCCAGGTTGGCTCCGGCGCCTGCGCCAAAGGCTCCCCAATAGCGGTCGACGCTCAGCACATTGCCGGTGGCGTTAATCTCAGCGATCTGCTCGATGCCATGGCCCTGCAGCGCCCTCAGCAAACCCGACGTGATGACAACATTGCCGCCCTGCTGGAGATCGGCTTTGATTTTGGCGACTATCGCGGGATCGTACTTGGCTTCCTCGGTAAGCAACACGGTTTTGGCATTTACCGGGAACGTCGGCTCCAGATCGATTGGAATTCCGATCATGCCGAGGTAGTTGTGAAGAAAATCTTCGCCCGTGGACTGATACGGCTTGTAGCTGGCGATGCCGATGGGCTTGCCCAGCTTGGGAATCACGGCGTTGGCGGCGTCGAGCGCGTACCCGGCGGCGGTTCCCCAGGTAGCCGGATGCGTCGAGCCTGAATCGGCATGCCACTTGTCGAGGCCGGCTGCGGTGAAGGTGGTGTCGAGGCTGCTCCACGGGCGATCGCCAATGCGCGCGCTCTGCGTAAGGTTGTTCCACTCAAACAGCATCATCTCGGGCGCCTTGGCCAGCACCGTATCCCACAACTGCTCGGCATAGCGGTCAACGTAGCGGGTGTCGAAGGTGTCTACCATCCGCCGCCGTTGCGGCCGGGCGCCACGTTGTCAAAGTAGCGGATGATCTCGTAGCTTTCGTACTGCTGCAGGTGCTGGTCGGTGATTTCGCCGTCGCGCGTCTCGGTGCCGGTGTAAATGCCGTTGAAGATCTTCGGCTCCTTGTCGAGATCGTATCCGTCAGCCTGGAAATGCTCATACCAGTTGGGAAACTTGATGATGATTTTAACCTTGGGATTGACGGCTTTGGCTGCGCCGTAAACCAGGTCGCGGGAAACCTCATCCATCAGCTTGAGGCGGAAGGCGCTCCAGGACTGCACGCCCTTGGCGGCAATGTCGGAATCGCGCTTGGTGTTGTTGAAGAAGAAGTCGTCGAGGATGATTTCGTCGAAGTGGCGCGCGGTTTCTTCGGATACGTGTTTGACGTAGGCGCGCTGTTTGGGATCGGTGTAGGTGAAGCTGACGAACTGTCCGCCCGCGGCCTCGGGGCCGACAAAATCGCCACCTGCGGCAAAGGCAATGCCGCCCGCGGTCTCGACGCCATGAGCCTTGAAAAAGGCTTTCACGGTCTCGAGCAGCGCGCCGTCGGCCAGCATACCGCCGCGGTAGCTCTCGATGTAGACCTTGTCGACGTGAACCTGGCTGTTGATTTCGTCCCAGGCATTTTGCAGGTAAGCCGGATCCTTCATCCGCTCGACGTCGGAAACCGCAATGTAGACGGCGACTTTGAAGGCGGGGTGGGCGGGAGCGGGATGCAGGCTGTCGGGCGCGGGCGATTGCGCAATGGAGAGAACCGAGGTTGCCAGGGCAATTGAAAGCACAACAGAAGTGAGACGCAATCTGATCTCCTGATTCGATAGTGGGCGGTGAGCGTGCGGCGCAGATCGATCTCGAGATGAATACGTGACTGAAGAGGCGCCGGATTACGCTTGGAACCGCGAGACAAGTATATGCGCGGAGGGCTGGAAAAGAGCGTCCCGCGGTGAGCTCACGGCTTAGGTATCCCAGGTCCCCAAGTGCGAGGGATCTCCACCCCGGACCTGGGGCACCAGGAGTTTGGAGTGTGAGTTCATCGCTCGAAACGAAAAAGCCCGGCTGCAAAGCCAGGCTTTCTCTGTTCTCAGTTCTCTGCCTTTACGGCGCTGTTGTCTGGATCGCGTAGTTGCCATGCGGAACGGCGGCCAGTGCGCTTGGGGCCTGTCCGCTGGGATAGGGGGAGGCGATCAAAGGCGTAAGAACGCCAGTGGTGGGACTCAGCCGGAATCCTGTAACCGAATCGCCCAGACGGTTGGCAGTGTAGACAAAGCGGCCAAGCCCGGGATCGATGGTGACCGCGACCGGTTGCGAGTCGGTGGCGTTGGTTCCTGAGCCGGTGGTGGCGATTGATGCCGATGGCGCGCCCGTGGGCAGCGAGATGCTGTAGGCAGATACGGTTGAGTCGAGCGAGTTGGTCACGTAGATGAACAAGCCGCGCGGATCGACGACGATCGAGCTGGGCTCGTTGCCGGTTTTGAAGGGGCCGTTGACCATAAAGTCGAGCTGATCGTTGGCTTCAATCGTGTAGCCGATGAGTTCGTTCGAAGCGAAGTCAGTGGCATAAACAAAGCGGTTGGTTGGATCGGTAGCCAGGCCGCTGGGCTTGACGCCGGCCTCATAAGGGCTGTCGGTGACTGGCGAGAGCGCCCCACCCGAAGCGACTGCAAAGCCGAAGACCCAGCCAGGGTTGGCATTGCTGGTTACGCAGGATGGGCAACCGGGACTATAGGCCGAAGAGTCGTAGACGGATGCATAAACGCCGCTGTTATTGGCCAGAACTGTGACGGCGGTCGGCACCAGCGTATCGGACGGGTAGCCGGCAAGCGAGAGCGTCTCAGTGGCCTTCGCGGAACCGATGGTGCCGCTGCTCAACGCGTACTCAGTGAGCGTGGCCGAGGTTGCTCCGGTAAGAACGTAGAGATACGTGCCGGCCTTGTTGAGGACGATGGCAACCGGAGGGGTCGATGTGGTGAGCGAATCTTTCTGCGACAAGGTGCCGTCAGAAGCGATGGCGAAGTGAACCACGGCGTTGCTTGCCTGGTTGGCGACGTAGAGGTTGGAATAGCTTGAATCCACCACCATGGCAATGGGCGAATTGCCGCCTGAAGAGATCGCCGCGTGGACAACGCGCAGCGCTCCCGATTCCGCGTCGGCCGCGTAGGTGTAGATCTGGCCCGAGTTGCCATTCGAAGAACCGCCGGAGGTCCCCACGAAGACGTAATCGATGGTGACAATATTGCAGGCAGTCATCCAGCTGGCCAGAATGAGGCCAATTGCAGAGACCAGGAAAAGCTGGCTCAGTTTACTCAACTTCATGCGCTTCCTTCGTCGCGGGCTGACGTTTACTTCAAAAAGCCCTTTGATAACTCGGTTTCAGTTTGCCTACAGGCTATTGTAAAAGCCGCCTGCGGGGATTATCCAACAATGCCGGCCGCTAAAGCGGCGCGGTAAATCCTATGCCCGTCACTTCGCAATCCCCGCACCGATGCCGTTGTGCGGAATGGCGGCAACAGCGGTGGGGTTGACGCTGGCGTTATAGGGCGAGAACTGCGATTCGAGAAGTGTTCCGGCAGTGGCGCTCAATTCGAATCCGCTGACCGTATTGTCAAGGAAATTCGCGGTGAAAAGGAAGTGCTCGGTCGAGGGGTCGATTCCGATGGCTACCGGATCGCTGCCGACTGTATAGGTTCCAAGATTGGAGAGCGCGCCGCTGCTCATTGAATAGGCCGAGACAGTGCCATCGAGCGCATTGGCGACATAGACGTATGGGTAAACCGGATCGACCACCACCGCACTGGGCTGGTTGCCCGTCGGAGTGTCTTGTATTTCAGCCAATGTCCCGGATGCAATGGAGTAACCAACCACAATGCCGTTGGTTGAATCCGTCACGTAAACGTAGCTGCTGGTTGGGTCGCTCGCAACCCCGGAGGGACGAATGCCAAGTCCCTGGCTGCCAACTCCCATGTCGTGTGGCACGCCGCCGTTGAGAGGTGAGAGGGCGCCGCCGGAGCCAACTGCGAAGCCGAAGATCAAGCCCCGGTTCGGGGTTACCGAGGAGTCATAGGCGGTGACATAGGCAATGCGCCCGATGCGAGGACATTGACCGCCGTGGGCACGATAACGTCCGATGGGGCGCTCGGCAGCGTGAGCGGCCAGTACTGCGCGCCAATCGTGGTGTTGGTGACCGGAGTTCCGAGGCAGACAGATGCCGTGCAGGGGTTTGAAGCGCTGCTGCTGCCGCCGGCGCCGGCGACCACCGGATACACCGCCATGGAGCCGGAGCAGGGATCGGCATCGGAGCAAAGGGGCAGCGGTTGATAAAGGTCAACCACAAACAGATTCGACTTGTTGGTGGTGACCGCCAAGGGAAAGATGCCCGGCGTATTGACCGTGTTGAATGGATACAATTTGCCGTCGTTGCCAATTACAAACTGGACAATAGTGTTGTCGTCTTCATTGACCACGAACAGGTTTTTGTAGTCGGCAGAAACGGCCTCGGCCACCGGAAGACGGCCGGCGGAGGGGAACGGCGAAGAGGGAATCTGCCGCATCTTGCCCGACCCGGAGTTGATTTCGAAGACATCGATCGAACCATAGTTGTTCGACCCCGCGGCTTTGGAACTGGTGACGTAGACAAAATCGACGGTGCGGGTGCTACACGCCGTGACCAGCGATGCCACCGCCAGGCTGGCTACGGCTGCCGCAACGAGTTGGCTCGTTTTGTTGAACTTCATGCGCATCTTTCGTCAAAGGGCCACAACTGCCGACCCGGCAAAATCGGTTTGAAATCGAAATTCGGAATCGACAGCGGCCGGCGCCGGCATTCCGAAGTGGCCTCGCCTGATTGCAGAGTTCCGGGAACCTCAGGCTCCGGGCGGATCGTGCGGCCGGATGTCGAACATCCGGCCGCTGATTGCTCGAACGTTGGCGGCAAGGGGCGCGGCATTATCCGGTGCGCCCATCCACCAGGCACCAGGTCGCGGGACCCTTGAGCGTATAGGTACTGTTGACTCGCATGTTATCGAGTTCGCCTGAATTCGGGTCCAGCACCCTGCCCGTAACGGTCGAATCGTAGAAATTCGCCTCGTAAATGTACTGGTTCGATGGGTCCTCGACGATACATTGCGGACCCGATCCTGAACCGAATGGCTGGTCGGAGACAAAGCTGAGCGGGTTGCTGGAGCTGGTAATAAAGTAGGCTGCGATGCCGCTCTCAGGGTTGTTGGTGTCGGTCGTGTTGTTGCCCTGGTTAGCCACGTAGACATATTTGCCCTTTGACTCGACCATCAGCCAGGTGGGATTGGCAAGCGTCGAGGCATCGGGGATGATGCCGCTGGCTGCGGCCTGCAAAGCGCCGTTCGTACCCAGCGTGTAGGGCAGAATCTGGCTGTCGGAAACTGTCGGAGAGCAGGTCTGCCCGGAGGGGCAATCGAAGATGATCGAGATGGGCTCGTTGTCGAGCACGTAGTAGACGCCGCCTGCGGCCACAAGGGCTGTGGCTTGAGTCACCAGGCCGGCCGAAGGGCCCGACGTGCTCGAACTGTACGGGTCGGTCAGCGGCTGAGGGCCGTTCTGGCTCAACTCCAGTTGGCCGCTCGAATAGGCGTACGGGAAGATCGAGTCGCCGGTCGCCGGGGTTCCATCCAAGGTAAGCATGTAGCCCGCGGACAGCAGGAAGTCAATGGGATTTGCGGGAACCGGGAAGTAAGGCAGTGGGCAGCTGGTGGCCCCGCCCGGGCAGTTGGCCTGCGTAACCTGCGTGTTCAGGATCGTGCTGAGGCGTCCGGTGGTCTGGTTGATCGAGAATATCGAAATGTCGCCGCAGGTGCCGTTTGTAACAATGCTGCCCAATGCCAGTGCGCAGTTCGGATTCTGATTGGTCGGCGACGATGCATTGACGCCGTCCGCCCCGATCGAATCGTGTTCGAGGGCGAAGATGTAAGAACCCGTGGAATCGACGAGCAGACGGAACGGGTTGAGACCCTGCGTGTAGAAGGTCTCCTGCGGGGTGAGGATGCCGTTGCCGCCCACCGCGAATTCAGTGATGTTCGCGTTCAGGCAGGGGTCGTCGGTGGTGCAGTCGCCGTTACCTTCGGCGTTTGCGCCGCGGTTAAGGACGTAAATAAACTTGCTGCCAACGGTGAGGATGGCGCGAACCGGATTGGACCCGCCCGAGGATATGGGCAGACCATTGACCTGGGACAAATGGCCGGTGTTGTGATCGATTTTCAATCCCGTGATAATGCCATTGTTTCCCGACTGGGCCGTCTCAGTACCCGTAACGTACAGGTAACCGACCGTATAACTTACAACGCAAGACGAAACACCGAAAATGATGCCCATTGAAAGAGTGCTCATCAGGAGCGTCTTGCCGAATTTCGTAAACTTCATGCGAATCCTTCATCCTGGTCCGGCGATAGCCGCCAAGTTTTATCGTTCCCGAGCAGCGCTGGGTTGGGACGGGTCCCTGCTGCATTGTAAAAGCCAAGGGCAGGTTGTGCCTAGTTTCGCACATCAGGCCATGTATTTAGGTATTCAGAATCGTTGTCCCGGCCCGAATGCGGCTATCGGGCTGTCTTAGTTCACCTGACCCTTGGGTTTCTTTTGGAATCGATCGCAGTTTTGACGCGGCCGAACCGGCAAAGGTCAACTCAACCGGCCAAAATTTTGCTGGCAAGGGCATGGGATTCAGGGGCATTGAGCTCTGAAGGCCCCAGAAACCTGTGTGTCATTTTGGACGCCGCGAGCAGCCGGCCTCACCACACCCGGCATGAGCTGGCCGGGTACATCGGGGTTCCTTTCTTGCAGCTGAAGGCTTTGCCGAATTCGTCGAAGTTCTGCACGCTGCCGTTCACACGCCACCTGCCGGGTGAGTGCGGATCGGTGAGCGCCGACTGGCGCGCCGCCGCGTCGGTATCGTTTTCGCACCACACTTGTGCGAATCCGAGGAAGTAGCGCTGCGCCTCGGTGAATCCGTCGACCTTCTCGTCTACGGTCTTGCCCTCCTGGTTCAACTCATCTTCGAGGGCCATAAAGGCGATCCGCAGACCGCCGTTGTCAGCGGTGTTTTCGCCCAGGGTGAGGTGGCCGTTCAGGTGCTGCGCGGGGGTGTCGCCCTTGGCCGGAGCAGCCTCGAACCCGCTGTACTCATCCGCTACGCATTCAGTGCGCGCGTTAAAGGCCGTTTGATCGGCAGGCGTCTGCCAGGGATGCAGGTTGCCGCTGCCATCGTACTTCGAGCCCTCGTCGTCGAATCCGTGGGTCATCTCGTGGCCGATCACCACCCCGATGCCGCCAAAATTCACAGCCGGGTCGGCGTTGGGATCAAAGAACGGCGGCTGCAGTATGCCGGCGGGAAAATTGATGTCGTTGAAGCTCGGGTCGTAGTAGGCATTCACCGTCGGCGGAGTCATGCCCCACTCCTTCTCATCCACGGGCCTGCCCAGCTTGGCGAAGCGGTAGTTGCGCTCGTAAGTGGCAGAGTGCTCCACGTTGCCAATGAGATTGGTGCGGCTGACCTTGATGCTCGAATAGTCGCGCCAGTGTTCGGGATAGCCGATCTTGTTGCGGATCATAGCCAGCTTCTGCTCGGCTGCCTTCTTGGTCTCATCGCTCATCCAGGGCAGCTGGCTGATGTCTACGCCGAGTTCTTTTTCAAGCTCTGCAACCAGCTTGTCCATGCTGTCTTTGGCCGCCGGGGGAAAGTTCTCTTTCACCCACTCCTGGCCCACCGCCTCGCCCAGCGCACGGTCGGTCATGGATGTGCATTGCTTCCAGCGCGCTTCAGGCTGCTGCTGGCCGGCAAGGGTGCGCCCGAAAAACGCAAAATTCTCGTCGAAGAAGGCTTGCGAAAGGTTCTGAGCGAAGCCATGCATCGAGTGCCAGCGCAGATAGCTCTTCCAGCTGCTCAGGGGCTCGCTGGCAATGAGCGTGTCCAGGCCGCTGAAGTAATTCGGTGTGGAAACGTTCAACGTGTCGAAATGGCCAATGCGGATCTTCTTGAAATATCCGCTCCAGTCGAAATTGGGCGCAAGCTTCTCAAAATCGGCAACCGTGTAAATGTGGTAGCGCGTCTCCGGGTTGCGCATCTCGGTGCGGCTGGTCTCCACTTTGGCCATTGCGGTCTCGATTTCCATCACCGCTGCGGCTTCCTTTGCCGCGTCATCAGGCGAGTCGCCGGCCAGCACGAACATCTTGGTTACGTGGTCAAGATACTCGGCGCGGATGGTTTTGAAGCGTTTGGAATCGACGATGTAGTAATCGCGATCGGGCAATGAGATTCCGCCCTGGCCGATCTCGGCAATCTGCTTCGACGAATCTTTATCGTCCTGCGTCACGCCAAACCTGAAGAACCCATCCGGTGTTCCATGATTACTCAGCTCTGCCAGCAGCGGCGCAAGGCCCATCGCATTCTGGAGTCCGTCAATCTTTGCCCAGATAGCCTTGACGGGCGCAAAGCCCCGCTTATCAATGGCGGCCGTATCCATGCACGCAGCGTAAAAGCTGCCATATTGTTTCTGGAGCGCGTCGGTGGGCTTTTTGGCGGCCGCGTCAAGGTCCTTCCACAGCAGGTAGCGGTTCCGTTCCCGCAGCACTGAGAACGAGCGCGCCCACCGCACCTGGTCGCTGGGCACGGGATTGTTCTTCGTCCAGTTGCCGCATGCGTACTGGTAAAAGTCGTTGCAGGGATCGGCGGTCAGGTCCATGGCTGATGCGTCAAAACTCTTGGTCGCCGGCGGTTGCTCGGGTTTCGAGGTGGTGTCCTGCGAGATGACGCCCTGCGGCGTCTTGTCTTGCTGGGCAGCGGGTGACTGCGCAAGTGCAATCCCCGTCGCCAGAATGAGCGCGGGAATGAAAAGGTGACAGGTTTTCATGGAGGCCCCTCTAAAGCGGATTCCCGTTCTTACGGGTGGCGCGGTAACGCCAGTGTGTATTCGCCGCGTCTATCCGTGGAAGCAAGCGCCGCGGACGCGGACAGGCCAGCAGCGGGTGGTTTGCTGGAGTGCGAAGGCAGGCAAATCACAGGCTTTCTATCGCTGTTCAGGCTAACACAGCGGAAGCGGCCTTATGCAGCGATTGGCGCGGGAGCAAATGGACCTGCGGGCGCCGATCATTACGTTGGTGTGGGCCGTGGGGGTTCCGAATCTTGACTATAGGTACATAATTCCTGTACAAGTATAAATCGAGGGTTCCCATGCCGACTGAAACCACGTATACCGCCCTGCGCCAGAACCTGGCCTCCTATCTTGACCAGGTGACGGGCGACCGCGATGCCATCATCGTGAAACGTCGCGGCGCACCCGACGTGGCCATCATCCCTGCCGACGAGCTGGCCGGCCTGATTGAAACCGCGCACCTGATGCGCTCGCCGGCAAACGTCAGGCGGCTGCTGGAGTCGCTGCGTGAGCTGGATCAGCGCAAAGGGGAAACGATGACCGTCGAAGAGCTACGCCATTCGACAGGTCTGGATAAGACAGGCTGACAGGCCCCATGAGCAACCCAGTTGATCGCATTGCTGTAGTTTCGAGTAATTTTCGAAGCGATCTGCGGTACTGGATCGAGACAGACCGCAAGACCGCGCTCAGGGTACTCGACCTGATGGCCGCCACACTTGCAGACCCATTCGATGGAATTGGAAAGCCCGAGCCTTTGCGCTATGAATTCGCCGGCTGCTGGAGCCGCAGAGTTACGTTGGAGCACCGCATCATCTATCGAGTCTTTGCCGATCGCTTGGAGTTTGTTCAGGCGCGGTACCACTACGAATAACGCCACGCAGGGTACCTTTTCAGTTCTTTACACGCCGCCCCACCCCCTGCCACACTGTTACGTGGACACCCAGACAGTAGTAATCCTCGATTTCGGGTCGCAGTATACCCAGCTCATCGCCCGCCGCATCCGCGAGCTCAACGTCTTCTCCGTCGTACTTCCCTGCACCGCGCCCCTGGCCGAAATCCAGGCTTTGAAACCCGTCGGAATCGTTCTCTCGGGCGGCCCTTCCAGCGTCTACGACCACGACGCGCCGGTGGCCGACCCAGCCATGCTCAAGATCGGCGTGCCGGTTCTCGGCGTCTGCTACGGCCTGCATTTCATCGTGCATCACCTGGGCGGCAAGGTGCGCTCGGCGCTCAAGCGCGAATACGGCCATGCCGAAGTCACAATCGAAGACCGCTCAACGCTGTTGTTCGCGGGGCTGCCCGAGAGCATGCATGTGTGGATGAGCCACGGCGACGAGGCGCTGGAGCTGCCGCCGGGCTTTCATCGCACCGCCGTTACATCGAACGCCCTCGCCGGCATAGCCAACGAGGAGAAGCGCATCTGGGCCGTGCAGTTCCATCCCGAGGTGCACCACACGCCGCTGGGACCTCAGCTGCTGAAGAACTTCGTCCTCAACATATGCGGCGCACGCGCAGACTGGACGCCGGCACACTTTATCGAGAGCACCGTCGAACAGATTCGCGAGAAGGTGGGCAGCGGTCACGTGATCTGCGGGCTCTCAGGCGGCGTGGATTCTTCAGTGGCCGCGGTGCTGGTGCACAAGGCCATCGGCGACCAGCTTACCTGCATCTTTGTGAACAACGGCGTGCTGCGCAAGAACGAGTTTGAGAGCGTGCAGCGCAACCTGCGCGGCAAGCTGGGCCTGAACATTGTGGCCGTGAATGCGAGCGCGCGGTTTCTTGAAAAGCTGGCCGGCGTAACCGAGCCCGAAATCAAGCGCAAGCGCATTGGCGCCGAATTCATCGCCGTCTTTGACGACGAAGCCAACCGCATTGCGCAAGAGACGGGAGGAGTGGACTGGCTGGTCCAGGGCACGCTCTACCCCGACGTAATCGAGAGCTCGAGCGTAAAGGGCCCCAGCCAGACCATCAAGAGCCATCACAACGTGGGCGGCCTGCCCGATCGCATGAAGCTCAAGCTGATTGAGCCTTTGCGCGATTTGTTTAAAGATGAAGTCCGCCGCATTGGCCGCGACCTTGGCATGCCCGAGGAGATCCTTGGTCGCCAGCCGTTCCCGGGGCCGGGACTCGCCGTTCGCATCCTCGGCGAAGTGACTCCGGAGCGTGTGGCTCTGCTGCAGGAGGCCGATGAGATCGTGGTCGCCGAGATTAAAGCCGCCGGACTCTACAACAAGATATGGCAAAGCTTTGCCGTGCTGCTGCCGGTAATGAGCGTAGGTGTGATGGGCGACCAGCGAACCTACGCGTACACCGCAGCCGTGCGCGCCGTGCACTCTGAAGACGGCATGACGGCCGACTGGGCCGAGTTGCCCAACGAGCTTCTCAAGCGCATTTCGAATCGCATCGTGAATGAGGTGCGCGGCATCAATCGCGTGGTCTACGACATCACGTCAAAGCCGCCCGGCACGATCGAGTGGGAGTGAGGACTTGCCGTCCAGGCGGCTGCCCTTCGGACGCCGTTCGTGCACGAATGATCAATTGCGGCTTACGCCGCCCTCGGCCTTGTGTACCATCCGAAGACCCCGGTTCCAATCACGATCAAGGCAAGCATTGCAAGCCAGGCCACCTGGGCCATTCTCAGTACCTGCTCCTGGCGGCTTTCTTCTTCGCGCAGCGAGCGTCCGGCCAGAACAAATCCTGGACGCGTTCCGCCAACTCGCTGCACCACTGCTGCGATTCTGACTCTCTGGCCGTCCCGGTATAAGGGCTGCCAGCTTATGCGCTCTTCGCCATGAGTGCGAACGTAGTCGAAGACGCCACGGGGCGGGACCGGAGTTTGTCCATTCAACTGTGCCTGCGAGGCGACGGGCACTCCTGCATCGTCATAGGCGATAACGAACGGCGAAAGACTGCGAGCCATATCGACTTCCGATCCCGCGGGAACGGCTTCAGATGGCGGTTGGCCCTGTTCAAGGCGCGCGGCGGCATCGCCGGCCATGGCGATTTGCGGATCGTTCGCGCCCAGGCGCAGCA
>Ga0182016_10006376_pt1 | contig 12400 bp, 11 predicted proteins | sample 712S2MmetaG_FD_120491 | JGI IMG/M metagenome (GOLD analysis project Ga0182016, IMG submission 120491) | Permafrost microbial communities from Stordalen Mire, Sweden - 712S2M metaG | ecosystem: Environmental > Terrestrial > Soil > Wetlands > Permafrost | place: Sweden: Stordalen | collected...
GGTTGGCCACAGTTCGCCAGGGTGGCGATCACGGGGCAATTGTTGCCTACAGTATTGCTTCCCGCAATCCAGGCCCATTCGTTGCTTGTGGGGTCAAACTCCCAAAGGTCGTTGAAGTAGTTCAGTTCGTTGTTGGGAAAATTCTGCCCGCCAAACAGCCACAAGTGGCCGTTGTTGTCCGTCCAGCTCGCGCCCTCAAAGCGTCCCGGTGGAATGTTCCCAGGAGCAGGAACTCCCAGCGTTCCGTATACGCCGGACGAGATACCAAATTCGCTCCCCACCGTGCTGCTACCGCCCATCCAAGTCCATTCGCCTCGCGCGGTTGTCTGCGCCCCGGCTGACAACGCAACGAGGGCAGGCCCAATTAGGCAAATGAACAAGATATCTGGCAAAAAACGACGCTTTCCCATTCGCACTGGAATATCCTCTATGAACTGACTCGCCAGAAATATTATTCCTGATTGACTGTATTTGAGTGTGATTGCGAATACTCGGCCTCGTCAACAAATGGCTGGCGGTTCACCCTTTCTAAGCCTACGATCTGGGTGCCCCACCTATCCGCATGCCTTCGGCGAAAGGACGGGAAAGCACATCCCTCAATCCCGCGATCGGCGCTCGCAGCCCAGATCTTCCTCCCAGGAATTATCCGGCCCCTAGGCCGAACCTGTCAGACTTGTATTCGAATCTTTAGTTTAGGTCCAATTGCGTCGTCCCAGGAATCCCGGCGCTCCGAAAATCGAGTAGTGGATCATCGGACCAATTTGGCTCGCCAGACCCGAAGCCTTCGCACCCAAAGATTTCTTAAGGATTTTTGCAATCTATTTCGATAGAAACGCGCACAATCGTTTCATGGCCTCCAGAACTCTCGAAATCGCACTGCTCCCAGTCCTTCAGTTCCATCCATTCTTGGCGCCCAATTCACCCTACCCCTCCCCCACTTTCCTTCCACGCCCCTGAAAATAATGTGGTTACGTCGAAAAAACCCCAAACGGCCTGGCAAAACAAACGACTTATACCTTGGAACCTGCGGCAATCGCGCACCCTCCTGGGCTCCCAAAGAAACATCTCATCTTCAACTCCCAAACCAAAGTTGCGCATGTCCAAAGATAGGAACTCCCCCAAACCAGCCATATTGACCACTGCGGCACGTCCCCCAATTGCAGCATTGACCTTGATAGCCGCTCAATTCATGCTGAAGGTGGAGTTACTCGCAATAACTCTCGAGGTTACTCAATATGAGCACTTATCCTCCACCAGGCCCAGGCGGCGTTGGACAGCGGATCGAAGAAGCCATCGAGTTGATCGAAATGGAAATGCGTCATGCTGCCGCGTACATCAACTCCGCCGTAATTCCGCAAGTACGCGCCGAATCCATCACAGCGCTCCGCAACGTAGCTAACTCCCTCCGAAATTTTGCGGACCGACTCGATCGCCAGGACGCTCCACAGCCCCCAAACCCACCGAAGGACCCTCAGCCCTGATGAGCGAATCCAACCAAACAAGCCACAACCAGCCACGCCATCCCTTCCACACCAAAAAGGGATTCAAGCTTCTGCTCGTGCCGGCGCTGGTATCGCTTGCCATGGTCTTCGCCAGCGGCTGCGGGCATCATCGCAACACCGCCCAGCCAACCGCCCAGCAAACCGCTCCCGCGCCAATCGCGCCTACGCAGCCGCCAACTACATCACAGAATCAGTCCACCGATTCGCAACAGTCAGCGCGCATTCCTGTCACGCCAGTGCCACCAGGCGGAGTCAATTCGGCAGACCTCGATTATGTCCGCACCCACAAGCCCATTGAGTCGGAAGAGGGCCTAGCCACCTGGTACACCGCTCCCTACAAGGGCCGCAAAGCCGCCAACGGCCAGGTCTTCAACGACCATGCGCTCACCTTGGCCCACCGCACGCTCCCCATGGGCTCGCTGGTCACAGTCACAAATCTCAAGACAGGCCAGTCGGCCGCCATGCGCGTAACCGATCGCGGCCCGTTTGTAGATGGAAGAATTGTGGACCTGACCATCGCCTCCGCCAAAGCCACTGGCATCTATCGCGTAGGAACCGCACAGGTGCGCCTCGATGTTTACCAGACCCCAAAACCTATCGACAAGGGCGGCCGTTGGTGCGTGCAGATCGGCGCGTTCAAGTCCGAACACAAGGCCGAAAAGCTCAAGAAGGACCTATTGCACAAGTACCCCAACTCCACAGTCATCGAGTTTCCAGGCCAGGATAGTTACTGGGTCCGCATTCGTCCCCAGGGCGATAACCGCGAGCAAGCTGAGTCCATCGCGCGCCACCTCCGCCCCGGTGAGCCCGAAGCCGAAGCCTTCCTAACCCGCCTCGACTAATTCCTGGCCGCCAGGCACACAGTTAGTCAGCCAGGCGCCTGCCGGCGAGCATCCTGAAGCAGCTTCAAGTCGAGCTTGGCAAGAGCGAGCACAATCGCTGGCGCGTGGGAGAATTGATGAAGCAGATCTACATCAAGCGGCCGCGCTTATGCGTACCCCCTGAGGCGAAGGCTACAGCAACCCGAGCCGGACTGACTCATCGCGGACAGCCCTGTAACACTCGCAAGCTGCATCCTGAAGGCCAGCGTGGTCGCGGATGACTACGTGTCCACGCCTATAGGAGATAAGTCCAGCTTGCTGCAAGCTACCTGCGGCGACGGTAACTGAGCTGCGGCGTGTGCCCAGCATGATGGCCAGAAACTCCTGCGTGATAAGAATTTCATCGGCATGGACCCGGTCACGGCACATCAACAGCCAACGGGCGAGACGCTCGTCAAGGTCGTGTACGCGGTTGCACGCAGCGGTCTGGGCTGTCTGCACCAGAAGTGCATGCACGCTGCGCAACAGACACTTGCGCAGTGCGGCAGATGCATCGGATAACTCGACCAAAGTCTGAGCCTTCACACGAAAGCCATATCCGCCTATCTGCATAAAGGAGCGGTTCGGCGAGTGACTGGCGCCGAGCAGGATGGGCATGCCCACGAAGCCATCCCGCCCAATCATGCCTACTTCAACACCCACCCCACTCTCCATTGTGGCAACAATAGTGCAAACGCCGTCTTCCAGAAAACACACGGATTCTATTGTTTGGCCCGGCTCATGGAGAGTCAGATTCAAAGGTAGATCGACTGGGATCAGGTGTGGCGAAAGTTGCTTGATGTCATGAGGCGGCAATGATTCCAACAGACGATTCTTATAGAGTCTTTGAGGGACAGAACCCTTCATGCACGTTCCTTTGCCAAAGATGAAGAATAGGCCTGCACCTCAATGCACAAAGAAAGGCACCATCTGAAACTTTTCATCAATGACTGGCCCGCATACAAGGATGCAAGTTAAATTTACACCCTTACTGAGGCCGCGACAAAGGAAGCTATGAATTATTTGTCAGACTCCTTGCAAGGATGGAGCTACAAGATTGTTCCCTTTTCCTCTTTATACGTCTGATAAACGACAGACAAACCTGATAACACATGAATAACCTGAATCTACCGCCTACCTGCCTTGGCTTCCAAGGACTTTCCAGGATAGAGATGCGCAACAGTAACGCACCCCGGCTGGAGCTATTCTCTCTTTTCCCCAATACATCGAAATGCACTTGAATTGCGTGAATCGTCGCGCGGGGCTGTCTTTGTTCCGAATCGGGACGAAGGAAACTGCTGTTTTTCCCAATCTTGCACCAGACGCGATGCAAGCAATTGCAGCGTGACCAACGTCACGAGCAGTGGGTCAGAACTCGGTACTTTCTCAGCACACACTGAAACGCCGGCTCAGTACATCTGTAGGCGCAACCTGCGCCAGACAAGGCTGTAACTATGTCCCTGACGGTCGTCCTGGCGGTTGGCCTCGACTCATGGCTACTAACGGCTCACAGCACGATTTGGAGATCCGCGGGATACGTCGTAGTATCGGCAGCGACGATCCGCGAAGCGATCGAGCACTTCAAAGCTGGAGACTTCGATCTAGTGCTGCTGGGTGATTCCATCTCCAGGGAGAATAAAGAGAAACTCACCTTTCTCATACGCAAATCCAGTAAGCGAACACCGGTTGTAAGCATTGCGAATGCGCCGGACGATTTCGATTCCTTCGCAGATGCAACCCTGAAGAACGATTCCGGTCTCCTCCTCCGAGTCATGGGGGAGCTAGTGACGAGAGATGCGAAGATGCGGCGAGCGCCTTCACCACTATGCGGGGTCGCGAACCAGTGAGCTAGTAACTAGTAAGTAGATAACCGGGCAGAGTAAGGAAGCAAGACATGGGATCTTTGAATGGGCGCCATAAAGCGGAAGCTCATACTTGTAACACTGGAAGAGATTGCTTTCTGGGAAAACCTGAAACTGAGGAATCGGCCGAGTCACGCTCGATACCGAGATTCGTCGTTTCCAGGACCAAATGCGGTGACGCCCAGGCAATCTGGAGAGCCGGGGAACTCTATAAATGCCTGCCCCCGCAGGCGATGATCGAATTCGAATCGCTTGCCGCGATGTTTCAATGCAACAAAAATGCGGTTCTGCTGTCTGAGGAAACGCTGCCCTGCAAGGTTTTGTTCCTGCTTGACGGGCAGGTCAAAATCTCTGTCAACTCCACCGGGGGCAGGCGCCTTGTGCTTGCAATCGCAGAGCCGGGAGACATCCTTGGCCTCGCTGCCGCAGTTTCCGGCGCCCCCTCTGAGATTCGCGCGGAAGCTCAGACGCCTTGCTGTATAGCAGCGATTCCGCGAGCAACGTTTCTCGACTTCCTATCGCACTACCCAATTGCTTGTTATAGCGTTGGACGTCAGCTCGGCGCCGAGTTCAAGCGCGCCTGTAACGAATTGCGCATGACCGGCTTTTCGATGACCGCATCGACCAAACTCGCCCGGCTGCTTGTCGAGTGGTGCTCAAACGGAATCCGCTCCGAGAGCGGCGTCCGCATCCAATGCTCGCTTAGCCACGAGGAAATCGGGGAATTCATCGGGGTCGGGCGCGAAACTGTGTCGCGAACCTTTACTGACTTCAAGAACCGCGACCTGGTGCAACAGCAAGGCTCAAACCTGTTTGTGCCAAGCCTCCAAACCCTGGAACTCTATGCCGGGCAAGTTGATTTCTGAAGGAGATTAAGTGATTATATTTGAAGTTAAAGTCCAGATGGGAGATCGTGTAGTCATCTCCAGGCCACGTTCTAACAGCCCCTTCGCAGGGAGTATTGAACGACTCTCCACAGTGACTGCGGTTAGGCCCAAATCATTCGATGCGGGAGGACTCTGCTTCCGGAATGACGGCAGAGAGTGGGGCGGCCATAACCGGGTTCGCGTGATCCCTCCGGATGGGGAAGAGGATCCCGCGGCAGCACGCGCCAAGGCCGACGAGGCGAACCGTCTTGAGCGCTCGGAGCGCGCGCGAGAAGATGCTGTTTTGGCTTTCCTGCTCTGTTCTCGCCACGAAAAAGAATGGCTCAAGCTGGGAATTGATGAGTTGCGGCGAATTGCGGCTTTACATGGGATCATGCCCAGAAGGTCGCAGCCGATTCAAGCTTTCGATCTCAATGGCCGCGAATGAGCCTTGCTGACTGCTGTTAGGCGCGGCGGCTAGTTAGAGATAATCGACGTGTACGCCGCTCTAGTACTACAGTTGTAGATTGCAGATTCTGGAGGGAGCAGGGCGCTTTAGCGCCCTGAAATGCCGCAAAATCCGTACGCCTTTAGGCGCGGGCCTTGGCAATTTGTCACCCTCAGAAATAAATACAACTGTAGTACTAGCAGCTTGCGGAAATACCCTTCCGGAGCCAAAGGCTTGAAAGGGAACGACTTCAGTCGTGCCGCAAATAGCTGAAAGTAAAGCTGGGCTTCAGCCCCCGAGGGAATTTTCTCTCAATTTCACAACGAATTCCCAAATTCTTCCGCACCCTGCCAGCGCAGGGAGCCTCAGCTACGATTCCGCACAACCCGATCTGCTGGGGTTCTCTGATTTCACCAAAATCCCATGGGCAACACCTCCCGCACCGCCGCCTCCTGTGACGGCAAATCTCTGCGCTAACCAGCATGTAAGCCCATCGCGTTGAACTCCCTTGTGTGGAACTCTTCACAGCGTTATCTGGGTCAATGCTTCACATGGGTCTTCGGCCGTAATTATGTTCTCGTGAACTACATCGGTGCGGGTTACACGCGATAACACCCCTTCAAGCAATGGCGTAACTCGCGTGAGTTGGCGGGCCCGGATCATGAGATCCCAGAGCGGCTCGAATTTTTTCCATCCGGATGCGTAGAAAAAGTGCTTCGCCTGGTGCTTGACTGTGCCGTGATGCAGCGCGGCGCGCGCGATCGATCCCCAGCGATAGAACTCGCGGTAAGCCCAGTCGTATCCTGTTTTCAAGACCTCAGGCTTTAGAATCGCCGGGCGATAGACGACATGCCGTGTGTCGTAGAGGTTCCAATCGCGCGTCAGCATGCGGCCCTCACGCACCATGCGGGCATGCAGTTTTGTGCCTGGGTAGGGCGTTTGAATATGAAACGTGGCCGTGGTAATACCCTGGTCAATGGCCCAGTCCACCGTGCGACGGAAGACGTCTTCACCGTCGTCATCCATCCCAAATACAAAGCTGCCATTGATCATGATGCCCAGGGAGTGTAGCCGCTCCGCAACAGCCTTGTAACTGCGGCCAAGATTCTGCCGCTTGTTGCTCCGCTTCAGATTCTCCGGCGTCAGCGTTTCAAAGCCCACAAAAATGCTGCGCAGCCCAGCTTCCGCCGCTCGCTCAATCAGGTCGCCGCGCAAAATTGAGTCCACAGTGGCTGCGCCCTGAAACAGCCTCCTCATCCCTCTCATGCCCGTGAATAGCGCTTCGCCAAAATTACGGTCCCCCAGCAGGTGATCGTCGAGAAAATAGAGATGTCGTCCCGGCAAGCGCTCAATCTCGGCCAATGCATCGTCGACGCGCTGTGTATAGAACCCGCGGCCGCCTTGAAAGAATGCATCCTTGTAACAGAAGTCGCAATGCTGCGGACACCCGCGCGTTACGACGATAGAGTTAGGAACGAGGTAGTAATTTCGGCGTATAAGATCGCGGCGAATCGGTGGAACGCGCTCAAGTGTCCGCCCTGCCGCCGACGTGTAAACCCGTTCCGTCCTTCCCGCGCGAAAGTCATTGAGAAACCGCGGAAAGGTCTGTTCGCCGGGGCCTAGGAAAATCGCGTCCGCGTGAACGGCCGCCTCTTCTGGAAGCGAGGTAACATGCAGCCCTCCCAGGCAGACAAACGAACCTTTGCTGCGATAATGGTCGGCGATCCTGTAGGCGCGGTATGCGTTGGTTATGTATACCTGGATCACAACGAGGTCAGGTTCATCCTCGAGAGTCAGCCGCTCTACGTGTTCGTCCACCAGGACAGCATCGTCGTCGACAGATAGATAGGCCGCCAGCGTTGCCAGTCCCAGCGGCGGAAATAGCGAGTATTTGATCGGACGCCAGTACGGGCTGGTAGCCTCGGTCAGTGCAGGCAAGATGAACTTCGCCGTGATTGGACGCGTGCGGAGAGTTCGATGGCAAGCTTGATTCGTCATTGGCCAGCCTCTATCAGCGATGCCGTCCGCATTACAGCTGGCGCGGGAACTCCCCCAAAGCGGCGCTCACGATGATTGAATTCTTCGAGTGCTTCGTCAAGGTCGGCACCATCGAAATCCGGCCACATCCGGTCCGTGAACACAAGCTCGGCGTAGGCACACTCCCACAGCAGGAAATCAGACATTCGCTTTTCGCCGCCGGTCCGAATCAACAAATCTACATCGTTGCATTGTGCGGTCAAAGCCTGCATCAACATGGGCCCGAGAAGATCGGGAGGGGGTGGTTCACCGTCAGAAAGCGCAACTGCCGCTTCCGCGGCCGCTCGCGAAATGGCGTCGCGCGAAGAGTAGTCGATGGCCACACAAAGTTGTAGACCGCGGCCCGCAGCTGTAACCCATTCGGCCCTGTTAATTTCACGCAACACGTTTTTCGCAAGACGGTCGCGACGGCCCATGATCTGGAGGCGCGCACCGCGTTGACGCAACCGCTCAGCCTCAAGGCGAAGAAATGCGCGCAACAACCAGAAGATGGACTGCACTTCAGACGGCGGCCTGCGCCAATTGTCGGAAGAGAATGCATAAACGGTGAGACGGGCAATTCCAAGTTCGTCGGCGCGCTCCACCACACGCCGCAGCGCTGCTACTCCAGCGCGGTGGCCTGCCACGCGCGGCAAACCACGCCGTGTAGCCCACCGCCCATTGCCATCCATGATGATGGCCACATGCATCCCTCTGTCTTTCCAGCTTTGCATTGCAAAGTTACCTCGCAAAAAAATTCTTGCCCGATGTACCGCGTTAATCCAAAGAAAAGAATCGATAACTTTGCATCGCAAAGTTATTGCTCAAAAAAAGGGTCATACCTGAGATGGGGTCAAGCCGATTACCCGCTTTGAGACTGGTTCATCCTTTGCACCCCTGGCGGCATCCCGAACCACCTGCTCCAGCGTGGAAAGATACTCCATATAGCGCGTGCGACCGGAAGCTGTGATACGGCAAAGGGTGAGTGGGCGATTGCGATCCTGCTTCTTGATAATCTCCACCATATTTCCATCTTCGAGCACGCGCAAATGGCGGTTCAAATTGCCGTCGGTAAGGGCACATAATTGCTTGAGATCGCCAAACGCCAAACCCTTCGGATGCGTGACCAGGGAAGTCAGCACGCTCAGGCGCGCGCGCTCGTGAATTACGCGGTCAAGGCCTTCATAAGCGTAGCGAGCTTCAGTGCTCACAGCCTTAGGTTTCATCGATAGCCTCCGTCGCGGTAAACAGCAGTATCCCCGCCACCATCGCTTGGCCGGCTCCATACGCAATTCCCATAGCCCAGGGAGAAAGAGCACGGTTATCCGCGAGAGAAATACAGGTGAGCCCCGTCAGCAGATACCAGGCTCCGACAAACGCTACTGGGCGCGGCAGAAAGCGGCACGAGGAAAACACGCCGAGCGAGAAAATCACCTGCCACATACCAGGGATCATCCAGAGAGCGCCCGGGACAAAACGAACCAGCACAAATGTCAGCAGCGCCCCCACGCCCACCGACGGCAGAAACTGCTCAACCGCCATGCGGATCATCTCGTCCGCCATCCCGGAATGAATGCGCCGGGTGCGCGCGTACATTTCTGTCCCAATAAGCGCGGCCGACAGCGCAGCGGTCCAGATCCAGATCACCAGGTAGGCCGCAATATGATTCGCCGGATCGGGCACCCACACCGCCTGCGCCCACGCCGCCGCAATCGCAAGCACGCCCGTGCTCACCAGGGTTGCCGGGCCATAGCCGCGAAACTCCGTGCTATGGGCTACCTGCCTGCGGATACTGCTGATGTCTCCAAGCGCTTTGTTGAGGTCATTCATGCGGTAATCACTTTGTATTGCAAAGTACACCAATCCGAACCTTCTTGTCAAGTAGTGGTGGCCGCCACACAGTTGATCCTTTATGTCCGTGCAGTTGATCGTTTATGTCCACATAATTGATCGTTTATGTTTTGAAAGCGCACGACTTCAGTCGTGCCGTATACAGCACAAAAGGCGATGGGCTTTAGCCCCTGAGGGAAGTTTTCGCTACGAATTCCGTCCATTCGCGGGCAGCCGCTATTGACTCTATTTGCGTCAGCCTCTGCCAGAATAAAATCTCTCCTGAAATGGTCCGCCCAGATAGATCGCTAATCCGGTGGCGGATAGAACGGAAGCTTATCGTTCTTCTCATTGGCGCGGCGCAGTGTCACGTCGTCGAGCAGGAGCGCTGGCGCCAGCACTGTCTCCGGCACATCGCCAAAGAAGTTTGCGATAAACAGATTCTTCCCCGCTGCTTCCACGCTCGACCTGAGAGCCCGCTGATCCAGATCGTCCAGTTCTGCGCCGCGCACCAGTTCGCGCTTGCCATCGGGAGTGATCCGGTAGAGCAGGCGAGGCGCATCGCCGCCCAGCGTCTGAACAAAATAGACGCTCTTCAGGCCGCGGTCCTTGCCCAGATCCAGAAGCTTCTCTCTCAAATCGTCGTCGGACAAGCCATCCTTTGCCGTCACTTTCAGCACGCCGATCACCGGGCGCGGAGAACCGGTAATTCCCGCGCGGCCGTGGCCGTTCGATTGAGGAAAATCGCGCACAGGCTCACGGCCGACCAGGTAGCTTTCAAGCTTGCCCGCATTCACTAGCGTCACTGGCTGCGCAGGCACGCCCTCGTCGTCCACCGCATATGCGCCTACCAGGTCCTTGCCGTCAAAGCTCTTGAGGCTGGGGTCGTCAACGACATCGAGGAAATCCGGCAGCACGCGCGCATGAAGGCTCGACGCAAACGGGCCATTGGTGCGGGCCTCCGTGCCAAGCTTCGGACGCGTCGCTGTTACGCTATTCGCGATAAGCGAGCGCACCTCGTCCGCACTTGCGTCAGAACTCAAAAGAACGGGCCCGTGATACTCCTCTTCCACCAGCGGCGCTTTGCGCAAATCGCCAAGCGATGCAATTTGGCCCAATGCACGCTTCTCAAAAGCCTCCTGCGAATCGAGATCGATAAGCGACACACCCACCGACGCAAACGACCGGTCGAGGCGCATGCCATCGGCAGCTTGCGTACCTGCGCCAAACCCTTCCTGATACTCTGATCCCGACTTGCGCACAATCGTGCCTTCGCTGTTCACGAGCCAGGTGGTCGTCACGCGCGCATGAAAACTCACCGAAGAATATTGCACGTCGTGCTGGTTGGCTTTGGCCGTGGGGTCAGTTCTGTAGAGACCACTCGCCCTTGCCACGCGCGCTGACCAGGCCGCCTCATCGAGCTTCAACGTCTCCGGTTCAGCAAGCGAAATTACCGGCGCCTCCTTGCTGAAGTCGTCAGCCTGCGGGGGAGTCTGCACTTGCTTCAACTCGGCCTGCTTCTGCGCATAGGCCGCGAGCGCGCTCTTGTATGCCTGATCCGTTGCGGCCCAGAGAGCGCTGCGTACAGCGATCGGATCGTCGTCAAGGCCGGTGAGTTGCAGCGCTCCGTCACCGCGGCCGCCTGAGCTGTCGGTCTTGTAGTCGCCCACACGCACCGTGATGCGCGCTACGCGCTGATGCGTATGCGAGCTACCCTCAGTGGCGCCAAACTCGGCCTTGGTCTCATAGTCGTCCACGTCTTCCACGCGGTATTGAATGAAGAAAGGCTTCTCGAATCCCTTCAACTGGAGCTGGCTCATGCTCCGGTCAAGCTCCGTGAGCATGGCTTTGAGCAGCGGATCTTTCTCCGCATCGGCGCGAGTAGCTTGCGCGGCGGTCATGGTTGCTGTGCAAAGGCAGGCGGCCACGAACCCCGCCCCGGCAATCCTTGCGATGGAACGAATTCGGTTCATTTCGCCTCCTTCGTAGCGATCGTGTCCGCCCCGGGAATCGGTAGAATTGGCGGTCGAGCTGTCCCTTGCGCTTGCTTCTGTGTTTCCATCTCGCTCAATAACATCGCGGGAGCCACCGCGCTCACGGGAACAGTGCCTGACTCCGCGCCGCACTCGCCATTGAAAACTTCGCTCTTGTCCCCAGTAGCCAGAATGCGCTTCATAGCAGCGAGAGGCGTGCCCACAATGCTTACTCCGCGCACCAACTCATCCGGACGGCCGTCAACATATACCCGATAAACGACCAGCGGAATCACTTGAAACGCCTGTGGCGAGCTGCGCGTGGTCACCGCGAATCCCGATGATATATCTTCGAAGAAAAGACCGTAGGGCTTGCCTTGCTTCTTCGCTTCGTCGATCAGCTGCTTGCGAAGTTCACTCTCCGGCTCCATTTTGCTGGAAGTGACAATCAGGTTGCCCTGGCGTCCGGTGGGCACGCGCCCTGTTTGCGCGCGACCGTGGCCATTCGATTCGGAAAAACTCGCAATCGGAAGGCGCGACATAAGAAACGTCTTAAGCACGCCGTCGTCGATCAGGTCGACGCGCTTTGCCTTCTGCCCTTCGTCGTCGTACTCATAGCTGCCGCTCAACCATGTCTTGCCGAAAGTGGTGCGCGTCGGATCGTCGGCCACCGATAGGAATGTTGGCAATACTTCTTTACCGAGTTCTTTGGTAAATGTCTGTCCCTCTTCATCGCCGCGCTGCCTCTGACCTTCAAGCCTATGACCCAGCACTTCATGAAAAAAGACCGCTGCTGCACGTCCGCTCAAAATTACCGGGCCATCGAACGGCTCTGTCACCGGTGCCTTGCGAAGCGCCTCCAGGCTCTCGCCCAGTTCGCGAATCGCCGTCTCTAGCTCAGGCTGCGCGGGAAATCCCTCAACGGTCTCCGCCTCAAATGTCTGTGCGCGAAACAGGTCCATCCCATCGTCCGCGCGTGTTACCGCAAACACCACCAGGCGAGCCGCCAGGTGAGGCGTCACCAACTGCGAACCTTCCGAAGA
>Ga0182016_10006378_pt1 | contig 12399 bp, 8 predicted proteins | sample 712S2MmetaG_FD_120491 | JGI IMG/M metagenome (GOLD analysis project Ga0182016, IMG submission 120491) | Permafrost microbial communities from Stordalen Mire, Sweden - 712S2M metaG | ecosystem: Environmental > Terrestrial > Soil > Wetlands > Permafrost | place: Sweden: Stordalen | collected...
ATCAAACCTGCCAAAATGTAAAACACCAAAAAACTCCCAACGTGCGTTTTCAGATCAACCTCCAGATCCCGAGGAAACGAACCGTTTTACACCGCTTCTACCTGCATATGGGATGGCTGTGAACTTGATTCGCTAAAACAAAACCGCCCGGATAGCCAAAGCCGTCCGGGCGGTAAACAAAGGAAAGTATTTTTATTCCTGCACAAACTTGATCACGCGGGATTTCTCGGAGCGTTTCCGCTTGTTTTCGTCGAGCTCCTTTTTGCGCAGACGCAGGCTCTTCGGCGTGGCTTCCACGAACTCATCCACGTCAATGTATTCCAACGCGCGTTCCAGCGAGAGCTTGAGCGGCGGCGAAAGCGCGATGCCTTTGCCGTCACCTTGCGAGCGCATGTTCGTCAAACGCTTTTCCTTCACCGGATTCACCGGGATGTCGTTTTCGCGGGAGTTCTCGCCGACAATCATGCCGATATAGACATTGTCGCCGGGCTCGACCATCAGGCGGCCGCGTTCCTGCACCATGTTCAGCGCGTAGCTGGTGGCTTCGCCGGCATCCATGGAAACGAGCGAACCGTTTTTGCGCGCGGCAATTTCACCGCAGTCCGGGCCGTATTCGTGGAACAGATGGCTCATAACGCCCATGCCCTTCGTCGAATTGACGAGGTCGGTTTCAAAGCCGATCAACCCGCGCATCGGCACGAGCGCCTCGACGGACACCTGCGTGCCGACGTGGTTCATGTTCGTGATCTGCGCCTTGCGGTTGGCCAGATTTTCCATGATGGTGCCGAGGTTTTCGCTGGGAATTTCAACAAACAATTTTTCAATCGGTTCGAGCAGTTCGCCGGCGGGACCTTTTTTCCAAAGCACTTCGGGACGCGAGACGAGGACTTCGTAGCCTTCGCGGCGCATCTGCTCGACAAGAATGGCAATCTGCATTTCGCCGCGGCCGCTGACCGCGAACACCTTCGGATCGCTCGTCTGCGCGATGCGGAGCGCCACGTTGGTGCGGATTTCCTTCACGAGCCGGTCCCAGATGTGGCGCGCGGTGACGAGCTTGCCGTCCTGGCCGGCTAGCGGCCCGTCGTTCACGGCAAATTCCATCTGAATCGTCGGCGGATCAATCGGGATGTAAGGCAGCATCGGCCGCGCTTCAGAATCACAGATCGTTTCGCCGATGAACACATCCTCGAAACCCGCGAGACCGACGATGTCGCCGGCGTGCGCTTCCTGGATCTCGATGCGCTTCATGCCCTCGAAATGGTAGATCATCGTGATCTTGCCCTTGGTGATTTTGCCGCTGCCGTGGCGGCAGATGGCCGGGTCACCGATCTTCACCTTGCCTTCGACAATTTTTCCAAAGGCGATACGGCCGACGTAGTCGTTGTAGTCGAGATTGGCGACCAGCACCTGAAAACCATCACCGGCCTTGGCGCGCGGCGACGGGATGTATTTCACAATGGCGTCGAACAGCGGCTCCATCGTGCCGGTGACGTGCGTCAGTTCGGTTTTCGCGTAGCCCTGCTTGGCGGAGGCGTAGATGAACGGGAAATCCAGTTGCTCGTCGGTGGCGTTGAGCGAGACGAACAATTCAAAAACCTGGTCGAGCACTTTTTTCGGGTTGGCGTTCTCGCGGTCAATCTTGTTGATGACCACGATCGGCTTCGCGCCGGCCTCGAGCGCCTTGCGCAGCACGAAGCGCGTCTGCGCCTGCGGGCCTTCGGCGGAATCCACCACCAGCAGCACGCCGTCAATCATGTTCATGATGCGCTCCACCTCGCCGCCGAAATCGGCGTGTCCGGGCGTGTCCACGATGTTGATGCTGTAATCCTTGTATTTGAACGCGGCGTTCTTGGCGCGGATGGTGATGCCCTTTTCCTTTTCCAAATCCATCGAATCCATCAGGCGCTCCTCCTGCGACTCATGCTGGTTGGCGCGGAAAGTGCCGGATTGCTTGAGCAGACAATCCACGAGTGTGGTCTTGCCGTGGTCAACGTGCGCGATGATGGCGATATTTCTAATGTGCTTCATAGTTTCCAAAATAGTCGAATAGGATGCCTTTTGAGTAGAAAAGGTCAAGCCAAGCATGAAGAAAAATTTAACTGTCACCTTTCCATGACGAAACGTTTGCCCGGCGGATCCAGCCTGCCAATTGCCTCGCGCAGGCCGCGCCAGCCATTAACGGCCGACCCGCACGTCCAGATTGCCGGAACCGCCGCGACCGCCGCGATCACCCTTCCCACACTCCGGCTGAAATCCCCGCCACCGGCGGGTTGCCGTTCACTGCGCGCCGAGCTGCAAACGCGGATCGCTTTCCAGCATGGTTTTCAGGTTCGCCCAGCTCGCCTCGTTCATGTCGTTGAAGGCGTGCAGATAGACCGCGACGGCCTCCGGCGGATATTTCGCCACCAGCGCGTCCACGGCCACCTTCAATTTCGCGTCATCCATCTCCTTGGGCAGGTCGTCCACCACGCCCTCGTTGTGCGGGATGGCGAGCGCGGTCAGGAAATCCACCAGCATGGCGCGCTGCTTTTTCACCAGCCAGACGCGGATCAACCCGCCGGCGGCCTGTTCCAGCACCGGCTTGGCCAGTAGGGAAACCATCATGGCATGACGCTGCGTGCGCGGCATGCGTTCCATGAACACCGGCCGGACGTGGCGCGCCTGGGCGACGGCGTTGAGCGTGCTTTTATAGGTGGGTTTGTCCACTTCAAAGGCGAAGCTGAGAATGTCGTTGGCCAGCGCCGGCGACATGAAACCGAAGAGTTCGTGTGATGTGAGCATGAAAATTTATTCGATAGTTGTGACTGATAGTCTATTTTTTTTTGCCAGCTCGGCGCAAGCCTCGCGTTCGAGCAACAGCGTCTTGCCGGATTCGAGCGCCAGCACGGCCACGCCGGCGGCGCGGCACGTCTCCAGCGTCTGCAGGCCGATGCACGGAACGTCGAAGCGCATGTCGTGCTCCGGCTTGGCGACCTTGACGGCCACCGCGCCGCCGTCCCTGCCCGCCAGTTCGCCGCCGCGCGCGAGGCATTTGTCCGTGCCTTCAAATCCTTCCACCGCCAGCACCGTCCCGTTTTTGACGATGACCAACTGGCCGATCTCCAGCCGCGAAACTTCCTTGGCGATTTTGAACCCGAACTCCACGTCGGCATTTTGTCCGTCGGAAAGTTTCGGGCCGAGCGCAAATCCGGTCTGCGGCATGAGCGGCGACAGCCACGGCGTCGCCTCGATGAGTTCCACGCCGTCCTTTTTCAATTCGTCGGCAATCGCGCCGAAAATCGTGTGGGCATTTTTTTCCTTGAGGCGGAACAGAATGCTCATCGCGCGCAGGTCGGGCCGGAAATCAAACAGGTTTTTCGGCGCAATCTGGCCGAGCATGACCACCTGCTTCACGCCGCGGCTGGTGAACGTGGAAATCATTTTGCCAATCTGGCCGACCTTGAGCCAGACGATGTCGTCCACGAGCGCCGCGAGCGCGGGATCGGTCTCGCCCTCGGCGGCGGCGGCGACGATGCGCTTGACGCCGGCGGCGCGGGCCAGCCGGGCGAACTCCAGCGGCAACGAGCGGTTGCCGGCGATGAGGCCGATGGATTCGGGCGCGAGATTCATAAACGACAAGGCATGATGAAGAATGAAGAATAAAGAAACAAGATTGAAGCGTTCGCGGCATTTCGCTTCTTCATTCCGCATTCTTAATTTTTCATTTCATCAAGCTGTCCCGTTTTGGAGCAGGCCGCAACCCTCTTGAATCCACGGATTACGCGGATTGGCCGGAAGCGGATGCGTTTCCCCGGTAATCCGCGTAATCCGCGATTAATAGCGAAAGATTTCCAGAACATGGTTCCATCAAATTCACTCTTCCAGCCACGTGGCTCAAAACGTGCTGTTTTTGGCGCAATGTCTTCTGACGACTCCAACCAAAACAATTTGTCGGCCACGCTGGAACCCGAAGGAACCACGAGCTGGCGCGAAACCAATCCCGGCTTTGACCCGGCGCGGCACATGGCACCGGCCGTCGCGCACGAGCTGAACAATATATTGACCGTGGTTCAAGGCTACGCCGACCGGCTGTTGCTGCATCACGGCGGAGATCCGGCGCTGATGCCGCATCTTAAACTGATTTCCGAGGCGGCCCGGCGCGCCGCCGGGGTCGTCCGCAATGCGACGCCGCCGAAGGCGAACGAGCATCTGAATTCCCGGCCGGCGCAGGTCGCCTGAGCCGGTTTGATTTCGCCGCGCGCACCCGCGAGGTTTTCAAAGGGTTGGTTTGTCCCTTTGTTTAGAGCGGGCTGCGCGCGGTTTTTTCTTTTGGATTGCCGGCGGCGGACACGGGCCGACAACGACAAAACTGTTGGACAAACCACTTCCGCCGGTTCAGTGTTGAATTCATGAAAATTGATAGGCTCCAAAAGCCGGCGGCGATCATCTGTTAGGCGGCAATGCGCCCCTGCAAGTTCAACAATCTAACGCTGGTTCTAGCGGTCGCTTATGCGTTCATTATCAGCGTTGGAGCCATAGCGAACATTTGGATTAATCACATCGCCAAAGGCTCGTGGGATTTCTACCCGGTCGCGGAGATTCTTTGGGTATTGTGCAGTATCTTCGTCTTGACGATATGCGGCACCACAAGGGGGTTAGTTCTTGGCGTGATTGCACTGCTTTTTCTCGACTCGTTCGTGGATATGTGCGCGATGGGTGATCCCTTTTGGTGGGGCACACCACCCAGGCTAATTCAATGGTCTTGGGAGATGAGACCCCACGGGGAGCGTTTGGTTGCTGCTTATTGGTTATGCCTTGGGGGAATACAAATTCCGGCACGCTGTTTTGCCATGGCGTGGGTGGCCGCTGGCGGTTGGGGGAGAAAATTTGGCCTCATGGCTTTGGGACTCAACCTCATCTGGTTCACGAATGTCCAAGACGTTCTTTATTATTTTGTATGGTCGGGGGACTACCATATCCATGAACATTATTTTTTCTCTCTGCGGCCAGACGGCTTCTGGAATCTGTGGAACGTCCTGCTTTTGCGAGTGCCTATCGGAGTTACCATTGGCGTTCTCTTGGTTCGGGCTGGAAAGTGTGAGAGCCGGAGTTTGTTGACCACGGTTTTAATTTGGTGTGCAGTTTTGGGGATTGTTTTGAATACGTTGGCATTTGCAGTCGGAAGGCAATTTGAGATTTACCATAATGCTACGATGTGACCCAATATGCTGAAAGAATCCAAACTGCTTTCACTTCGTTAGCGCAAAGAACCAATCGTAACCGTTCCCAAAAGGAATCACCCGGCCATCCCCGGCCACGGTTCTGGCGTTCGGTGACGGCGATTCGCTTTGACGCTGAGCGTTTCCTCGCGTAGCGTTTCCGTTCTATTTTCAAAGATTGTCATGATTGGTCTCATTAAAAAACTGTTCGGGTCGCGCAACGACCGCGAAGTCCGGAAATTCTGGCCGCGCGTCAAGCAAATCAACGAGCTGGAAGCCGGATTGCAGAAGCTGTCCGACGACGAGTTGCGCGCCAAAACCGCCGCGTGGAAGGAAGAACTTTCCCAGATCACCGACAACGCCGAGCTGGCGCAGAAGCTGAACGAGATTCTGCCGGAAGCCTTTGCCGTGGTCAAAAACGCCTGCCGCCGCCTGAACGACAGCAAGGCGGACGTCATCGTGCGCGAACATCCGATCCGCTGGGAAATGATCCCGTTCGACGTGCAGCTCATCGGCGGCATCGGTCTGCACAACGGCAAGATTGCAGAAATGGCCACCGGCGAAGGCAAGACGCTTGTCAGCACCATGCCGGTTTATCTCAACGCGCTCACCGGCCGCGGCGTCCACGTCGTCACGGTGAACGATTATCTCGCCGCGCGCGATGCCGAATGGATGGGCGCGATCTACAAATTTCTCGGCCTGACGGTCGGCGTGATTTTGCATGACCAGCCGCCGAGCGTCCGCCGCGCGCAATACGGCTGCGACATCACTTACGGCACGAACGCCGAGTTCGGCTTCGATTATCTGCGCGACAACGGCATGGCCACGCGCAAGGAGGAGCAGGTCCAGCGCGGCCATTATTTCGCCATCGTGGACGAAGTGGACTCGATTCTCATTGATGAAGCGCGCACACCGCTCATCATCAGCGGCCCGGCGGTGCACACGTTTGACGAGCAATACGCGCAGTGGAAGCCGCTCGTGGATTCGCTCGTCCGCGCGCAGCAGGGTTTGTGCAACCGCTTTTTGTCCGAAGCCGAGGCGCTGATCAAAAAGCTGAATCCGACCGACGGCTCGAACATCACGAACGCCGCCGAACTCGAACACCAAATCGGCCTGCTGCTGTTCCGCGTCAAAACCGGCCAGCCGAAATCCGAGGGCTTGATGAAAGTTCTGGAGAATCCGGAATATCTCAAGCTGATGAACCAGGCGGAACTGGATTTGCACAAGGATCAGAAGAAGGTGGATCTTTACCGCGAGAAGGAGGAATTGCTCTTCGCCATTGATGAGAAAAGCCATGAGGCCGACCTCACGGAAAAGGGCCGTAATTTTGTCAGCCCGAAAGATCCGGACGCGTTCATGCTGCCGGACTTGAACACGATGTTGCACGACGTGGACGCGGGCGAAGAAACCGACGCGCGCAAACGTCTGGAGGCGAAGACCAAGATTCAGGCGGATTTCGAGGCGAAGGCGCAGAAGATTCACGCGATCTCACAATTGCTGAAGGCTTACAGTCTTTACCAGCTCGACGTGGAATATGTCGTGCAGGAAAACAAGGTCATCATCGTGGACCAGCACACGGGCCGCCTCATGCCGGGCCGCCGCTGGAGCGATGGCTTGCATCAGGCCGTCGAGGCCAAGGAAGGCGTGCAGATCGAGCGCGAGACGCAGACACTCGCGACCATCACGATTCAAAATTATTTCCGCCTTTACACCAAGCTGGCCGGCATGACCGGCACGGCGGAAACCGAGGCGGCGGAATTTTTCGACATCTACAAGCTCGGCGTGCTGACCATTCCGACGAACAAGCCGAACATCCGCAAGGACGGGCACGATTCCGTCTATAAAACGCGGCGGGAAAAATTCAACGCCGTCGCCGCTGAAATCAAGGCGATGCACGCACTGGGCCGCCCGATTCTCGTTGGCACGGTTTCGGTTGAAACGAGCGAAATGCTTTCAAAAATGTTGAAGCGTGAAGGTTTGATCCATTCCGTCCTCAACGCGAAATACCACGAGCAGGAGGCGGAAATCGTCTCGCGCGCCGGACAGCGCGGCGCAATCACCATCGCCACGAACATGGCCGGCCGCGGCACGGACATCAAATTGAGCGCCGGCGTGCCGGATGCCGGCGGCCTGCATGTGCTCGGCACGGAACGCCACGAGTCGCGCCGCATTGACCGGCAGTTGCGCGGCCGTTGCTCGCGCCAGGGCGATCCGGGTTCGTCGCATTTTTTCATTTCACTCGAAGACGATTTGATGCGCCTGTTCGGCTCCGACCGCATCGTAAAGTTGATGGAGAAAATGGGATTGGAAGAAGGCCAGGAGCTGACGCATCCGCTGCTGAACCGCTCGATCCAGCAGGCGCAGAAGCGCGTCGAAGGCCACAACTTCCAGCAGCGCAAACGCACGCTCGAATACGACGACGTGATGAACAAGCAGCGCGGCGTCATCTACGGTTTCCGCAATGAGATCATCAACGGAGAAGACGTCCGCGACCGGCTCATGGACATCATGGAAGAGGTCGTCGTGGACAAGGTCACGCAGTTCACAAACGCGGAATCTGAATTCAGCGAATGGAAAGTGCGGTCGCTCGCGGACTGGGTGAACTTGAATTTCCCGCTCGGCCTGCCCGAGGCGGAAATCGTCAAGGCCGCCGATGCCGGCAAGGAAAAGCCGGTGGCCGGCTCGTTGTTTGACGGCTTGAGCGAGGCGCAGTTTGCCGTTTGCACATTTTTGTCCGACAGCATCCGCAAGGCTTACGACCTCAAGATCAGCTTTGAAAATCCCGCCGCGCTGAAGGAGGTCGAGCGTTTCACCATTTTGAGCGCGATTGACAAGCTGTGGCAGGAGCATCTTTACGAGATGGACAGCCTGCGTTACAGCATCGGCCTGCGCGCGCATGGCCAGCGCGATCCGCTCATCGAATACAAGGCCGAGGCGTTCAAGATTTTCGACGAGCTGATGGTCAACGTGAAGACGGAAATCTGCCACAACATTTTCCGCAGCGCGTCCTCCATGCTCGCGTTTGAAAACTTCCTGAAAAACGTTCCGCGCCAGACCTTGCACCAGAACACCAGCGCCTTCGGTGGTGGCGGGGCGCCTGCTGCCGGCAACGCCAGCGATGTGGTCAGCGAGGCGGCGGCGGCGGCGGAAGCCCAAACCAAAGTCAGGCCCGTCCGCACCGGCCCGAAAGTCGGGCGCAACGACCCCTGCCCTTGCGGCAGCGGCAAGAAATACAAGAACTGCTGCGGCCGATGATTGGTTATGCGGCCGGAATCAATGGACTGATCGGCCGCAAATTGTCAACACGATGCCGATCAAAATGCCGATGACGGCGGGCAGTTTTTTCCAGCCGTTCACTTCGCGGAAAAAATACAGTCCGCCGGCGAACGCCACCAGCGTGTTCGCCCGGCGCAGGCTCATCACGACGGCCACCAGCGCGGCGGGCTGCCGCAGTGCGCTGAAATAAAGATAGTCCGCCACCAGCAGCGCCAGCGCGATGACCGGAATGCTCCAGCGCCATTGAAACTCGTTGCGCGGCCACAGCCGCAGCTTCCAGCCCAGCGTGAACGGCGCGAAGATCGCCAGCAGATAGATCGAGAACCAGCATTGCACCGTCGGCACGGAGAAGTTCAATGTGCCCAGCAGATATTTGTCGTAAAGCGAACTCACCGCGCCCAGCAGCACGCCGACGATGAGCGACCAGATCCATTTGTTGCGGTGAAAATGCACGCCTTCGCGCGCGCCCACGACCGACAAACCGATGAAGGACGCCAGCGTGGTCAGGATGCCGACCGTCTCCAGCCACGTCGGACGCTCACCCAAAATCAGGACCGCGCCCACCAGCGTGAACAGCGGGCTGGTCGCACGGACCGGCGCGCCGAGCGAGAGCGGCAGATGTTTCAGCGCGTAATAGGTGCCGATCCACGACGCCGCGACGATGCCGGATTTCAACACGAGTTGCAGATGCTGTTTCCAGGTCAGCGGATCGGCGACGAGTGACGGCGGCAAAAATCCGGGATGAACCGCCTGCACGGAAAGCAACGCCAGCCATACCGCCGCGCCGGTCAGCGTGCTGAAAAATAAAACCGGCGTCACCGCATTCGCCCGCACCGCGTGCTTGGTGCACAGGTCGTAAACACCAAGGAATAGCGCGGACAAAAGAATGGCAACAATCCAGTTCATCTCAAAAGCAAAACGGGCGAACCGTGAAGGCCCGCCCGTCGAGCTGAAGGTTTGTTCAGATTACATATGAGCGATAATATTGTCGCCGAATGCGGAACATTTGATCTCGGTGCCGCCTTCCATCTGCCGCGCGAAGTCATAGGTCACACGCTTGCTACCGATCGCGCCGTTCAGGCCTTTGAGAATCAAGTCCGCCGCTTCGATCCAGCCCAAGTAGCGGAACATCATTTCGCCGCTCAACACCACGGAGCCGGGATTGACCTGATCCTTGTTCGCGTATTTGGGCGCGGTGCCGTGCGTGGCTTCAAAAATCGCGTGGCCGGTGACGTAATTGATATTGCCACCGGGCGCGATGCCGATGCCGCCGACCTGCGCCGCGAGCGCGTCGCTCAAATAATCGCCGTTCAAATTTAGCGTGGCGATAACGTCGAAATCCGTCGGGCGCGTGAGCACCTGCTGGAGCGTGATGTCGGCGATGGCGTCCTTGATGATGAGTCCCGCGCCGGGTTTGCCTTCGGGAATTTTGCACCACGGACCACCGTCAATCTCCACCGCGCCAAACTCGCTCTTGGCCAGCTCGTAGCTCCAATCGCGGAAGCCGCCCTCGGTGTATTTCATGATGTTGCCCTTGTGGACAATCGTCACCGACTTGCTTTTGTTGGTGATGGCGTATTGCACGGCGGAGCGGAACAGGCGCTGCGTGCCAGTCTTGCTCACCGGCTTGATGCCGATGCCGACGACGTCGGGCGTTTCGCCAAAACGGATTTTTTTGAAATCTTTCGGGAAATTCACTTTCAGAAATTCAATCGTCTTGAGCGCCGCTTCCTTGCCGGCCTCGAAATCAATACCGGCGTAAATGTCCTCGGTGTTTTCGCGGAAGATGACCATGTTGACTTTTTCGGGATGCTTCACAGGCGACGGCACGCCAGTGAACCATTGCACGGGGCGCAGGCAGACGTAGAGATCCAGCATCTGGCGGAGCGCGACGTTGAGCGAGCGGATGCCGCCGCCGACGGGCGTGGTCAACGGCCCCTTGATGCCGACGAGATATTCCTTGAATGCCTCGACGGTGTCGTCGGGCAGCCAGTTGTTGAATTTCTTGAAACTTTCTTCGCCGGCGAAAACCTCAAACCACGCGATCTTGCGCTTGCCGCCGTAGGCTTTTTGCACCGCCGCGTCGAACACGCGGACGGATGAGGCCCAGATGTCCGGGCCGGTGCCGTCGCCGCGGATGAACGGCAGGATGGGGTTTTCGGGCACAGTGAGCTTGCCGTTGCTGATCGTGATTTTGCCGCCGGCGGGCGGGGTGACATCTTTATAGGCCATAGTTTGAATTCAGTTAAATAATTCCTTCAGCAAGATGAAAATGCCGAACGCGCGGAAAATCAAGGAAAGAAAGCGGCAGACAGCAAAAAATCGTCCGCGAAAAAAATTCGCGGACGACGAGAGCAAGACAAATTCGGTTTAGGCACCGCCGACGAGCTTCATCGCGGAAGTCGTGTCGCCGAAATGTGCTTTCACTTTGGCCACGGTGTTCGCGACGGACAAGCCATACTTGTTGCGCAGTTCGTCCTGCGTGGTGGCGTGTTCGATGAACTGGTCCGGCCAGCCGATGCGCACGACGGGCGTCTTCACGGCCTGCTCGCTGAAAAGTTCCAGCACCGCCGAGCCGTAGCCGCCCATCAGCACATGGTCTTCCAACGTCACGATCAATTCCGCCTCACGCCCGAACTGCCCGTGCACCGCCGCGTCAATCGGTTTGGTGAAGCGCGGATTGATGACGGCCACGTCATAGCCGTCCGCGATAAGTTGCGCGGCGGCCTTCCTGGCGATGGCGTTCATGGGTCCAAGGCCGAACAGCGCGATCTTGCGCACGCCGTTGTTGACAAAGTTTTGTTGCACAGCGGCCTTGCCGACTTCGATGAGCGCGGGTTCGTCCTTCACCGGCACGCCTTCCGCCGCACCGCGCGGGTAGCGGATGAACGTGGGATGATTCACGGTCGTGGCGGTGAACATCATGTCCGCCAGTTCGTCCTCGTTGGCCGGGGCCATGGCGACGACGTTCGGGAAACAGCGCAGATACGAGATGTCGAAGATGCCGTGATGCGTCGGGCCGTCATTGGCGGAAAGGCCTGCGCGATCCATGCAGAAAATCACCGGAAGATCCTGCAAACACACATCGTGATGAATGCAATCGTAGGCGCGCTGGAGAAAGCTGGAATAAATCGCCACGATCGGGCGCAAGCCCATCGTCGCCATGCCGGCGGCAAAGATGACGCCGTGTTCCTCGGCAATGCCGACGTCATAATAACGCTCCGGCATGTTCTTCTCCAAATGTTTCATGCCAGTGCCGCTCGGCATGGCGGCGGTGAGGCCGATGACGGCCTCGTTTTTCTTCGCGAGCTTCACGACGGTCTGGCCCATCACGTCCTGATACATCGGCGGCGTGCCGGGGCGGACAGCGGGCGTTTCGCCGGTGGTGGCGTTGTAAGGTCCGAGGCCGTGAAATTTCTCCGGCTGCTTGAGCGCGGCTTCAAAACCCTTACCCTTCTGCGTCAAAACGTGGATGACAATCGGATGATCGCACGTCTTGGCAAATTCCAGCGTGCTGATGAGCAGCGGCAGATCGTGGCCGTCAATCGGGCCGAGATACCTCATGCCCATTTCCTCGAACAATACCGGCGAACCCTGGCCGCCGCGGCCGTCGGATTCCACCATGCTGGTGGTGCGGTTCAGGCCGACGCCGGTCAGCGCGCCCTTGAATCCGCCTTCCGCGCGGTGCGCGAGCTTGAGCGCAAGTTCGCCCTTGGGCAGGCGGCGCACGAAGTTTTCAAAATCCTTCGCGAGCTGGTTGTAGCGCGGGTTGGTGATGAGCTTGTTGAGATAGCCGGAAATCGCGCCGACGTTTTTGGCGATGCTCCATTCGTTGTCGTTGAGGATGCCGATAAACTTCTTGGTCGTGTGGCTGACGTTGTTCATCGCCTCAAAGGAAATGCCGTTGGTCAGCGCCGCGTCGCCG
>Ga0182016_10006379_pt1 | contig 12392 bp, 13 predicted proteins | sample 712S2MmetaG_FD_120491 | JGI IMG/M metagenome (GOLD analysis project Ga0182016, IMG submission 120491) | Permafrost microbial communities from Stordalen Mire, Sweden - 712S2M metaG | ecosystem: Environmental > Terrestrial > Soil > Wetlands > Permafrost | place: Sweden: Stordalen | collected...
CGGAAAAAGCGCCATGAATGGTTTTCCTATTTGGAGTAAAACAGCCACTTAAGTCCCAGATTGACGCCAAAGGGGTCGTACTCGCCGACCAATGACCAATGTCTGGTCATCTGGAACTCAGCCGAATAGGTCTGCAGGACCTCTTCGGGAAAGGTCAATTCTCCAAATCCTTCCCCCGATCCGACGGTCAGCCGCTCCTCGCCTCCGGGAAACAGGCCCAACTGACTCAAGACGTTCTTTCCCGCAAATAAGCCGATCCGGCCGGCGCGTTGTTCAGTGGTGAAAGAACCGGTGTTGATCGGCAACTCGCCGGTCGTCAGCATGCCGAGAATCTGGTCCGAGCTTAGCCCTGGAGTCGATGAGAATTCAACCAGCGGATGATCGGCCGGGCCGGAAACCTGCATGCGCAAATCGTAGGTGTAAGCACGGCCCGAGGCGGCCACGAGCAGTTGCGGCAAATAGGGATCGGCGCTGGTTAGAATCACGTCGCCCTGCGACACATTCAAATTGGCGAATGGAAATGAAATCTGGCCCGTAACGATTTTCGCGTCCCCCAGCGCCACAGGATCACGCAAGGTCCCTCCCAGATGGAAACTGGCTGAAAGGACCCCGTCGAAAAAGGGGCTGTTCACCTTCAGAAATTTATCGCCCCGCACGTTAAGGTCCAAGCGCCACTCGGAAAATGGCGCTGCCTCGATGCTAAAGTACGGTGGCCGGTCCGCTGCCAACGCCGATGGCGCTGGCACCAGCAACCTTAGATCGCTCAAATAATAGCCGTTTTGCAATTTCACATTGCCGCTGATAACCGGCGGCCCGCCCTTGGCATTTGAAATCTTCGTCTGGAAACCCGCGCGCAATATCAGTTCGGCGGACCGGACCAGAGGGACGCCGTCGCTTTTGGCTTGCACGTCGAAGTAAGGCAACCCCGTCGCCGGCTCGCGAGGCCCCAAGTCCAACGTTCCCGAAACCACGATAGGCACCCCGCCCAGGAGTCCAGTGGCCTCTTCCAGGCTGGCTTTTTTTCCCTCGAACTTGATCCGAGCAGAAATCTTGCGAACGACCCCCACGTCGGGCACGGGTTGCGAGACCGCGTTGGTAATGGCGAGTTGCCCGCTAAAGTGCCCCTGGCTGGCCGACACGTCTAAGTCGAGCGTTCCCTGCGGCATCAGAATGCCGGGAGCGAATTCTATAAATGCCGCCAGTTGCACGTCCTTGGCGCGCGCTTGTCCACTAGCCTTGCGCCAATCCAGCGCCTTCCTCCAATTCCGCACCAGGTCGGCAGGCAGTGGAATTTGACCCGTCACGGTCAGCGGCTGTCCTTCAATGAGTCCCACAAATTCTTTCAACGCTAGCAGGCTGGGCGAGAAGGCCACCGTAGCGGCAAGTTGGCTGACCCGGATGGGGCGGGAGTGGGGCGCAAGGCTGGCATCGATACTATTGACAGCCATCCGCAACGTTCCTTCCGGGTGGTTCAGCGTGCCGCCCAGTTTCAAATCCATCGAAGGCCCATCTACCTTGAGCTGCGTTCCGCGCGTCAATTGCTTCCAAAACGCCGCGATGGGCAGCACCTTGGCCTGAAGTTTTATCGGATCATTCGCCCCGAAATGCAAAAGCTCCTCTTGGTTGGCAGGCGTTAAAACCAGGGGCAACGACCCAGTGGCGGACAAAACGGCCCGGTCCTGTGTGATAACCGAAAGATTGGACACCGACAGACCGCGGGAGTCGCCCGTTGCTTCGGCGTTGACCGTTACTGGGAAATTGTAAACGTTGGTCAAAGAGGCCGGGAATGCAAAGGTTCCCTGCAACCCAACTGAAACATTCGCCGGTCCATTGCTCCATCGCGCCGCGGCAACCAGCCGGGCGAAGTCCACCACCGGCAACGGGCGCTTGAAAAAGGGCGCGAAGAGCGCGAACGAAAAATCCCGCACTGAACAGGACAAGTCTCCTGCTTCCGGCCAGCGCAGGCGGCCCGTTAGCGTCAACTCGGTCGTCCCACCGCGCCATCGCAGCGGTTGCGTCGAAGCGCCAAAGTTCGTGCCGAGCGCGAAGAGATTTGTCAATTCCTGCCGGCCTTTGCCGGGAAGGAGGCCCGGCTGCAGCTTGATCCGGGCCGGCGCTAGAAGAGCCAGTTTCTGGCTGCCATTTTCAAAGGAGCATTCTTGCAAATCAATTTCCGCATTGGTGAAGGCCAGAGTCGCCGAACCGCTCAAATCGAGGGTTGCTTTTTGGGGCGACCTTATGGCGACGCCCCAACGATCCAATCGCAGAGCTTTGCCCGACCAACTTGCGGTAATCCCGACCGGCGCAAATTCCTCCGTCGCCAGCCCGCTAACTTCGACTCGGCCTGAATTTGTCGGACTGTCCCACGGACCATCTACCTGGGCGGTCAAGGCGAAACGGTCATAAGATAGCCCCGGTAAAAAGTAGTCAGTGATCGGTCCGGCAAGCTGAAGCTTCGCTTGGTCGATTTCATGGGTTTGCAAATTCAAACCGCCCTGCGCCTCCGCCGTGGAACCATTGGCGAACCGAACGTTCAACACGTCAATGTGCAAGCCTGGCCAGTCAAAACGCCCCTGCAAGTTGACGGTGGTGGTCTGGATGCCAAGACCTTCCAGGTTCCTGCTCCCAAGGGTAAAGGACAATAAGGGGAAGGCGTTCGCTTGCCGGCGAAAGTTTACCTCTCCTTCGATGCGGCCTACCAGCGGTAACCACGGTTGCCGGCTCGCATCCAACTCGATCTTAATCGTCGCCTCCGGGTTGAGCATTGTGCCGTCGTATGTCATCTCAAATTCCGGCGACACTTGCGCCTTCAACCCCGGCGAGGAAAAGGTGGCGCTTTCAATCCGAACGGCATTTGTGTTGCCCGTCGCCGCAAGGGCCAAGTCCATCGGTGGGCTAAGGGGGTTGGTCTCGGCGAGAGGCTGTGCGTGCCCTCTAATGTCAATTTGGAATATTCCATTGGTCCACCGTCCGTTGACCGAGCCGGCCAAAGCGGAGTAACCCCTCAAGCCTGCCGCGTCCGCCGGAATTTGAAGGTCATTGGCTTCAATGCTCGCGGTGCTTGGGAGCATGTCATGGGGGCCAAAATCCGCAAGAATCTCGGCGCGATTTGTCTGCCAGACAAGCGAGAGCCGTGAGCGAATAGCCTCTCTCGGCCGTCCCTTCGCGTCCTCGACCCATAAATCTGTTTGAAGCTTAAGCGAAGGAACATCGAGGTCTGCACGCCAGGGGAGGTGAGTGGGAAAACTGGCTCGCAGCCGTGCCGTTTGCCTCCGTTTCTCCAAAGAAAGTTCGGCTCGCAGGTCACCTCGATCCCACTCCACCGAGCGCGCCTCCAGCTCATTGCCGGCAAACCGGATCAAGCCATTGCTCATTGTGACAGTGGGGACCCAGGCCCGAACCGTTCTGAGAACAGATTGCATTTGTTGCAGCGAGGCGACGACGGACCTGGAGCCGGTCGGAAGGCGCTCGGTTTTGGGCAACTCCAATTGCCAGTCGCGCACCTGCAATAACTCCCGTTGACTTGCGGCGCTGCCAAACCATTTCGCCCAAAGCCATAATGCCGGGCTCAGTGCTTCGATCCGTTTGGCAGTGAAAACTATTCCCCCGCTCTCGTAACGCGCGTCTCGAAGCAGAAAGTAGCTGTAACCAGCCCGCTCGTAAGCCGAATAACGAATGTGGAAACGGCCAAGCATGACCGGTGCCAGCCAGGAAAACCACAATGGCAGCGAGCCAATGCTCGCCGCCACAGCCGCAAGGATGCCACCTCCAATAATCAAAAACCGTTTCAAGCGCCGCATACACAGATGCCCTGGCGCCATATCGGATGGGGGGACGCGCGCGCGAGCAGTCCGCACTATACTCCATGACATTCAAAGCGCCAGTCCGGCACAGCACGACCCCGCTATCATCCCCATGTCCATCTGCTGGTCAGCGCCGGCGGCCCGAACGCCCAGCACCCGGCCTTTCTGGTCCCAGTGCGCGCCCTTTCCCGCATCTTCCGCGCCCAATTTCGTGGCGGATTGCGCGCCGCCGGCCTGTTGGATCAACTCCCGGCCCAACTCTGGCAGAACGATTGGGTTGTCCATGCCCAGCACGCCGGCAAGGGAGAAAAGGTCCTGGGATACCTGGGCCGCTGCGTCTTTCGCATCGCCGTCAGCCAGTCGCGCCTGGAGTCGATGAAGCAGGGCCAAGTCGCCTTTCGATACCGCGACAACCGCAGTCAACAAATCAAAAGGGTGCGTTTGCCCGCCGCCCAATTTCTGGCACGCTTCCTCCAGCATGTTCTGCCCGACGGCCTGCCCAAGGTGCGCCACTCTGGCGGTGGCGACCGCCGTTAGACAAAGCGCCGCGCACAAGGAGCGGAAGAACGGTTTCATCTCGCAGGAATAATACGAGACGGCCCAGGATGGAAAGCCGGAAGGAAACGGGGTGTTAGCATGTGGTGGCCGCAGATGCACATACGATCGCATGCGTTGCTGCCCTGACCGAAAGGACCATCGACCGGCGCGCCCTATTACTTCGTCGTGAATGGCTTGAAGATCCGGGTAAATTCCCACGGCTGCTGCGGAACCCCGGTAGCGGTGTTGCCGGTCCTTTTCCTGCCGGGTTTGCCGGTATCACGGTTGCTCGCCCAAGAGGAAAGACTGCAAACCCACGGTTGCCCGTCCGCCCATTCCTTCAAGGCTTTCGCATCGTCCTGGGTGAAGATTTCCTCACTTATTTGATCGTTCTTTCCGATCAAAGCTGTCAGGCCAATCAGGATCGTTGGATCAATTGCCCGGCATTGTTCATGCGCCTTGAGAGCGCTGGCGATGCAAACGTCGATCATCTTCTTGCCGGAGGTAAACTTGGGGCCAAACCACATAATCATGAAATTACCCGAATGAACTCTCACGCCTTTGGCCTTGGCGTCGGCCAGAAGTTCTTTCGTTCCGCGGGTAAACCCATCCGGATCAACCGGCAGGGTGTAGGAAATCATCAGGCCGGGATTTTTGGCCTGAAGCTTTGCCAGAACGGCATTGCGGCGCTTGTTGGCGTCCTGCTTGAACAGCGATTCTCCTTCGACATCAAAATCGAGCCACGTTAGCTTGTAGCGATCAATGACAGACTGATATTTTGATTCCAGCGCCACCAGATTGGTTTCGACAATGGCCAGTTCCTGGCCGCCTTGGCCGCCCAATGAGACAATGACATCGCCGCCCCGCTTACGGATGGCGTTGATCTGGTCAGCGTAAAAATTCTGTTCCAGCGGAAACCGTCCGTCCCAGGCCGGCTCGTTCCTCTTGTCCGCGATAATAAACGCGATGGTGTAATATTTCTGGCCGCAGGCGTCGTCACATTCCGTCAACTTAAAATTGTCGCCAGCCCCGATATACATATAGGGCGCGAAAACTCTCGCTGGCCAGTCGGCTGCGGACGCGAGCAGGGCCGAACTCAACACCAGAAAAGAAAGGAGGAATTTCATAGGTGATTTTATAAAAAAACACGCCGGCCGCAAGCGTTCAGCTTGTTGGCGTAGCCTTCTTGTTTGGCTTGTTCGACGGGCGCGTCGGGAGAGAGGCCCCCCGTCAGCTTGTGGTCGGCACCGATCGGGGTTTCCGCGTGCGATATGAAGGGCGAGCAAAGCTGAGTTCATCCAGACCGGACGGTAGGGGCATGGTGGCTTGGACGTAAATAATAATCAGCGCGCTTTGATGAATCGGCGCGAGCGGTTCATTTGAACTGGGAGGACGACCAAGCAGGCGCTCAGCTAGGTATCATCGCCCCAGTGAACAAAGAAGAACCTCGCCGTAATGCCGTGAATCAACGGTTCCGCCTGTCTTCCCAAGGTCCAGTGCCGGGAACATTTGGCGGCGAGTAAAGCCAAACTTAGCCCCCGCAGTTACTACGCGGGGACGCGACCCGTAAAGCCTTTGCAAAACCTCAAAACTTGCTGCGCTGTGTCTGCAGGACTCAGCCCTACGGTTGCGCTCGATGGCTTGTCAAACAGCGTGACACGGAAGCGGAGTTCTCTGAGAGCCGAACGCGCTTGGCCTTGGACAAAGTTACCCCCGAACTACGCCCAGCGCGGGGAGCAAATATCTCCGATTCAATTTGTCGAAAAAGTGTAAATTCTCGTCCGGCGCTTCTCCTGGCCGGCATCCAGTTTCACCAGCACCAGCATTTCTGGAGAGAGTTGCCGCGCCGTACACCACAGATCCAACGCGTCCGGCGGCAGTGAGGTTTCGATGGTAATCGTTTGTTTCACGTCGGACTGAGTGACGGTCACTTTGTTAGGTCCTTGGTATCCGACGGGGGAAGAGAGGCGGAATTTTACGGCCCCCGGCAAGACCTTCCAGAACTCCAGCGCGTCTTTTCCAGGTTCGCGGCGTATGGCTGATCCCAGGTCACCCTTGATTTGGAAGTCGTATGGCAGTTGGATCTCGTAATTTGGCCCGACGGAATGGTCGGAGAAAACCAAAAAATTGTGGATGTACTGTTCCGTGGTGAAGCCTTTGCGACCGGTATTGGCCAGGCGATATTCCATGTTCATCTGGTTGTCCCGCACCCGAACCGTCTCCTCCAATTCGTAGGCATAACCTTTTCCGGTGCCCTTCAACGTCTGCCGGAAGGTCACGCTGTCGCCGCGGTCATCCCATTTGGCTTGCGTCTCGGCCAACTCCACCGCCGGGTAATCATGCCCCCAAGAATACACCGGGGTGTCTTTGCGCAGGATTCCAACCCCGATCTTAACGAAGTTCCCGCTCCCATCCGTCGCGTTTTCGATGGCCTCGGTGAACCCCGGCGGAAGGCTCATGTCCTTTTCACCCAAGTCAAATTCCATCCACGCTCCACCCACCCAACCATACGCGCTGCCATCCACCGGCGAATAGAGAGAACTCTTGCCGTTGCATTGGGCGCGCAGAACCATCGCCGTCGGCGAGAACCTCTTCGCGCTTCGATTGAATTGATTAGGCCTTGCGGCGCCTGGATCATCTATCTCCACCACTATTTGGCCGCCTTTGAGCTAACGTGTCCCCGGATGCGCCGGCAGCGTCTCGACCGCTTCACGCAACATGCCTCCCGCCATCAAAAAACATCCTCCCAGCAAAGCCCCGGCAATAAACATGCGTTTTTGAATAGGCATTGGTCCATCGGAGCACGACGACTGCTTTTTGTCGATCAAACACACGTGGCGCCCTCGGTTGCAACATTGCAGACTTGCAATAAGTGCTCAGTTCCCTTGCCGATTTCTTTGGTGGTGAAGCATGGATCGAAAATCTTCTCCCGATTCTCGGGAGCAATACCTGTGCCCGTGTCGGCCACACTAATCATCAAATACGGCCGTGGCTTGGCTTTGCGGGGGGGAATCAGGCTGCGGGACATCGAGTAGAACATTTTCCGCCGCGACGGTAAGCTCCGAGAGCAAGCGGGATAACTACGCCAACGCAAACAAAATCCAACAGCATTACCATATCATTACGTGTTGGAGTTGGCGGACAGCAATGTCTGCCGGGGGCCTGCGCACCTGGTCATGGATGCAGGATGCGCTCGAAGAGATCAATGGGCGACCCCAGAAATTCACGGTGTGCCGGACTGCCAAAATCGGCAAGCACGATCTGAGCAAGGGTGAGCAGCGGGACATCCGGGCCGTTTTGGTGATTCAATAATCGCTGTAGGTGGCGGAAATTCGATGCCATCAAAAAGCATTCGGTCGAAAAACAACAAGACATTGCGGGTCTTGATCCATTGAGAAAACAGACTAATCTCAGCGATGAACATGACGTCGTAAATGAAGGAGGCGTGGAAAATCGCACCTCGCCGCACAGGCGGGCTCTTGGCAATTTTCGCGTGGTTGAGCTTAGCGCTGCTATCATCCAGCCACGCGCAATCGGATATTAACCTCACCGGCTACACGTTGACCTTCCATGACGAGTTCGACGCCCTGAGCGTCACCACAAGCAACCCGAAAGGAACCGCCACCTGGTATTTCTCGCCTCCCTACGGCGCGGCGGGGGCCTATTCGGATTCGATATGGGACACCGGCGCCTTTAGCGTCAATAATGGAATTCTTTCGGACCAGGCGTGGATCGTCACAGGGGAGGATCGAGCCGGCGCTTACTGTGGCGGGCCTGTGGGCATGAAGGATGGAAACGGGACGGCCCTTGTGATGGTCGGGACGGCAGGCACGGCGATCAACACCCACAGCGGCTTCCAATGGGATGGTTATGTTGGAATGAAATTCACCACCGGCGCCGGCGGCTTGACCGTCAGCCAACTGGGGCGATATGTGACTTCGGGCAACTCGCAGACACACGATCTTATCCTTCTGGACTCCGCCACCGGAAACAACGTCACCAACGGCAGGACCACCGTCGCCACTTCCGGCGCAACTCCGGGAACCTTTGTCTATGCCAATCTGCCGGCCAGCGTGACACTTCCGGCCAACCATAGCTATTATCTTCTAAGCCATGAGGGGAACGGCGACACTTCGGATGCTTGGCATGCCGGCGTCAGCACCATCATCACCACCGCGAGCACGATCACGGTCGAAGCCAGTGAATGGGGCGAGTGGCATTCCGGCAATCTTTCCTCGGTTGACCCCGACCACAACGGCTTCGCGCAGCAGTACGGTTACTTTGAAACCCGGTGTCAAATGCCGGATTCCGGCAACGGCGCCTGGCCGGCCTTCTGGCTGGTCCCAAAAAATTTTGGCATTTCGACGAATCATTTGGAAGTGGATATCTTCGAGTGGTACGGCGTGAGCCACAATGACAGTCCTGGCCTCGTTTCGGAGGCAACCCATAACTGGCCAGGGAGCGAGGCAAATCCCCCGAGCGAGCCTACTCTCTATGCCCCCCAAACACCCATGCCGGACAAATCGCAACCGTGGGCGGGCTATCACATTTACGGCTGCCAGGTCGATCCGGTTCACGTGACCTTTTATATTGATGGCGTCAGAGCAAACCAGCTGGCGACTGCCACCGATTACCTGACGGCCCCCTTATATATAATGATTGACTACGCGCTGGGAGGCGGCTGGCCGTTGACCGGGATGGTCAACAACTCGCACCTGGATGTGGATTGGGTCCGGGTGTATCAGCTTCCGGCCCCGAGTCTTGCCTTCCAGCTCAACGGTTCAAGATTGATACTCAACTGGCCGTACGGAACGCTCCAGCAGGCGGCCAACCTGCTTGGGCCGTGGCTCGCTGTCACAGGCGCCAACACGCCTTCCTATACCAATGTGAGCTTACCCTCGGCTCCGCAGATGTTCTATAGAGTTACCATCCTTCCGTGAGTTCAAGGCGCGACCGGGTTCGGTGACGGGTCAATAATCCAAGTCCTCGCCAAAATCCGGCGTCTTCCTGTCCTTCACCTCCTGGCTCTATTGGTTCAGACGTCCCCAGGGTCCATCTTCCAAAACTCGGGGCAAAGCTCAAAGTATTCAAGCACCACGTCCAGCTCACCTTGTCCAAAAGGTCTTTGTCCAGGCTCTTATTCGGATCAAAAGCGTTCAACTGCGGCGAACAGGGGCTGATTACGACTTCGTTCTCTGTTTCGGCAACAGGGGTGGCACCCCATACTTACCAATGGCTGTTGGATAGGGCAGCCAGTCGCGATGCCTCTCAAGCGCGGCGCTTTCAGGGGCGCTGTTCTCTGAATTTTGCCACCCACTAAACCGGTTCGGGGGTTGCGTCCGCGCGTCATTTTCACTGTTTTCCTCAGAAAATAGGCTGTTGGACTAAATCCGGCTGACGCCGGATGGACCTTTTGGGAGGTTTGGGGGTTGTTATAATTCCTTTCGCCCCAAGCCGTCTGCTCAAACACGCAGATCATCCTTGCCGGGATGTCAACCCGCTCTGGGGCGAAAGGCGAAAGGAAACAAATGACTCCGCTACGTAAGCTGATGATCGAAGATATGCAACACCTAGGCTTGTCCCCCGGCCAAGTTCCGACGCCCGGCGTCGATCATCTGGAGGCGTCCTCTGATCTGGTCCCTGAGAATGCGGTTTTCCTCCGCAAAATACTCGTTTCGCAGCAAATGCTCGTGGTCGGCCGAACCTGTGAAGTAGGCCAACAAACGTTTCCAATCCATGCACGAAAGCGAATCAGGAATTACCCCTGCGATCAATGTTTGGATCGTTCGAAAGTAGTTGTGAACCAGTTGATTGGATTTCTAGGACCTTACGGGGAGTCTTTTCATGAACCTTAATCGGGGCCCAGTCGCCCTGAAACAGATGTTAATGACGATATTGCTGGGCCGCTTTGTATTCACCATTTGCCTTCTCTTGGATTGCGACGTTTCAGCTTGCCCCCGCTAAAAGGCAGCCAAGCCTCATGCAGAAGCGCAGTGGCCTGGAGCGGCCGTTGGACCATTTTGGCGGCTCTCAGGCAACGCATCGCCTCCTCCACCAGCGGCAACGGTTGCTCAGCAGAGGCGGAATCGCCTTGCGCCATGGTCTTAAGAATGCGCGTGATGTCGCTCACGAGGGAATATGCCAGCCTGGATTGGACTCTGCCACCTCCCGCACGCGCTGTCAAACAATAACATGAACAGCGGCGGTTCCGAATAACCGTCGGCCCGCTGCTTTCCTGGCGAGTTTTACCATAGGCATAAGCGCCTGCATAGACGGGATTGCTCAAGATATGGCGGGATAGGTCGGTTTGAGCCACTGGATTTGGCCGTCAGGGCATTGATGCGGAAAGGCCAGGTTTTTCTCGCGAAACCATAGCCAGACCCGGCGGGCGGAACCCAGCTCGGTAAATTTCTCACACAAGCTGCGCACGGCGCCGAGGACCGCCTGGTCGGGGTGAAAAAAACCTCCCCATCGTTGTCGCCCCAAATCAAACCGACGGGCAATCCGCGGCGCAGTTCGCCCCGAGCGGCCTTGTTGAGGATGCCGCCATCCAACCGCGCCAGCAAGACGTGCCTTTCGGCTTCGGCCATGGTGCCCTTGAGTCCGAGCAGCAGCCGGTCGTTGAACAAGTCCGGATGATAGTGATGAAAGCGCTCGAAAAGGACCGCACCTGACGATATGCAACGGCGCGCTGGGTTCAGCGGCCGCAATGTTGGACGCGACAGCCGCGCCGAGTGAGAGGGTGCAGAGCAAGTCGTTCTCAATTGATCGTTTGGCGGATGCGAATGTGCGAACCGAGGAGGCGAGAGATCATCTTTATTATCTTTTTACCGACGGTTGATTCGACTGACTCCCAGGTGTCTCCCCTGATTGGATAAGCGCGGCGGCCTCATCCAGTTAAACCCGCGCCATTAGCCAGGCCACCCATAATTCCCCCAAATCATCGTGTTCAGGTGAAAACTTGGGCACCTGCGCGTCTCCCCTAGCCAGCGCTGCGCGCGCTGCCTGTGCTTGCCCGACTTGCCAACGCGCCATCTCCAAAACGGCAAATGCTTTGCCTTTGGCTGGCGCCTCGCCACGGGAGTTATTTACCGCCTTTTCCGCCCACTCATCTGAAGAACAATATTCCGCTCACGCCGAGAACGGAAGGAACTGTCGCTCGGCCGCTCGCTTTGCCGAGACCATGACCACCCTCGATGTAACCGGATCTTCCCTGCAATCAGCGGATGAGTTGCTTTTCGAGGTCATTAACCGCCTGCCGAACGTGCCCGTCTATTTCCATACGATCTTTGACCAGACGGCAGGCGTGGAGGACCGTACCATGATCGCGACCGCCAAAGGCCTCGCCGATGGAGTGAAGAGAACTCTCAGTCATTTGGCGCGCCAGAAACATGGCGATCTGGCGCGGAAAGGCGATATTCTCCGGCCTGCGCCTACTGATCATATCGGACAGACGAAGATCAAAATGTTCGGCCACTTTTTTCTGGATGATGTCGATGTTCACGGTGCAACGCCCTTCTTCATGGAGGACCTCCCGCAGCATAATTTCCACTGTTTGCAAAGTGATCTCCTTGCCAGTCAGCGACGCGAACGAAGCGACGCGAATGAGCGCGCCTTCCAGGCGACGGATGTTGGTGCGGATGCGGCTGGCCATGAAACTGATGATTTCCTCGGGCAATGCAACCCCCATCGCCTCTTCCTTCTTGCGCAGAATCGCCATGCGAGTTTCAAAATCTGGTGGTTGCATCTCAGTGACCAAACCCCACTCGAAACGCGAAATCAGGCGCTGTTCCAGGTTTTGAATCTCGACCGCAGGGCGGTCCGACGTCAGGACGATTTGCTTGCGACCTTCGTGCAGCGCGTTGAATGTGTGGAAAAACTCCTCTTGGATGCGTTCTTTGCCCGCGAGGAATTGGACGTCGTCGATGAGCAGTACGTCCGCCTGGCGATATTTGCGGCGGAAGCGAAGCAATTGGTTGTTCTGAATGGCCTCAATGTACTCGTTGGTGAAACGCTCCGATGAAAGATAAGTGATGCGAGTCGGTTTTTTGC
>Ga0182016_10006383_pt1 | contig 12389 bp, 8 predicted proteins | sample 712S2MmetaG_FD_120491 | JGI IMG/M metagenome (GOLD analysis project Ga0182016, IMG submission 120491) | Permafrost microbial communities from Stordalen Mire, Sweden - 712S2M metaG | ecosystem: Environmental > Terrestrial > Soil > Wetlands > Permafrost | place: Sweden: Stordalen | collected...
CGTGAACGTATTTGAGCAAGTGCCTCTGGCTGAATTGGTTGCAAAAACCGCATCGCAAAATGAAACCTCCGATTCACGTAACCAATTGGTATTCAACATGTTTTAACCGGATGACAATGGTTCAAGTCAGAGAACTTGCCCGGTGTCCCGGCCTCGGCTGTCGCCGGGAAAATTGCCCTTTTCTATGGTGCGATCGGGGCGCTTTGGGTGGCTTCTTCCACATGGCTGGTGGCTCATTACGTGCAGGACGCGTCTCTAAGACTGTGGGCGGAGGTGGGCATAGGCTGGTGCTGGATGCTCGCCACGACGGTGACGCTCGGTTTGGGACTCAATCGGTATTTCACGCAGATGCGGTGTGCGGTTCACCTTCTGGAAGAGAAGGAAACCCGCCTCCGTCTCATCAGTGATCATCTCCCGGACAGCTACGTCTTCCAATATACGCATGAATCCGGCGAACCCCTCCAATTTCAGTATCTTAGCGCCGGAGTTGAACGGGTGCGGGGCGTGGCCGCGGCGGAGGCATTGCGCGACCCGACGCTGCTCGACCGGCAAATTGACCCCGCCTACCGACCAACGCTCCAAGCCGCCGAGGCGGACGGCGCCGCCCATCTCTCCGACATGCGCACGGACTTTCAAGTACGCGGTCCCGACGGACAGTTGCGGATGATCCGCTTCCAGGCCCGACCGAGGCGGACGGCGGATGGGAAAACGCAGTGGAACGGCTTTGCCACAGACATTACCGAGCGAAAACGCGCCGAAGCGGCTCTGCGGGAGCGCGAGGAGCAGTTCCGCCTGTTTGTCGAACACGCCCCGGCAGCCATTGCCATGTTGGACCGGGAAATGCGTTACCTGGTGGTCAGCCATCAGTGGATCGCGGGCCACCGCCTGGCGGAAACGAAGATCATCGGGCGCAGCCATTATGAAATGTTCCCTGAACAGAGCGCGCAGAAGAAGGAGCTTCACCAACGTTGCTTGAGCGGTGCGGTGGAAAGAAGCGAAGGAGAAGCGTTCCTGCACGCGGATGGTTCTGTCGATTGGATTCGCTGGGAAATTCGTCCCTGGTCCCAAGCCGACGGGCAAATCGGTGGGATCATCATTTTTTCGGAGATTATTACCGAACGCCGACGCCTGCAGGAGGAAGAGAAGCAAAAAACGGCCCTCTTGCAAGCGTTGGTCAGTTCCTCGCCCGATGGGATTCTCGTTCTGGACAGGCAGCGGAAGAGACTCACGCAAAATCCTAAGTTCGGCGAACTCCTCGGAATTCCCGCACCCTTAGCGGAGAACCCGGACGCTAATCTACAGCTTGAATATGTGGCGGCCTTAACTGTCAACCCGGAATCCTTCCGCGAAAAAACGGATTTGTTAAACGAGGATCCGGAGCAAATTTGCCAGGACGAAATTGAGTTTAAAGATGGGCGCATCTTCGAGCGGTATTCCGGCCCCATCACCGGCCCGGGCCGGCAAAACTATGGCAGCATCCGCATCGTGCGGGACGTGACTTTGCGCAAGAATCAGGAGCGCGAGATACAAAGGTTCAACCGGCTTTACGCCACCTTAAGCCAAGTCAATCAGGCCATTGTGCGTTGCCAATCCCGTCAGGACCTCTTTGAGGACGTGTGCCGCATCGTGGTCGAGTATGGCAAATGCCGCGGGGCGTGGATTGGATGGCCGGAGCAAGGCGGGGGATCGTTGGTTACCGCCGCCCAGCGCCTGCAGGACGAGGACCCTTCCCCGATCCTGCGGGGATGGAGCAACCATTGCGATGTGGTCAAGGAGGTCCTGCGGACGGGTGGCTGCTCGGTCTGTCACGAAGAAAAGATAGAGGCGCAAGGCGCCAATCGCCAGGAGGGACTGACCGGCTTGGGCATCAGGTCGTGCGCCGCCGTGCCCTTGCGCTTTCAAGGAGAAGCCAGGGGCGTGCTGGCTCTTTGCTCCAACGAAGACATTTTCTTCGAGGCCGAAGTACGGTTGCTGGAGGAAATCGCCTCCGACATCTCCTTCGCCTTGGATCAGTTTTACGCGCAGGAGCAGCGGTGCCTGGCGGAGAAAGCCTTGCAGGCCAGCGAAGAGCGCTTCCGGGCACTCTACCAGGACGCCGTGGTGGGCTTCTATCGCACCACCCCGGACGGACGCATTTTGATGGCCAACGCCGCGCTGTTGAAAATGCTGGGCTACTCTTCCTTCGATGAATTGAGCAAGAGGAACCTGGAGCAAGAAGGCTTTGAGGCCAGCCGTTCGCGCGCCCTTTTCAAGGGTCAACTTGAGCGCACGGGCGTGATGACCGGATGGGAAACGGCATGGTGCCGGCGCGATGGTTCCGTTGTCAATGTCAGTGAGAATTGTCGCACGGTGCGCGATGAGGCTGGCCAGACGCTTTATTATGACGGCTCGGTGGAGGACATCACCGCTCGCAAGCAGGCGGAAACGGAATTACGCGAATCGCTCCGCGAAAAAACCGAGTTACTGCAGGAAGTTCACCATCGCGTCAAAAACAATCTCCAGGTAATGGCCAGCCTCCTCAATCTGCAAGCCATCCGGGTTAAGAACCCGGCGGCCTTGGAGGCCCTGCGCGAAACCCAGTCACGCATCCGGTCCATGGCGCTGCTGCACGAAACACTCTACCGCGAAGGCAATGTGGCCCGGGTTAATTGCGCGGCTTACCTGGGCCAACTTTGCGCCCACTTGGCTCACGCCTTTGGCAACGGCCAGGGCCGCATCCGCCTCGATCATCGCAGCGCCGCGGTCGAATTGGAGATCGATGACGCCATCCCCTGCGGGCTGATGGTCAATGAATTGGTCAGCAACGCTTTCAAACATGCCTTCCCGGATGGAAGTTCCGGGCAAATCACCGTCGAACTGCGCGCTTTGCCGGATGGCCGTTTGCTTCTCTCCGTCGCCGACGACGGCGTCGGACTGCCCGCCGGAAAAGAGAGTGGAGACTCCGAATCGTTGGGAATGAAGTTAGTGCATGGGTTGGCCCAGCAAATCAACGCCGCCCTGGAAATCAGGCGCGCGCAAGGCACCTTAACCGAAATCCTCTTTCTTCCTCAAAAAAAACAACGTTGAGATCACCGCGCTATGAAACCTACACGCCTGCTGGTTGTTGAAGACGAGTTCATTGTCGCCAGCGATCTCGAAGCCCGTCTCACCGACCTCGGTTACGAAATCGCGGGCCGGGCCGATACGGGCGCCCTGGCGATCGAACGGGCGGCAGCCACCAAACCGGACTTGGTCTTGATGGACATTCGCCTCAAAGGGGGGATGGACGGCATTGCCGCGGCTGGGCAAATCCGTTCCAACCAAAAGTTGCCCGTCGTTTTTCTGACGGCGTTCGCGGACGACACCACCCTCCAGCGGGCCAAAGCGGTGGAACCGTACGGGTATATCATCAAGCCTTTTGAAGATCGCGAACTGCGCACCATCATCGAGATCGCGCTCTACAAACACAAAGCGGAGCGGGAAATTCAGCGCTTGAACCGCCTTTACGCCGCGTTAAGCCAGATCAACGAAACGATTATTCGCGCCACCACCCGCGAAGAACTCTTTACGAAGGTGAGCCGGATCGCTTGTGAAATCGCCGGCTTCAAGCTGGCCTGGGTCGGCTGGCTCGACCGCGCTACTCAGGAGGTGGTGCCGGTTGGGCGCAGCGGCCAGGCGGCGGGTTATCTGGATCAGGTTAAGATTTATGCCGACGATCGCCCGGAAGGTCGAGGGCCGGCGGGAGATTGTGTTCGCACCGGGGAACCCTGCATCTCCAACGACTTTTTATGCGACCCCCGCTCCGCCCCCTGGCGGGAGCAGCTCCAAGGATTTGGCCTCCACGCCGCCGCCGGCTTGCCCTTGCGGTTTGGGGGTGAAATCAGCGGAGTCCTTATGGTTTATGGCGACGAGCCGGATGTCTTCCGCGATAAAGAAGTGGCCTTGCTCCAGGAAGCGGCGGCGGACATTTCCTTCGCCTTGGATCATCTGGCCCAGGTGGAGCAAACCCGCAAATTGGCCCAGGCGGTCGAGCAAAGCCCTTCCCTGATCATTATTACCGACGTCAAAGGCCGGATTGAATACGTCAATCCCAAATTTTGCCAGGTGACAGGATATTCCCAAAAGGAGGTGCTGGGGAAAAATCCGCGCATTCTCAAATCCAACGAGATGCCGAAGGAAATTTATCGGGAGCTCTGGCAAACCATTTCCGCCGGCCAAGAGTGGCGGGGCGAGCTGTATAATCGGAAGCGCGACGGCGAGCTTTTTTGGGAAAGCGCTTCTATTTCTCCGATTACGAATGCCAGCGGCAAGACGACCCATTACCTGGCGGTCAAAGAAGACATTACCCAGCGTAAAGAAACCGAACAAGCCTTGCGCGAAAGCGAGAGCAAATGGCGCTCCTACATGGAGAATGCGCCGATGGGCATTTTAGTGGCGGAAGCCAGCGGCCAGCACGTTGAGGCCAATCGGGCCGCCGAAGAAATGCTTGGTTACTCGCATGAGGAATTGCTGAAAACGCACGTCAAAGACATACCAGCAAACCCAGCCGATAAAGCGGTGGCGAAACACTTCGCCGAAATCCTGAAGGACGGTTACTCCGAAGGAGAGTTTCAACTGCGGCGGAAGAATGGCGAACAACTTTGGGCCTCGATGCGCGCGCTCAAGCTTGACGGCGAGCGTCTCCTGGCGGTGTTTCAAGACACGACGCGCCACCGTCAAATGGAAATGGAACTGCGCCAGGCCCAAAAAATGGAAGCGGTGGCCCATCTGGCGGGTGGGGTGGCCCACGATTTTAATAATATTCTGGCCGCCATGCTCATGCAACTCTCGCTCTTGCATCTGAAGCCCAATCTCGACGAGGAAACCCGTCGGGCCCTCATTGAACTGGACACGGCAGCCTGGCGCGGTGCAGACATCATCCGCCAATTGCTCCTGTTCAGCCGCCGCTCGGTGATGACGATCAAGCCGCTCAACCTCCAAAAAGTGCTCACGGAATTGATCAAGATGCTCAAGCGTCTCATCGGCGAAAACATCCAGTTGCTCTTTGAAACGGAACCGACTCCGCTCTGGGTTGAGGGGGACTCCAGCATGATGGAACAAGTTTTGATGAACCTGGTTGTCAATGCGCGGGACGCCATGCCGAATGGCGGAAAAATCACCATTGCCGTTCGGAATGCGACGATCGATGACGCCAGCGCGGCGCAGAATCCCCAGCGGCGCGCGGGTGAGTTTATCTGTCTTAGCGTGGCGGACACGGGCTGCGGCATGGATGCGGCAACGAAGAAACGCATCTTCGAACCGTTCTTCACCACCAAGGAGGCCGGCAAAGGAACGGGCCTTGGATTGGCTACTGTACATGGCATCGTCACCCAGCACCACGGTTGGCTGGAAGTCGAAAGTGAACCCGCGGCAGGCACTACTTTCCGCGCCTACTTGCCCGTCTGCCCGCCTTCCACGGAGTCGGCGAAAGTTTCGCCGGGGCAGCCGGTCCCCACCGGCAACGAAAGGATTCTACTCGTCGAAGACGACGCGGATGTGCGCCGGGCGGTGCGGCAAACCTTGTGCGCGCTTGGCTACCAAGTGCTGGAGGCTTCCGATGGGGAGGAGGCGCTCAAAATCCTGCAGCCCCAAGCGTCCTCGGTGGATCTGCTGATGACCGACATGGTCATGCCCAACGGCATCACCGGATTGGACCTGGTGGAAAAGGCGCGGGCCCTCAGACCGGGCTTAAGGGCCATCGTCGCCAGCGGCTACAGCGAAGAGATCGTGAAAATGGGATCACTCGCCAAATCCGACATCATATTTTTAGCCAAACCATTTAGTATAGATGTGGTGGCCAACACGGTCCGCCAGTCGCTGGATCGCAAAGCTTAGTCAAACCTATTGGAGCGGTGGTCGGCCCCGGGCGGGCCTCACCTTAAATTGCTCTTGTCACGACAATTTTTAGTCAATAGAATTATTGAACCTTTCTTTGACTTCCCGCGCCGCCAGGCCCATCGTACTGGCATAGGTTGCAAGCGTCCACTCACGCCTCAGGTTGAGCCGCGGAGAAACGATTTTCCACCTTTGTAAATACGCCCAGTGGGCGCGAATCATGAGTAAACGTGTTCTTCTAACCAGTGTTTGCCGGCCGATGGGACCAAAGTATGGTGACGCTCCCTCCGTTGGCTATGAACTTCTCTACCGCCAGGTGACGCGCGCGCAGGGCCTTTTCAGCCCGCGCACGGTCAACAGCCATTTCTCGCTCGACTATATCGCCGAGAACCTTGATGCGCCTGTGGTCGTGTTGCAGTACCCTTCCAAACGCGAGTTGATCCGCGAGTTGAAGAAAGGTTACGACTATGTCGGCATCTCTTTTATCATGGCCGTCATGCATAAAATGAAGGAAGCGGTCGCCCTCATCCGCCAATATGCCCCCCAAAGCAAGATCGTCCTGGGCGGTTACGGGACGGTTCTAAAGGACGAAGAACTCAAACCATACGCCGACCATATTTGCCGAGAGGAAGGTGTCACCTTTTTCCGCCGCCTCCTCGGCGAACCCGCGATTCCGATGCCCTTTAAGCAGCCCCTGATTATCAGTTGGCTCCGGGTCTTTGGCTGGAAAGTCTCGGGGACCGGCAAAATTTTCGCCGGTCTGGGCTGTCCTAACGGGTGCGACTTTTGCTGCACTTCCCATTTCTTTTCCCGCAAGCACATCAAACTGCTTCCTTCCGGCCAGGACATTTATAATGTGGTCGAGCGTTACCTTGAGCACGACCCGAAACTCGTCTTCCTCATCCTGGATGAAGATTTTCTGCTCAACAAGAAACGGGCCATGGAGTTTCGCGAATGCGTCAAGAAGGGCGCCAAAACGCTTTCCATTTTCGCTTTTTCGAGCATCAAGGCCATCAGTCAATATAAGGTTGAGGAAATTCTGGAAATGGGCATCGACGGGTTTTGGATCGGTTACGAGGGCACGCGCTCCAATTACGCCAAACAACAAGGCCGGCCGGTGGACGAAATATTGACCGAATTTCGCGAGCATGGCATCACCGTGCTCGCTTCGATGATCGTCGGCTTTGATTATCAAAACAAGGACGTGGTCGCGCAGGAACTGGATGGTTTGATGAAGCTCAAACCCGCGCTGGGCCAGTACCTCATTTACGGCCCAGTGCCCGGCACCCCGTTCTATGAACGCATCATCAAGGAGAATTTGCTGCATGATGTCTATACGAGCGATAAGGAATTGTTTTATCGGCGGGCGGACGGCTTTCGCACGATGATCAAACATCCGACGCTTTCGCCGGAGCAAATTGAAGAAATACAAGAGTGGTGTTTCGAGGAGGATTTTCAGCGGTTGGGTCCCAGCATATATCGCGCGCTCGAAGCCCGCCTGCTTGGTTATCAAAAGCTCAAGAACTCGCCCAATCCCTTTCTTCGCGCCAAAGCCCAATATTATGCCAGCGAACTCCGCTTTGCATATCCCGTATTTCTGGCGGGCAGAATCCTCGGCCCGAACGCCACGATTCGCGCCTGGATCGGTGACCTGGAGCGGCGCATTCACGCTGAAATAGGCCGTCCGTCTTTGGGCGAACAAAGCCAATCTGTTCTCGCTGTGGGGGCCGCTCTTTGGACGGGACTAACCCTCAAGCTGGACCTTTTCCAACATCCGAAACTGGTGCGCAACACCTACCGGCTCCCAGGCCCGATGGAAAATGCGTTGGAGCATTGGAAGGATTTCGAGCGCCGCTTCGCTTTGCCCAATCTCTCGGTTCGGGTCGAATGGCAGGCGGCCAAACATGAGGTGTGGATGCGGCTGGAGGGCGCCCTCTCTCCCAAAGAGGCTGACGGTTTTGGCCGCCGCCTGAGCGATTCCCTGGCTCGGAGCAAGAACCGTCTCGTCCTGGACTTCAACAAACTGAACTGGGACAAAGTGCATGATTTGCGCCCACTCAGGGAGAACCTCGCGGCCTACCGCTCGCGCATCCGCATCGTCTTGCCCAAATTGTCCGCCGCTCATCCGGAATTATTGCTCCTGGCGGGCATGTTCCACCATTACGCAGCTTAAAAGCTCCGGGAAGAGGAATAGCTCTCGTGGCCAGGGCGCGCATCGCGGTTTTTATAAATCGAAAGCGCCAGAGGACTGGCGCAGTCCAAGACGCTGCGCGTTTTACCTGCGTCTCCGAAAAGCGCGCGCGTCATGGAGCGCGGCGGCTCCCGCCGCCGGTTCCTCCCCGAAAACAAAAACATCGAGATCGAGCTAACCGGCCTCACAACTTGATTTTCAAAATGAAAAAATATCCTGTTTTTCTGTTGGCTAGCCTCTTGGCTGGAATCTGCGCCGGACGCGCGCTGGCCGCCATGTCCGCGTCAAGGGCTTTCCCAGTCATGACGACGAAACTCTTCAGCACTCGGCACGCTCGCGAGATTGTCGCGATCACGATGGCAGTCATGGCGATTTTGGGCTTGAGCGGGAGGGCCGCCGGTGCGTTTTACGTCAACTGCGAGGGCTGTCATACCACGTCCAAAGCCGGCATGTCGATCGTCAACTATCAGACTGTCACCAATCTTGGGAAAGGAGCGCTCAAGGTCTTCCAAACCAAGCCGGGACAAACTACCGTTATCCAGTTAAGTGTGACCAACGGCTACGGCGGGGAGTATGGACTGAACATTAACAGCCTCGGCGCCGGCGGCGTGGTCAATAACAGTGATCACATGGCCTACAAAGCGGACCCAACTTGGAGCCCTTACTTTCCCGGAACCACGACAAACTTCTTCATGTTAGGATGCATGACCGCCAGCCCGGAATTATGGACCTTCAAATTGATTGTCGAGACGAATACCCCGGCTGACTTCTATCTCGTCCAAACGCAAATGGCGGGATACGATTCCGCTTCCAGTATGTGGTCCCAACAGGAATCCTTTTACGTCCAGGTGGTGGCGGCAACGCCCAAACTGAGCGTCATACAAGTGGGCGACGACGTCACAATCTCCTGGCCAGACACGGGCATTTACACCTTGCAACAAAACAGCAACTTGACTGCATCAACGGCTTGGGAAACGAGCGGTTATGCCGTCGCGACCAACGCCAACGGCACCAACAGTGTCGTGATTCCGTCGCCGTTGGGCAGCTTGTTCTTCCGCCTGGCTAATCCTTGAAAGGCCCCGGGCGCGGCGGGAGCCGGATGGATGGAATCGAGGGCCGGCCAAGCTGTTTAAGGGAGCGAATAATAGGGCGGGATGACTTTGCTCGCTTTCGGCTTGGTCGTCCGCACCAGGGCGGCATTGCTGGCATCGACCAGTTCGTAGTGCCGCGCGGCGTCCTCCAAGGACCGGCCTCCTGCCATGTGGCGCTTGAGCACTGGTCCCCGGGCCTTCTCCGGGTCCGAGTCAATGAAAATCGTGTAATCCAAACGCGGACCGACTTCCGCCCACCCTGCCTGGTCGAACAAGAGCCATTGCCCCTCGATGATGAGCAGCGCTTCCCTGGCCTTGAGGGTGACGCCGCCCTGTACGGGATCGTGCAGTTTCCGCGAGTAGATCGGGAACGAGACGGTTTCCCCGGCGGAAAAGGCCGTGAGGTCCCGGGCCAGCGCTTTGGCGTCATAGGTGTCAAACCGGCCCTTCACCTGCTTCAAGGGTTTTCCCTCAGAAACATGCGACAACAGAAACTCATTCGGAAAATGATAAGCGTCAATCGTTATGGACTCGACCGCGAATGGCGCGCCAGCCTGTTTGGCCAGGTTTTGCAGTAGGACGGCCACGACTGATTTGCCAGCCCCTGACGCTCCGGCAATGCCGATGACGACACGGGGCTTGCTCGCGGCATGGTAAATTTCGGCGACCTCGAAAAAAAGGCGCAGATAAAAATCCTTCTGCCCTTGGGTGAGGCCGGACAGGTCAATCGCCTGTGCCGTCACGTCCAATAAATGCGGGAAAATTATCTCGTGATTTTGCATGGGGCCATGGCCCTGGCAAGCGGGCGGGATTTCAAATTACAAGACCAACCATTGTCTCTGTTGGCAGGAGCTTGCCTTATAACATCACGCATTTGATTTTGATGTTTCCTTCGGCGCTTCCTTTTGTCACAAAAATACTTCCTTCCGCCTTGAAACCCAGACAAAGCTCCACCTCAACCCGTTCAGCTTTGTGGCGCTTTTTCAATTCATCAAAGGCGTTGGCGATCGGCACGCAGATGCCCAACACCGTCTTGGCGATGTCGGTGCCGCTGCTGTTGACCTTTTCCGGCGATGCCCCGGGAGTATTCTTTCCCTCTCCGACCAGGGCCTCGACCTCAACCAGGACCCCGTTCGGAAGCTCAATCAGTTTTGTACTCATTGCGGGATTCTGGACAAAACAATTCGTTTTTCAAGAACCGTAATTCGGCGAGGGCGCGCGCTAAGGCGATAATTCCCGGTTGGCCTCGGCCACGAGAGTGAGTTGGTTCGAGCGGGTGTTGGACGTTGTCACGTTGAATTCTTTTTGACTCTTAAAATCAAAAACCCACAGGGCCGCCAAGGGAACCTGATTGTCGCGAATCGCCTGAAGCTGACGGCGGCAAACTTGCTCCGCCTCAGGCGTCTGCCCCGGAGCGCCAAACTCCCCGACGAAAAGCGGTTTATTTAGCTTCCGCGCGTCCTGCGCCGCCTGCCCCAACCGGCTTTCATCGACGGCATACAAATGGACACTCATGGCATTAATGGGTTCCGGGTTAACCAAGCCGAGCATCTCCGCGAATTGTTCCGGCGTATCCCCCGTCCATTTTCCCTCGTGCTCCTGGTGCCAGGCGGAGACGCGCGGAAAGCTGTCGCCCGTGACAATCATGCGCCGCGGATCGTATTTGCGCACTTCCCGCCCAAAGGCGGCGAAGATTTCCCGCACCATGGCGAAGGTCAATTGGTCGCGCTCGCTCCGGCTAGTAGGCGTGCCCAGTTGCGGGGCCACCGGGGGACGATGCTCCACCGCGTTGGGCAAACTGGCTTCGAGGGCATACTCATTGCCAAACTCCCAGAGCCAGACGGCGGGATTGTCCCGATAGCGCGTGACCACTTCGCGCACATAGTCCCGCATAAATGCTTGCGTCTTGCTGCGGGGATTTGCCCATTCCCCCACCGGTTCACCAACAATATCCGGCGCCGTCGAGTAAAACCAAAACAAGGACGGGACGAGGCCGACGCCGTGTTTTTGGGCCGAGTGCATGACTCCATCCAGGCGGCGGAAGTATTCCGCGCGATTGGTCAAATACAATTGCATCTCGCGGGGCCAAAAACCGGTCGCGCAAAAGCGGACAAAGGGGATGCCCCGCGCGCCCAGCGTGGCGAAACCCGCGTCGTAGCTGGTATCGTCGCCATCGAGCAGCGTCCGCAGAAAGCAATCGAAATAATTGACTCCCACAGCCCGAAACGGTTTGCCCTCCTTGAGCACCGTGCCGTTTGGCCCCGCCAGAATCAGCGGCTCCGCCCCGGCCGGAACACCGCGCCCGAGCGCCAGACAGGCTACCATTACCAGAAATCTTTTCATGCCTGAGTGATAGAGCGAGAACGTGGATTTATCCACATTTTCCTTCGGCGGGGTTCAGCCGAATGCCGGCGATATGTCAGCAACTGGTCCGCCCCCTATCAATCCAAACGGGATTGAAGCTTTCAGCCCAGGGTTGCGAGGAACGAGTTACCCTGGGTCAGGAAGAAGAAAATCACAACCCTGCAAGGGTTGAATTCATCCTAATTAATGGGCGCGTTTCAAATAGGGGCAACACAGCGGGTCGCCAACCACCACGTCCTCCCAGCACACAAAATGGGAGGCGGCGTAGAAACTTTCCGCCAACGTGTAGCCCGCCGTATATCTGTCCAACACGATGGTCGGCGAGGCGATCGCTTGCAGCAAGGGCTCGTCGGTGTAACCTTTCCCACCCGTAAGCCCGTGCGCGATTAAATCCACCAGCAGCGATTGCCCGCCATGCGTCGGCAAAAAGGTCCGGGCGCTGGTGGACACGGCCGTGTCGCAGACCGCGCCCGGAGCAAAAAACAAGCTCAAGTAACCGGCCGGCGTGTACAAATCGCCGTCGTTGCTGCCCCAGGAAAAATAACCGAGCAAATTGGAGCGTCCGCCAACGAAGTTTGGCGTCAAATCCAACTCCACAGGCACATGGCGGGTGGTCAAGACATCGGCGGCATGGCGCATATCGGCGTTGAATTCACTCCAAGCCGACTCCGCCAGAATGTTGGTCGTGGTAATCGGACCTGGCTGCGTCGCCTTGTCTCCCAAACCGAAAACCGGTTCCACATCGAGCAGAACTTTGCCTTCTCTGAGATACTGATCAGGCAGCAGCATAGGCTACACTTTTCGCCCCAAAAAAGGACCGCACTAAGGGCCGGTTAAATTGGATCATGACCAAATCTTTCTCCACGCGCTTGCGGAGTGACTCGTCTTTC
>Ga0182016_10006392_pt1 | contig 12379 bp, 9 predicted proteins | sample 712S2MmetaG_FD_120491 | JGI IMG/M metagenome (GOLD analysis project Ga0182016, IMG submission 120491) | Permafrost microbial communities from Stordalen Mire, Sweden - 712S2M metaG | ecosystem: Environmental > Terrestrial > Soil > Wetlands > Permafrost | place: Sweden: Stordalen | collected...
CGAGTGGCGTTTATCCGCAGTCCAGCGACGGCAATATCAATATCGATGATCTTGGCGTGTGGAACAGAGCGTTGACGCCGCTGGAGGCCGCCTCCATTTATACCGCCGGCAGCGTCAACCAATTGAGCTTTACCGCGCCGGTGTCGGTCACGGTTTCGGTGGCAGTGGTCAAAGCCGGGCAATTGCAACTAACGTGGAGCCAAGGAACCCTCCAATCCTCGACCAATTTGCTCGGTGCATGGTCCGCGGTGGTGGGGGCCACCTCGCCATTCACGACAAATCTGCCGGGATCGCAACAGTTTTTCCGAGTGAAGCTCTGAGGTGAAACAATGCCAGGAAGGTATCGAGTGTGGTGTTTCAATAAGACCTTTGCAGATCCCCTCTCCCGGCCTGCGGCCACCCTCTCCCCGCTTGGCGGGGAGAGGGCTGGGAGAGAGGTTGCTTGTCAAACCAAATCGGTGACGGCGCGCTAGCCACAGTGGAAAATCCGGCAGAAACCCCAACGCCCGTTCTTTCCCTGGGAGAGGCCTTCAAGACGACGCACTGGAGCGTGGTGCTGTCGTCCGGGCATGATTCGGAAAGCGTCGCGCGAGCGGCCTTGGAAGAACTTTGCCGATGCTACTGGTTCCCACTCTACGCCTACGTGCGGCGGCACGGCTATACCCGGGAGGACGCGCAGGACCTGACCCAGTCCTTTTTCGCGCGCTTCCTGGAGCACGGTTATTTTGCCCGAGCGGAACGGGAACGTGGACGTTTTCGCACATTTCTGCTGACTTCCCTGAAGCGCTTTCTGATGGAGGAATGGCGGCGGGCCAATCGGCAGAAGCGCGGCGGCAACCAGACCTTTGTGCCGTTTGACGCGCAAGCGGCCGAAGACCGCTATTCCGCCGAGCCGCGCGATGAATTGTCCCCCGATTTGCTCTATGACCTGCGCTGGGCTGGAGTGTTGCTGGAGCGAGTGGTCGCCCGCTTGCGGAAGGATTACGAATCCACGGGGCGGACGGCAGTTTACACCAAATTGCAAGGGTTTCTCTGGGGCCGGCAAGCGGAAACGTCGTATGCGGAAATGAGCGAGCAACTCGGCATGAACGCCGGGGCGGTGAAAGTGGCGGTCCATCGCCTGCGGCAGAGGTTTCGGGACCTGCTGCGCGAGGAGGTGGCCAACACGGTGGCCACGCAGGAACAGATTGATGATGAACTGAGGCATCTGCTAAGCGCCTTCGGCGGATAATCACGTGTAACCTTTTGAAGGAACTGTCATAGCAACTTAAGAATTGGAAAAGCCGCCACAGCCCGAATTGGGACCTTGCCCGAGATGCGGGGCGCGGCTGGCCAGTTCTTTGCTGGGGGAACTGTGCCCTCGCTGTCTGATCGCCGACGGCTTGGAAAAGGAACAACCCCCGACCGGCGAATCGACCCGTTTTAGCCAGCCCTTTTTCATTCGCACCTTTGGGGATTACGAGCTGCTCCAGGAAGTCGCCCGCGGAGGGATGGGGGTGATTTACAAAGCCAGGCAGCGGAGCCTTGGCCGCATTGTGGCCATCAAGACGCTGTCATTAGGCGAATTCGCCAGCCCGGAATATGTGCGGCGGTTTCGCGTGGAGGCGGCGGCGGCGGCGCGGCTGCAACACCCGAATATTGTGGCCATTCACGAAGTTGGCCAGCATGAGGGCGTCCGTTATTTTTCGATGGATTTTGTGGAGGGGCCCAATCTCGCGCAACTTCTGGGCGGGCAGGCTCTGCCGGCCGAGCGCGCCGCCGGTTATCTTAAAACCCTGGCCGAAACCGTCCATTATGCGCATCAACAAGGCATCCTCCATCGCGACCTCAAGCCGTCGAATATTTTGATTGACCCATTTGGCGAGCCCCGGGTGACGGACTTTGGCCTGGCCAAAGAAATGTCGAGCGATTCCGACTTGACCATCACTGGCCAGGTGCTGGGCACGCCCGGGTATTTACCGCCGGAACAGGCCGACACGACCCAGGGACCCCTGACGCCCGCGGCGGACGTGTATTCTTTGGGCGCAATCCTCTACTACATGCTGACGGCCCGGGCGCCCTTTGTCTCGGGTTCGCTCCGCGAAACCTTGCGGCAGGTGCTGAACGACGAGACGGTCGCGCCGAGCCTGTTGAACCCGAATGTGCCGAAGGATCTTGAGACGATTTGTTTAAAATGTCTCGAACGCGAACCGAGCCGGCGCTACCAGACCGCAGCCGCGCTGGCGGAGGATGCGCGGCGATTTCTGGCCCATGAGCCGATTCTCGCGCGCCCCCTGTCACCTCTGGAGCGGCTCACGCGCTGGTGTCGGCGACGCCCGGCGTTGGCGGCGGTATGGTTGCTGGCCCTCACCCTCACGGTGGGATCAACGCTATCGGCCATCTGGATTTCCCGGGCCTGGTCCGTGGCCAAGGCAGCGCTGGCCCAGACCAAGGCGGCGGAAGCCGCGGGCCGCGACCGGTTGCGCGACGCGAAACTGGCGGAAGCGCGGGCCGTCCGGGGCACCAAGAACGCTGGCCGGCGCGCCCAAGCCTTGGCGGCCCTGGCGGAAGCGGCGCAAATCCGGCCAGGCCCCGATTTGCGTGATGAGGCCCTGGCCGCCATGGTTCAACCGGACCTGGAGGTCCAGGAAAAGTGGGACCTCAATCCAGGCGGTCCAGCGTGGATCACGTATGATCCTGCCGGCAGCATCGCGGCCGTGGAACATGACGATGGCACGGGGATGAAGCACAATCCCGCTACTTTGTTCCGATGGGGAAATTTGACGCCTGTAAGCCGCATGGCCATTGAGAGCACCAATCAAGTGATCGGCCACCCGCGTTTCAGCAATGATGGCAAGCTGGTCATGGCCCGCTATCTGGATGAAAGCCTGCGCGTGTGGCGCGTGGGGGAGGATAATCCGTTCTTGGTCATGACAAACCGGCCACTGCCTGGGGCACCCAGTTTGACACCCGATTTCAATGATGACTATGATTTCAGCCCGGATGGAAAAATGTTCGTCCTGGGACTTGGGAGCAATGGTCTGACGCTCAACCGCGTTGAGGATGGGGCCGAGGTGTCGCGGTGGGAGGGCGGGCGAAAGTTCTCGACGCTCCGTTTTGCACCAGACGGCACCCATGTGGCCGCCACGCTGATCACCCGCTGGCATGAGTTGACCGTGGTGATTTTCACGGCTCCCGAGCTGACGCGGCAGACGAATGTCATCACTCTAACCGCCGAGCCCGAAAGCCTCGCATGGTCTTCGGATGGTCGGATCCTTGGGGTGTCCGAGGCCACTGGCACAGTGGCCCTTTATGATGTGCTGTGGAGACGATTGGTGAGGAACATGGTGTATCTCAGCTCAGGCAATAACGACCTCAAATTTCTGGGCGGCGATTCCCTGCTGGGTTTGCGGGACACGGGATCGAGACTGCGCTTGCTGAGTACGGCTCTTGGCGTGGAGGAATTAGTGCTGAATGGGATTAGCGGCACCGAACTAGTCGCGCGGCCTGGTAGTGATTTCTTCCTCACCACCTCTGCTGAAGGGGTGGCCACCCGTTGGAAAGTGGAACCAGCAGTTGGTTTTCGAGCCTTGGCGGAGCCTTGCCCCGATGGCTTCGATCGAAATATTAATGTTTGCGGCTTCGATTTCAGCCCCGAGGGGCATTGGGTGGTTTCCGCGCACGGGCGTTACACGCTCTTGCGGGACACCGCCTCCGGCAGGGCCGTCTTTGACCTGGATACGGGCGACGAGGATCCGATGGAAATGGCCACGGTCGCTTTCACGGACGAAGGCCAACATGTTTTGCGTTCTTCGAGCCGGACCGGATTGCAACAATACAGCGTCAGGCTGGACACTTCCGGACAACCGCAACTCACGGAACCTAGGACATTGGATGCTGAGCCTGGATTTGTCATGACCGATCATGCCAGCAATGGGCAAAGGTTTGCCTTGGTGGACTTGACTCGGGGGAGGGTGAAACTGGTGGAGGTGGTCGAGGGCAAGGAGAGAATTCTCAGCCGTTGGGAGGACCCGGACGCCTGGAACGGAGTGTTCAGCCCGGATGGCACCACACTTCTCTTGAATTACAGCGGAACCGGAACCAACGCCAGCGCGGAACATGTGCGGCTGTTCCGAGTTTCTGATGGCACGATGATTAAAGAGCTACCCGGTACTCCCTCCTGTGACGCGGCCTGGACCAGAGATGGCAAGCGGGCGATGACCTCCAACGGAATGAAGCAAAGCATTCTTTGGAACACGGCCAACTGGCAGCCGATCTTTACCCTGGACGGCAAACTGGGCGGCAATGCGACTACTTTTGTCCTGTCACCCGATGGTCTTTATAGTGTGATTGATCGGGACAGTATTATCTATTTTGTGTCTTTGTTGGACGGAACTGTCCAGGCGCGGTTCGAGGTGCCGGGTGCTTCAGGGCCCGCGGTGGGCATCCGCTTTCTGCCTGATGGGCGCCGTTTCGCGGTTCTTTGGCCGAATGGGCGGATTGATCTGTTTGACCCCGAAGCCATGCGCCAGGAATTGAAGAAATTCGGCCTCGATTGGCAGTAAGCACGACCCCTTTGGGCCTCATCATCGCACTGGTCCAATGGACACCCCCGTTTACCCTGCCATAGAGAGCGACACAAGTAAGTGCTGCTTGTGATCATTCCATCCCGGTGGGGTGAGACGCTCGCAGCGCGTGCGCACGCGCGCAGCGGGCCGCCCAAACCTGACTTTTCCCGCCAAGCATCGAGTCATGGCCCGGCAGTGCTTCTGCCCAATCTGCTTGTTGAGATCACTTGTTGAAGGAACCGCCTCTCAGCTCCCGGATGAACCCTCCACGAAAAAGAAGCCTCCTCTCTCCCTCTTGCGCGATGCCCGCTTATTTTGATTTTGCCAAAATGAATTCCGCTGCTAGCATGATGGTGCGAGTGCGGCCCTTTCGGAAACGGGAGCTATTTTCCATACTTGGAAATGTGTTTCTGTCGCTTCCGAAAATCTGGTTGCGCCACCCGCAAAGATCGCGCGCGGGAAATCTGCGGGAAGGAAGGGCGTGGTGAACGGGAAGATCAGAGTGACGCCACGCGCTTGGTAAGCGCTTATGATTTAACGGTTGCCTCGGTAGCTCAGTTGGTCAGAGCAGTTGACTCTTAATCAATTGGTCGTCGGTTCGACTCCGACCCGGGGCACCATTTTCTTTGGCCCGTAAAATCAGGGCTTTGCCGCCTCCTCCGTGATCACGGTATCTTCATGCTCGTAGGCGGGCGCGCAGCAGCACAGCAAACGCAGCGTCTCCTGTCCGGTATTCCACAATTTGTGCTTTCGTCCCGGCGGAATGGCCACGGCATCGCCGGCCCGCACCTCGCGCGTTTCGCCCTCGATGCGAATCCGCCCCGTGCCGCTGGTGATGTAATAGATTTCTTCCGTCTTGATATGGTAATGCTCTTGGGTGCTGCCGCCGACGGGCAGGCGGGCCTCGGCCAAACTCTGGTGGCGGATGCCGGAATTGCGATGCGCCAGCAGTTCCCGTATTTCCGAGCCGTCCTTCGTCACGAACGGGCTCAGCTCCGCTAAATTTCTGATGTCCATCAAGCCGGTCTGCCCAAGAGCACCGGGCCGCGCAACAAAAATCTCATCCACTGCAAAGAACTGCAACGACTTCGGATGACTGGGCGAACTAGCCGCTTTTGGTAGTTTAATTAGCCGTCTCCGAAAAATCGCGTCCAGTCTTGGGCGGCGTGTAGAATCCGTAAGACCCTGATTTGTTTCAGCTCGGCCCTGTAAAGAATCAAATAGTTGTGGTAGCGCGCAACCGGCCAAAGACGAACGCCGATTTCTTGGTCATCCCGTGGATTTCGTAAGGGCATTCCTTTCCCCGGCGTTTTCCCAAGCTGGATGCTTTGCTGGACGATCGCGCTCCGGACGCGCGCTGCTGCCACCGGGTCCCGAGCCGAAATGTGGTCCTCGATTTGGTCAAGATCCTCCTCGGCCAGCGCCGTGTAGAAGACAGGCAACTCCTTCACTTTCGGGGGCGGCGGCGGAGAAGATTTTTTGCTGGAATCAGGGGACGCGAATCCGCCAGCGAGCTCTGGATAACGCGGCTCAAATTGTCGCGGCCCGTGGTCGCGGCCTCGATTTCATGCTCCTCGAGCAGGCGCAGTCCGGCGCGGATCACCTCAGATTTACTATTAAACCGCCCGCTGGCCACAAACCGGTCTATCATCCGTTCGAAATGCGGGGTTATGACTTTGCTCATTCCACTAGCATGTTCCAAAAGTCTCTATCTGTTGTCAATCGCCATGCCCCTTAACTCCCAGGAATTCCGCAAGCTGGGCTTTTCGTCAAGCTCGCTTTCCCGCCTTGCCTCAAGCCAGCTTCCACGGTGAGCGGAAGGGGCGGGTGAGCAATTGGGAAGCTTCCGGGTCGTCCAAAATGACTTCGTTGGCGGCGTCCCATTTGATTCTGCGGCCGACGAGCATGGAGATCAGGCCAAGGTGGCCGGGAACGGCGGAGTGGTGGGCGGTTTCCGCCGGGGTAATAGTGGGCTGGCGTGATTTGATGGAGTCCAGGAAATTGGTCACGTGGTCGGTGGAATGGATGAGTTGGATCTTGCGCTCGCTCTCCGGCAGTTGCTTGATGTCGCGCCAGGCTTGGTTGGAGGCGTCGAAACCGCCACGATCGACCCAGACCCATCCATCTGTGCCAATCCATTTGGTGCCGCCTTTGATTTCATCATAGCCGCCCGCCATGGTCATGGCGATGTCCTGCGGATACTTGAGTTCGATCTTGTACTTGGTGCTGGTATTCCAGACGGCATCCGCGGGAGGAAATTCGCCGTGTCCCTCGACTTCAAACGGGCCGCTGTTGTCGAAACCGAGGCCCCAATGGGCAATATCACAATGATGGCCGACCCAGTCCATTAATTGGCCGCCGCCGGTATTGTAATTCCACCGCCAATTGCCATGCACGCGCGCGCGCACGTAGAGCATCATTTTGGAAGGGCCGATCCACGTGTTGTAGTCCAGTTCGGGGGGCGGGTCGCTGGCCAGCATGTAAGGGGCGTTTTCCTTGACGTTGCCGGCGCCGGCGGGCAGGCCTACTTCCACGCGGGTGATCTTGCCGATCAACCCGTTGCGCACAATTTCCGCCGCTTTGTGGAAATCGCCCGTGGAACGCTGCCAGGAGCCCGTCTGCCAGATGCAACCATTGGCTTGGACCGCGCGGACAATGGCTTGCTGCTCGGCCACGGTGCGGGCCAGCGGCTTTTCACCGTAAATGTCCTTCTTGTGGCGGGCGGCTTCCACGGCAATGAGCCCGTGCCAATGGTCGGGCACCGCGAGCATGACGGCGTCGATGTCGCGGCGCGCCATCAAGTCGCGGTAATCGTGATAACCTTTGCAGTCGTTGTTCTTGTAATGCTTATTGACCAGATCAACCACCTTTTGCAGGTGCTTTTGGTCCACGTCGCAGGCCGCGATCACCCGGCAATCTTTGTGGTTAAGAAAATTCTCCGTATTGCCCGTTCCTTGCCCGCCACAGCCGACGATGCCGACGGTGATTTGTTGGGAAGGAGCGGGGCGCGCGGAAGCGCACCCGGTTATCACATAGGGCATGGCCAGCGCGGCTCCACTGGAGATCAGGAACCGGCGCCTGCTAAATGATGCATCTGCTTTTTTAGTGGTCATTAGTGCAAACAGACGAGCGACGGTTGGAAGATATTCACGAAAGGTTTCGGCCGGAATCGCGGCCGGTGCCCGCCGGGGCTTGGGGCGAAAGTCTCGCCGCAAGAACCATTGCATGGCTGCCCGTTCTCTGCTTGAGTCTGCGCAGTGCGGGAGAAAACGAGCAACGGGGCTATCGCGGCGGGGTTGGCGTGCGCGGTCTTCCTTTGGGGAGCCAGCAACGCCGCGGTCAAATTTTTGGTCAAATACTGGCCGCCCATCGCCATCGGCAGCACTCGTTTTTTGGCCGCCGGCCTGGTGTTGCTGGCGCTACTGCGCTGGACCAAAATCTTTGGCCGGCCAAGCGCGCTTTCGCCAGGGTTGAAACGGCGGCTCTGGACGAGCGCCGGGTTGAGCCTGGCGGCGTATATCGTGGCCTTCAATTGGGCGCTGAAATTGACCGAACTTTCGCATGTGGCGCTTTACCTGGGCGCGGCGCCGGTTTGGGCGCTGCTTTGGGAGGGGCCGCCGCAAAGGAACTGGCGCTCGGCGCAACGTTACGCGGCGGCCGCGCTGGCTTTGTCGGGCGTGCTGACGCTGTTTTTGCCTGCATTGCGTCAATCCCGCGGGCACTGGCCGGGCGAAATACTGGGGCTCTCTTGCGGTCTGCTCTGGACTAATTTCGGCGTGCAATGCCACGCCCTGGGACGCGATCTTTCCGGGGCGGAAATTTCCGCCCATACTTTTTGGCGGGCGGGAGTGCTGCTCGCGCCTCTCGCTCTGGTCGAACTTTCGCGCGGCAGCGTGCCCTGGCGGATGGACCTGGTGTGGACTCAGCTTTTTTGTGTGCTTGGCGGCGGGGTCGTGGCGTACGCTTTGTGGAACAATGGTTTGCGCCATTGGAAGACCAGTCAGGTCTATCTCTTCAACAACCTGATCCCTTTGAGCAACATGGGCTGGGCCAATGTCTGCCTGGGCGAACCGATCACCAGCACCTTCTGGGTCTCCATGGCTCTGATTGCCAGCGGCGTGGTTCTCGGCCAGGCGGATCTGCAGCGCTTTTTCGGCGCGCTTTGGCCACCCGCGGAGTAACAGGAAATCCTTTCAATCCCATCCTACGCTTAATTCATTTTTCTGACCCCGTTTTTCTGGCTTAAGAGTTGCTTATCACAAATCCCTTATTCTGGAATCCACTCGGTCAAATTAAGGGAGTTGAAGTCAGAAAAATGGGGTCAGAAAAATGAAGAAAAAATCGTTTTGTGGTGCCTTGCTAAATTGGATACCCTCACTTCATGTCAATGGCCGCCCTATCAGCACCCCGGCAACGGCGGGAGGAGCTTGGGCAGTTTCTCACCCCGGCGCCTTTGGCGGCCTTTATGGCATCCTTATTCGGGCCGCTTCCAGATGTGGTGCGCTTGCTGGACGCGGGAGCGGGGGCGGGAGCGCTGACTGCGGCATTTGTGTCGCGTTTGTGCGAAAAGAAGGACGGCGTCCGGGCCATTGACGCGACCCTTTTCGAAGTTGATCCGCTCATGCAGGATGCTCTCTTGGCAACGATGCGGAACTGCCAGCGTCTGTGTGAGAACGCCGGTATTCATTTTACCTTCACGATCCACGCCACGGACTTCATTGAGGAAATGTCCGCAGTGTGCGCGAAGGACCTATTTAGCACGCCGCCGCCCGCCTTCGACGCGGCGATTGTCAATCCGCCCTATCGGAAAATCAGCGCGAATTCAGCCACACGTCGGCATTTGCGTTGTGCCGGCATTGAAACCAGTAATCTCTATACGGGTTTTATTGCTCTCGTGCAGCGCTTGCTCATTCCAGGCGGACAGATCGTCGCCATCACCCCAAGGAGCTTTTGCAATGGCCCTTATTTCCGACAGTTCCGCGAGGATTTCCTGGACAACCTGGAGCTCCGTAGGCTTCACATTTTTGAAGCGCGTAATGCCGCCTTTCGTGAGGATGGCGTGCTGCAAGAGAACGTCATCTTCCACGCCTTAAAGGGTGGGGAAAAGCCCCGAGCGATCATCATTTCCAGCAGCAGCGGCGAAAGTGGCCAGGTGGTGGCGCAAAAATCGATCTCCTTCGCGGAGGTCGTCCGACCGCATGACCGCGAAAGATTTATTCATATTCCTTCGGCTCCAGTTCATGCGACGGCGAAGAAAGCAATGGAAGGCCTCAGCGCAAGCCTGGCCTCACTCGGGCTGAGCGTATCCACCGGGCGAGTGGTCGATTTTCGCCTGAAAAGCGCCCTTCGGCAGCACCCGGAGCCGGGCACGGTGCCGCTGCTCTATCCGTGCCATTTCAACGGCGGCACTGTTCATTGGCCAAAACGCGAATCGCGCAAGCCCAATGCCATCCTCAATAATGATGAAACACGTCCCTGGCTCGTGCCGTCCGGCGTCTATCTGCTCACCAAACGATTCACCTCCAAGGAAGAGCGCCGCCGTCTGGTCGCGTGCTTGTTCGACCCGGAGAGTGCCCCTGCGGAATGGTTGGGTTTTGAGAACCATCTCAACTACTTCCACGCCCACGGACAGGGACTTGCGCGAGGTCTGGCGCGCGGACTTTTTGTTTTCCTCAACTCCACCGTTGTGGATCAGTACTTCCGCCGCTTTAGCGGTCACACCCAAGTCAATGCGACTGATCTTCGCGCTTTGGCGTATCCCGACCGCAAAACCTTGCAGGCGATGGGAAGCGCCATGAAGTCTCTCGATGTGTCACAAGAGGAGATCGACGCCCTGCTGGAAAAGTATCTGCATGCCCTCTGATAAACTGAACCGATTAACCGAATCCAGAAAACAGCGTCTCGCGCAAACCATTGAGGCTTTGACGGCGCTGGGGTTTGGGCCCAAGCAAAGAAACGAAACCGCGGCTTACTCATTGCTCGCGTTGCTTTATCTTCGCTCCGAAACTCCCTGGCACGAAGCGCAGGCACCGCTCCGCGGAATCAGGCCAATCATGGATTTCATCGCGGAAGCTTACGGAATCCGCTACGCTCCCAACACTCGCGAAACAATTCGTGATGATGCGGTAAAATTCTTTTTTGAAACCGGATTGGTCCTCCGTAATCCCGACAATCCAAAGCGCCCCACAAATAGCGGCAACACCGTCTATCAAATAGAACCTTCAGCACTCGCTCTATTCCGCAAATTCGGAACTCTCGATTGGCGACCAGCCTTGCAGCAATACCTTGCCAGCCGGGCAAGCATCCAGCACGAAATCGCCCGAAAGCGAAACATAGCACGTGTGCCCGTAACACTGCCCGACGGTTCAAAAGTCGCTCTTTCACCCGGCGGCCAAAATCCTCTCATTAAAGCGATCATTGAGCAATTCTGCTCTGCTTTCGCCCCCGGTGGCATAGTCATTTATATCGGGGACACCGAGAACAAGTTCGTTCACCTCGAAACTGCTGTGCTGGCCTCACTTGGAGTCTTCTTGGATGCGGCCGCAAAAATGCCGGACGTCATTGTCCACTACCGGGCGAAGAATTGGTTGCTGCTCATCGAGGCAGTCACCAGTGCTGGGCCGGTTGATGGGAAGCGCCGCAAGGAGCTCAAGGAACTGTTCACCGGATGCCAAGCGGGTCTGGTTTTCGTCACGGCCTTTGAGACCCGCCGTGCCATGCAGGCATTCTTGTCGCAAATTGCGTGGGAATCCGAGGTGTGGATTGCTGAGGATCCCGACCACATGATTCACTTCAATGGTGAGCGTTTTTTGGGGCCGTACCCCGACGTGTTGACGGAATAGTAAAACGTCTGAGACAACACTGTGTCACTGGATTTCTGCCAAAGGCCTGTTCCTCCTCAGGCAACCAAAATCAAAAACTCTCCAAACGGAGACAAAAGATCTCCTAACGTTGAGCTTCGATGCTGGACGCTGCTCGAAATTCGCCCTTAAGTTTCTGCGCGTGTAATTAGATATTCCCAACGTCCGCGATCCGTCTGTCGGATTTCGGCGGCTGTGGCAGTTTATATAGATAAATGTCCTCAACAAGTGATGCTGAATTATTGAGCCAATATGCGCGCCACCGGTCCGAGGCCGCTTTTAGCGAACTGGTCCGCCGTTATGGCAACTTCGTTTATTCGGCGGCGCGGCGGCAAACTGACGATCTTGAACAAGCGCATGACGTGGTCCAGATGGTGTTCACGGACTTGGCGCGGAAGGCGGGCACCCTCAGCGGCGCGCCGCAATTGGCGGGGTGGCTTTATCGAGGCGTTCGCTTGCAAACCTTTGAATTGCGCCGCAAGGACCAGCGCCGCCAGAAGCGCGAAAAGGAAGCCATGAATTTGCCCGATGTTTCCCCGCCACCAACCGATGATTGGTCGGCTGTCCGCCCCATCCTGGACGAAGCGATGGCCGGGTTGGGCGACCAAGATCGCAACGCCCTGCTGCTGCGCTTCTTCAAGAACGAAAGCCTGGCCGCAGTGGGAGGAGCATTGGGAATCGGCGAAGACGCCGCGCAAAAGCGCGTTTCCCGCGCCTTGGACAAATTGCGCGCTCTGTTGTCCCGGCGCGGCATCACCACGAGCGAAGCCGCCCTGGCCGCGACCCTCGCGGCCAACGCCATGGAGCTGGCCCCTGGTGGGGCGGAGTCTTTATGGGTCGCTGGCGCCCTGGCCAACGCTCCACTCGCACCTTGCATCCTCCCACTTTTTAGCGCGAAAGCGGCGTTGTTGATCGTCGCCTTGTCCGGGGGCCTCGCGGTCCTTTCTGTTCTGCACGCGCGCGCGTTGCGCC
>Ga0182016_10006393_pt1 | contig 12379 bp, 9 predicted proteins | sample 712S2MmetaG_FD_120491 | JGI IMG/M metagenome (GOLD analysis project Ga0182016, IMG submission 120491) | Permafrost microbial communities from Stordalen Mire, Sweden - 712S2M metaG | ecosystem: Environmental > Terrestrial > Soil > Wetlands > Permafrost | place: Sweden: Stordalen | collected...
CGGACTCATTGGCCCCAATGGCGCCGGCAAAAGCACTGTGCTGAATGCGATTCTCGGCCTCATCCCGTATCAGGGAGAACTGAAGGTACTTGGGCGCGACCCCTGGGCGGAGCGCGATCAACTCATGCGCGATATCTGTTTTATCGCCGATGTTGCCGTGCTGCCGCGCTGGATGCGCGTTTCGCAAGCGCTCGAATATGTTGCAGGCGTCCATCCGCGATTCGAGCGCGCTAAGGCCGAGGCTTTCCTCGCGAAAACGACAATTACCCCCGCCCGCAAAGTCAGAGATCTGTCGAAGGGTATGGTTGCTCAGTTGCACCTCGCTCTGGTCATGGCGATTGACGCAAAATTGCTCGTGCTCGACGAGCCCACCCTCGGCCTCGACATCCTGTATCGCAAGCAGTTTTATGATTCCCTGCTGAACGACTACTTCGATCGCAGCCGCACCATCATCGTGACCACCCATCAAGTGGAGGAGATCCAAAACGTACTCACGGATGTCATGTTCATCGATCGCGGCCGCATCGTCCTCGATTGCAGCATGGAAACATTCGAGGCGCGTTATGTGGAAGTGACCGTGAACCCCGACCGGATCGCAGCCGCGCGGGCGCTGAAGCCAATCTACGAACGTCCGGTATTCGGCCGCAGCATTCTGCTTTTCGATCTGACGTTCGAGCGTCTCGATCGTCAGCAATTGGCCGCACTTGGCGAGTTGCACACGCCGAGCATTGCCGACTTGTTCGTTGCCGTGTTGAGCAATCCACTTGGACAGCGAACAGTGAACTCGCCTGGCCCTACGCCGAACGCTACCTGGAGCAGCCGATGAATACGCAATCAAACGTCACGCCCGAATCCTTCGACTCGCACCGGATTACACCCGCCGTGTTATCGCCGACTCGGCCTTTTTACTGGTCGGTCCGTCGTGAATTGTGGGAGTACCGTTCGATCTACATCGCGCCGCTGGCTGTGGCCGCCGTCACGTTGTTCGGCTTTCTGATCGCAACCATTGGCCGTGCTATGTCGGTGCACGACCCGGCGCGAAGGGCCGCTGTGCTCGAAGACTCGAACGGTTTCGCCGCCCTTATGATCATGGGCACCACTTTCGTCGTCGGAGTGTTCTACTGTCTCGAAGCGTTGCACGGCGAACGTCGTGACCGAAGTATCCTTTTCTGGAAGTCGCTGCCGGTTTCCGATCTCACAACAGTACTTTCGAAGGCAACCATCCCGCTGGTCGTTCTCCCCTTGCTCTCGTTCGTGATTACTGTGGTTCTGCAGTTCATCATGCTGCTGCTTAGCTCGGCGGTGCTGCTGGGAACCGGAATGAGTGTCGCGCCCCTGTGGACGCAGGCGTCGTTTTTCCAGATGTCAATGATGCTGCTCTACCACCTCTTCGCCGTGCATGCCCTCTGGTATTCACCTATCTATGGTTGGCTGTTGTTGGTCTCAAGTTGGGCACGGCGCGCGGCATTTCTGTGGGCAGCCCTGCCCTTTTTTGCCATCGGCATCGTAGAGAAAATTGCCTTCGGTACGGCGCACTTCGTTGGCCTGCTGCAATATCGTTTGAGCGGCCCTCAGACATACACACTCACGGCGCGCGGTGGAGACGCCATGTCCACCGTCGATCCTGTAAGCTTTTTAGCGACCCCCGGTCTTTGGATCGGCTTGGCCCTCGCCGCCGCATTCCTCGCCGGCGCCGTCCGCATGCGCCGCTACCAGGGTCCGATCTGAGTTCGTAATGCCACCGGACGTTGCAGCGCGATATCTCCGAACTAAGACAGAGATACAGCTCTAGCGCAGATTGGCGTGAATGCCGAAACCTTCCGCAAGCGCGCGAAGTCGCTTGTCCTTAGTCCACAGAAGCGTCGACGGATCGATTAACACAGACGCGCTCAGATGCGCATCGGTCAGACCGACACCCAAGTCATAAAGATGCCGTGCCTCGGTCATTGCACGGACTTCACTCAGTTGCGCAACTCGCACCTGCGGCAAGAAATCCAGCAGCGCCAGCGTCTTTGTCCTCTTGTAGAGTGACCCCAGCGCAAGCTCCGCAATAATGAAGGGATGAATCACAATCTCCCCTCGCTCCAGATGCCTTCGCATTTCATTATTGCCGGTGCGGAGGTGGTCAATCCAAATGGATGTGTCCGCCAGGATCAATTCGACCGTACTCTGAGGCGCGGAAGGTTTTTCAATTTTGGCACCGAGCCACCCAGCGTGCTTCGCTTGTGCCCTCGCAGACTGGACGAAGAGGGGCTTAAGACCGTGAAACCCCCGGCTAACCGAGAAACTGCCGCATGCGCTCCGCATCACGAAATGCTTCTGTCCCGCCGCTGGCTGTGGTGGAAAATGCGCCACAAAGATTTCCGTATTCCAGGCACTTCCCGAGCTCCGCTCCGCGCAAAAACTGGAAAAGGAAACCCGCATCGAAACTGTCTCCCGCGCCCACCGGATCGATAACCGTCACGGGCGTGGCTGGAGCTGTAAACCGGCTTCCATTCTGGGTTGCGACAGCCCCGCGAGATCCCATCTTTATCACGACCGTACCCACTTTTCGAGCGAGTTGCGAGAGCGCCGCCTCAACGTCATCCGTTCCGGAAATTTTCATCGCTTCGCGTTCGTTGGGTAACAGAATATCGACCTGCGGCAAGATGTCGTCGAGCACACCGCTCCAACGATCTTCAGGATCGTCATTCGTATCGAGTGATGTGGTCAGTCCCGCCGCCTTCATCCTTCGAAAGAGTTCCGCCACATGGGGCAGCAGTTCGCGCTGCAAGAATAACGATGACATGTGGAAGTGGCGTGCGGAAGCAAGGTACTTAAGGTCGAGATCTTCGAAGCGGAGCTCGGAAATCGTTCCGGGATAAGTGAGGATGTGCCGCTCCGGCCCATGCGGCACGATCAAAGTCACTCCAGACTTCGGACCGCGGACAACCCGGCTCAAGTCGACTGCTCGCTCGCGTAAGCGGTCCATCGCCATGGCACCGAAGGAATCGTCACCAACCTTCGTTACGAATCCAACGCTCGCGCCAATCGCGGCCAGATTGTGGGCCAGGATCGCCGACGAACTTCCCAAGGTGATCGTGAAGTCGGTGGCCAACAACTCCCGCTCTGTCGGCATTTGCAGCGGCAAGCCATAGAGGATCAAGTCGAGATTGATCTCTCCCGCAATGGTGATATCAAGTTTAGACATTGAGCTGGGACGCGACGACAATCCTGCGCTTAGTGCTGATCTGCCAATTCGACGACGCGCGTCAGGTTCTTCGGAGAGTCCGGATTCAGACCTTTCTTCAGGCCGTAGTAAACCCCGTACAGTTGTCCCCAAATCGCAAAAGCCGCACTGCGCGCGTACTCCGGCGTCGTGAGCCCAAGTTCGACGACGAAATCGGCGGCTCGCTCAGCCCGGCCCTCAACCCGATTTGCAATAACCATCGTGGCTGCGCCGAGGGCCTTCATCTCTTCCAGCAACTCGACCTCGGCATCGTAGGAGGTCTCCGACATGAGGAATGTGATCAGCGTCTCCGGACCGGCAATCGATTTCGGACCGTGCCGAAACTCGAGTGCATGAAAAACCTGCGCGTACGAGCACGAGGATTCGGTGACCTTCAGTGAGCATTCCGAGGCGATGCCAAAGAGTGGGCCTTGTGCGAGGAAAACAAAATCAGAAAAACCGTGAGCCTCGACAAAGCGCCGCAGACGCTGCGGAACATCTTGCAATAGCGGCTCGACCTGGCGCGGAAGTTCGACAAGCGCTTGACACAAGGTATCGTCCCCCGAAATGATCGCTCCCAAATACTGCAAGGCCAGCAACATCGAAGTGAACGAACGCGTCATCACTGTGCTCTGTTCGTCAGCGTCGAGCAGTTTCAAGGTCACGCTGCATTTGAATTCCAAGGGCTGTCCGTTGGCGCAGGTGATGGCTATCGTCCGCAGGTTGTAATTCTTCTCCAGCATATGCGCGGCGCGGACGGCTTCTGACGTGCGTCCCGAGCGCGATATTACTACCGGGATGTACTCGCGCCCGGCATGCAGAGTAAGTGCGGGATAGAGCAATAAGTCGGAAGCCGCAACGGCCTGCGCCGCTAGCTGCAAATGATTGAAGGTCGCCGCTGCCGCCTGGGCAAGATAGTAACTGGTGCCGCAGCCGACGAAGAGCCACTGTGCGCCCGGTTTCGCGAGTTGAGCCGCCGCTCGCAATTCCGCGCTGCTTGCCAGTTTTGCGAGGCATGTGCTCCAACACTGGGGTTGCGAAAAAATCTCGCCGAGAGTGTGTTGGCCCTGTTCCGTAATTTCTGCCGATTTCATGGGATTTGATTGACTCCGCTTAAACGAGCGTGACGCGTACGCCCGCCTCTTTCAGTGCTTGTAAGTCAGACTTAGGAATTTGCTTGTCGGTTATGACTTCTTGAACCGACGTAACCGGCATGATGTTGCACAAACTGCGCCGTCCGAACTTACTGGAATCGCAAACGGCAATGGTCCGGCGCGCGATCTCGACCATGGCGCGATTGACTTCCGACTCCAACAGGTTCGGAGTGAAAAGGCCGGCCTTGGTGTCGAACCCATCGACGCCAAGAAAGAGGACGTCGGCGCTCAGTTGCCGCAAAGTTCGCTCGGCCAGTGGACCCACCAGCGAAAACGAATTCTTGCGTAGCATGCCTCCAGTAAGAATCACTTCGATATGCGTACCAGCCAGTTCCGCCGCGATATTGATGGCGTTGGTGATTACCGTCAACTGCGCCATATCCTTCAGCGCGCGCGCGATAGCCGTGGTGGTTGTCCCGGAATCCAGCAGAACCGACTGTCCTTCTTCGACTAAACCAGCCGCCGCATCGGCGATCAAAGTTTTCTGCTTGCGATGAAGTTTCTCTTTTTCCCGCAACGAAGGATCCAGCAACGCGCCAGCCTGCAGTGGAAGGGCCCCGCCGTGCGTACGCTGTACAACCCCTTGGCCGTCGAGAAACTCCAGGTCTTTCCGGATCGTAATCTGGGAAATACGGAAGTGCCGGGCGAGGTCTTTGACAAGAACGCGTCCGTCGCGATTCAGCAACGCGAGAATCTCGCGGCGGCGTTCCTCATTCAACATCCCGTTCGAAGGCATGGGGTTTCGATTTGTTTCGAATAGTAACTTTCGTCGATGGTCGCTCGGATTGTCAAGCGATATTTGCACGCGAGCTCAAGACTCAAAAGAAGATTCCCGTCGAGTTTTCCCTGTTCCGGGACGAACCAGTCTCAGTGAACTGCGCTTGGCTGCGCCCCGTCAAAGCGCGCGAAGAGCCTTTCGGCATTGCCGTGATACACCTTCTCCAGCACCTCGTCGGGCAGCCCGAGACCGTAAATCATCCAGCGGCCTTGCTGCGGATATTGCGAGTAGGGAAAGTATTCGTCTTTTGTTTCGAGCCAGCGAAAATAATTCTGATACATTGCTTCGCCCGCACCCTCATCCGTGCCGAACATGATGCGGTCGGGATACTTCATGAAGAGCTCGCGTGTGCGCCCCGGTTGACGGCCCAACTCGCCTTCGCGCGCGCCGGTCTCGATCATTACGTTGGGAAATTTTTGCAACGTCTGCTCGACGAAATCCAGATTCTCCGGCCAGCTTCCAAAATGCAAGGCCACGAATTGCGTTCGCGGATGCTTCGCGAACATGCGGTCCCGCTGCGCCATCAATTCCGGCAAGGTAGGGAACTGCGAGCCGTAAAAACTCCAATCCGGATGCTCGATCAGCTCTTCATAGCGCTCGTTGTGCGCGTCAATGGGATGAAAAAAAGCCTCCGGATCGCCGACATGCAAAAAGACCGGAATGCCGAGACGGCCGCATTCTTCCCATACGGGATCCAGGCGGGCATCGTCAATCGTGATCAGTTTTCCGCTGCCATCGCGCACGCCGAGACCGAGTTCCTTCAATATTTTCAGGCCGCGAGCCCCGCGCGCCACCGAATCATCGAGCTGCTGCACCATGAGCTGGCTGAAGTTCGGGTCGTTGATTTTTGTCCAGTCAAACTGGGTGAAGACCATGAAACGGCCGCGATACGGTTTCACCATTTCGTCGATGATGGCCTGTAATTTGTCTCCCCACATCCCCGTCAATATGACGATGGTTTGAATGTTGAGGCGGTCCATGCGCTCGACCATTTCTTTCGGATCGACTCGCTCCCCAATGCCAACCGCATCGTTGGTATGTGTGTGTACGTCGATCACCGCGAATTTTGCGCGCCGTACTTCGTGCGCCGCGGTATGCAGAGCCGGTACCGGTTCAAAATCCTTGAGTAGGATGGTTTTCTTGGAATCCGCGTCGGGCGCCGCTTTGTAGCCGATCCCGGTTTGAGCGGAAGCGTCGGAAGTCGCCATACCAGCAGCCACGCATAGCGCCATACCGAAGAGAGGGAGTTCAAAGGATCGCAGCATAGGACGTGCGCAGGATACTACATCTCGAAAGAAAGCGAAAGAAGTCGAAAGATGGCCGGCTCCAGCATAACCCAGCGTAACCAGCGTGACCGGCCCGCCGTCGCGAGGACCCCTCCCATCCCTTACAATAGAGGTGATCTCTCCCATGAAACGTATCGCAATTCTAGGTTCCACTGGATCCATCGGCCGCAGCACCCTGAGTGTGGTCGAAAGCTATCCCGAGCGTTTTGAAGTAGCCACCCTCGCGGCGGGCAACAATATCGAACTGGCTTATGAGCAAGCAGTCCGGTGGCAGCCGCGTGTCCTTTCCGTAGCCAGCGAGCAGGATGCCGAACATTTACGAGCCAGGCTTCGCTCCGCCGGACACCCCGAGATCGAAGTGGTTCATGGCGCAGCCGGTACCGTCTGCGTCGCGAGCCATCCAGAAGTCGACTTCGTGGTGAGCGCGATCGTTGGCGTCGCCGGATTGGAAGCCACCTACGAGGCGGTCCGCCTGGGCAAGTCGGTTGGCCTGGCCAACAAAGAATGTCTGGTAGTTGCGGGCGAACTGATTGTTGCCGAGGCGCGCAAGCACGGCAAGCCGCTGCTCCCGATTGACAGCGAACACAACGCCATCCACCAGTGTCTGCGCGGCGGACAAATGGACGAAGTCGAGCGCATCTGGCTGACCGCCTCCGGTGGCCCTTTTCTCAAGACACCCCGTTCGGAGTTTGCCTCCATTACCGTCGAGCAGGCCCTCAACCATCCCACCTGGAAGATGGGAAAACGGATCACCATCGATTCTGCAACACTCATGAACAAGGGCTTTGAGGTTATCGAAGCCTGCCGCCTCTTCAACCTTCCCCCAGCGCAGGTGGAAGTGGTTGTCCATCCCCAGTCTACGATTCATTCCCTGGTTGAGTTTGTGGATGGCAGCATACTGGCACAGATCTCCGTGACTGACATGCGTCTACCTATCTTGTATGCCCTGACGTATCCCGAGCGAATTCCGTCGGACCTCCGTTTCTCCATCAGTGACTTAAGACATCTGGATTTTTGCCCCCCGGATATGGCTAAATTTCCTTGTCTGGGTCTGGCATATGAGGCAGCGCGCTTGGGTGGCGCCAAGAGCATTGCCCTGAACGCCGCCGACGAGGTTGCGGTCGCTGCCTTTCTCGACGACCAAATTGGCTTCGAGGATATTCCACGCATCATCGAGTCTGTAATGACTGCAACGCCCGTGGGACATTTGGAATCTATACATACAGTGCTCACCTTGGATATCGAGGCCCGTCTTTTGGCCAGCGAAATGGTGAACCGGTGCCAAAAGGGATCGCCCATCAGGGCCATTTCATAACAGGATTTTTGGAGTAATCTGGAGTATTATGTCCCAGCTTTTGTCCCTTCTTCATACCGTTTTTGACATGGGAATCGTTCTCGGATTCATGATTCTCATTCATGAATTCGGACACTTCGCCGCCGCCAAATATTTCGGCGTCCGGGTGGAGCAGTTTGCCATCGGATTCGGCAAGCGCCTGATCGGCTTTCGCCGCGGCGGGACGGATTACCGTATCAACGCTCTACCACTCGGCGGCTACGTCAAAATGTCGGGCGAGAATCCCATGGACGACCGTACCGGCGATCCTGGGGAGTTCCTCTCCCATCCCCGCTGGCAGCGCTTTATCATCGCCCTCGCTGGCCCCTTCATGAATGTCATGCTCGCGATTGCCCTCTTGACCGGCGTCTACATGGTGCACTTCGCCTATCCCGCCGATCTCGATGAGCGCGCGGTGGTCGGTTGGGTCAATCCCGATACTCCAGCGGATAAAGCGGGTATCCAGCGCGGCGACACCATCATACGCGTCGATGACGTGCAAAATCCTGACTGGGAGCAACTGGAAGTGAAGGCCGCGCTCAGCCCGAATCAGCCCCTGAATTTTGCTATCCTGCGCGACGGCAAGGTCATGGATAAAACCCTGACGCCGCTGCCTCTCGGTCCCAACCAGTACGGGTCGATGGGATGGCTGCCGCAAGAGCCCAGCGTCACTTTAACCACGGTCGAGCCCGACATGCCTGCCGCCAAGGCTGGAATGAAACTCGGCGACCAGATCCTGACCGTCGATGGCCAGGAGATTCCGCACGTGGCCGCGCTCATCCAGATGCTCAACCACACCAAAGATCAGCCTTTGGATATCGTCGTTCTGCGCGATGGACAAAAGAAGAGTTTTAGCGTTAAACCCGTCCTCGACGCGCGCGGCCCCGGCCCTGAACCCGTCTATCGCATTGGTGTCGCCAGTTTGCCCATGAAAGTCGTAAAGCTCAATTTTCCGGACGCGCTAAAGCGGTCGCTCTCCGACAACAAAAGAAGCTCGTTCCTTATTCTGGAACTGTTGCAAAAGATGGCGCAGCGCAAAGTGTCAATGCGTCAGGTGGATGGTCCCATCGGAATTGGCAGCGCCGTCGGCGCCGCTGCCCGCGAAGAGGGCTGGACGCCGCTCCTCTTAATCACGGCCGCCATCAGCCTGAATCTGGGCATTATGAACCTGTTGCCTATCCCAATACTGGACGGTGGCGTGATCCTGCTGCTCTTCATCGAGAGCCTCATGCAGAAAGAAATCAGCCTCCCGATCAAAGAACGCATCTACCAGGCTGCCTTCGTCTTCCTCGTGCTTTTCGCGGTCATGGTGATTTACAACGACCTCGTCAAGACCCTGCCGGGCCTCACAAGAATGCCTTAGCGGTTGAATCCTGCAGCGATTGGCACCTGCACCATGTGCCAAACTCCGCGACCGTCATCTCCAACCTCATGGCCGACTTAAATGATAAAATAGATACCAAGCATGGCCCAGATTAAACGCAGAAAATCCTTTACCGCCACCATCGGTGGCGTCCGCGTCGGCAGCGATGCACCAGTCATGGTGCAGTCCATGACCAATACCGATACGGCGGACATCCCCGGCACCATCAAGCAGGTGGCCGCCCTGGCACGCGCCGGCAGCGAAGTTGTCCGGGTCACGGTCAACAACGATGATGCCGCCAAAGCCATCCCCTACGTCGTCGAGGGACTCGAAAAGCAGGGCTTGCGTACTCCCATCATCGGCGACTTTCACTACAACGGGCACCAGCTCCTTACCAGGTATTCCGAATGCGCCGAAGGCCTTGCCAAGTACCGTATCAATCCCGGCAACGCCAGCATTGGACGCAAGAACGACGACAACTTCCGCACCATGATCGAGGTCGCCGTAAAGTACCAGAAGCCAGTCCGCATTGGCGTCAACTGGGGCTCCCTCGATCAAGCGCTGCTCACGAAAATGATGGACGAGAATTCCCGTCTTCCCGAGCCCAAAGAGGCTCGCGAAGTGACCATGGAAGCCATCGTCGTCAGCGCCCTCAGCTCAGCGAAACTTGCCGAGCAGCATGGATTGCGATCCGATCAAATCATCCTCAGCGCGAAAGTCAGCGGTGTGCAGGATCTGATCGACGTTTACCGCATGTTGGCTTCCCGTTGCGAGTATCCGCTTCATTTGGGACTGACCGAGGCGGGCATGGGCGCCAAAGGCATCGTCGCTTCGAGTGCGGCCATGGCCGTCCTGCTGCAAGAGGGAATCGGCGACACCATCCGCGTTTCGCTCACCCCAGCACCCAATGGGGATCGCACCGAAGAGGTCCGAGTCGGCCAGCAAATTCTTCAGTCGCTCGGCATCCGCAGTTTTACTCCCCAGGTTACCGCGTGTCCCGGATGCGGTCGCACTACCAGCACTTTCTTCCAGGAAATGGCCGAGCAGATTCAGACCTACCTGCGCGAGCAAATGCCAGTCTGGAAAGAAACGCACACCGGCGTCGAAGAGATGAAAGTCGCAGTCATGGGTTGTGTCGTCAACGGCCCGGGAGAGTCAAAGCACGCCAGCCTCGGAATTTCGCTGCCTGGAACCTTCGAAGAACCTAAAGCTCCCGTCTACGTCGACGGACGCTTATTCACTACTTTGAAAGGCGATAAAATTGTCGCCGAATTCACCCAGATACTCGACGATTATGTGGAATCCCACTACGCCGCAAAGGCGAAAAAAGCCGAAAACGAAGTCGTGGGCGTCAACCACTAGTTCGAATCAACCCCCTCCAAAGCGCCGATAAACTACTCGCCGATCGCGTAACGAGTAGATCGGTCATCCCCGCGCCTCCTGCTCCGCAGCAAAAATGGAGTATGCAAGGAAATAGCCATTATGCGCAAGCGTTCGACGGCCTGCACATACTATCGTCGCACGTACTAAAATCCGTTGTTTTCCACCGTTACCCGGTGTAGACTCCGCCCCATAGACGCTCGTTCCCGGTCCGGCAAAGACTGCCGGCGCTTATCAAATCAGGCATGTAAACCAGATTCAATCGTGGGTCCTGGTGCCATGCTACGACCCTAAAGCTCTTCCCGCATTTCAAAGGTCCAACAGGAATTACCAACCAATGAAGGAGAAATCGTGATCAGAAGAATCAGCGTATTTTTTCTGACGGTCCTCGCGATGCTGTCGGTCGCGAATATCGTCTGCCAGGCGGCTCAGCCGCAGTCTCTCTTGACTCGCCATGTGCGGGATGCGGTTACCAACCGGCAGGCACAGTCCACGGGTCGGCTACCCGCATCGCAGTCCCTGCGTTTTGATGTCGTGCTGGCGCTCCGCCACGCACCCGAGTTAGACAATTTTATCCAGGAAGTCAACGACCCCTCCAGCGCCTCCTACCGTCACTTTGTTACGCCCGAAGAATTTACCGAACGCTTTGGTCCCAGCCAGGAAGACTACGACGCCGTGATTCGCTTCGCCCAGGCGAACGGGTTCGTTGTAGTGGGCGGCTCTCGCGACGCCTTTGACGTGCAGCTGAAAGGCACTGTCGGAGCGATCGAGAAAGCCTTCCATGTCAATCTCAACCTTTATCAGCACCCCACCGAAAATCGCACCTTCTTTGCTCCCGATCGTGAGCCTTCGGTCGACCTGCCGTTCCAGCTCTGGCATGTCTCCGGTCTGGACAATTACTCCATTCCTCGTCCCGCGTCCCTCCATCACCGCGACTTAAAAGTCCACGCGAATGTTGTTAAGGGATCTTGCCCCGGTGGAGATTATTGCGGCAGCGACATGCGCGCGGCCTACTACGGCGGAACTGCTCTTAACGGGTCCGGCCAAAACCTCGGCCTGCTCGAATACCTCGGCTACGATATCGCCGACTTGAACACTTACTTCAAGAACGTGGGACAAACCAACAACGTTCCCATCACCGGCATTTCCACGGATGGCAGCAGCTTGAACTGCACCGAACCGAACTGCGACGACCGTGAGCAGATCCTCGACATGGTTCAGGCCATCTCGATGGCCCCAGGCTTGACCGGCTTATATGTATTTGTTGGGGGCACCGACACCGCGATGCTGGGCTCCATGACCACGCATAAGCCCCTGGTCGGTTCCATCGGTTCTTCTTGGACCTGGCAGCCCTCGGATCCTTCCACGGACGACCCCTATTTCAAGAAGTTCGCAGCCCAAGGCCAGAACTATTTCCAAGCAGCCGGTGATAACGGCGCCTATACTCCGAGTTCGTCTTACGTTTACCCGGGAGATGACGCCTACGTCACAGTTGTCGGCGGAACCGATTTACAGGTGACCAAGGCTGGCGGTCCCTGGGCTTCAGAAACCGCTTGGCCGGACGGCGGCGGTGGTGTCTATACTCCGGACCAAATCCCGATTCCAGCTTGGCAGCAATTGCCCGGCGTGATCACCTCCGGCAACAAGGGTTCTACCACTCTGCGGAATTCACCGGATGTCTCGGCCGAGGCGAATTTCGACTTTTACAGCTGTGCTGACCAGAAAGCCTGCCAGGACGGATGGGGTGGCACCAGCTTTGCCGCGCCCATGTGGGCTGGTTTCATGGCACTCATTAACCAGCAAGCAGTAGCCAACGGCAATTCGCCTCTCGGCTTCGTGAATCCCGCTATCTACAACATCGGTGTCAGCTCCAGCTA
>Ga0182016_10006395_pt1 | contig 12373 bp, 7 predicted proteins | sample 712S2MmetaG_FD_120491 | JGI IMG/M metagenome (GOLD analysis project Ga0182016, IMG submission 120491) | Permafrost microbial communities from Stordalen Mire, Sweden - 712S2M metaG | ecosystem: Environmental > Terrestrial > Soil > Wetlands > Permafrost | place: Sweden: Stordalen | collected...
GCACTCCAGATGCAACCAAAGTAGAAGGTAGAAATTGGCTTCCCTGCAACTCTTAACCGACAGGTTGTAGGTTCGATTCCTACCGCGTCCACCATAGAATCAATAACTTAGAGCGATTTTTCGACTCCCGATTTTGGCCACTGTGCCCATTTTTGTACCGACCTTTTTTAAGGATTCTCCTTTCCTGGCCGAGAATTCTAAGAGAATCGCATTCACATCATTTTGCGTCTGAATGCGCGTAACTGTAATCGTGCGAGTCATTTTCAGACGGCGAGTCGACTGCAAGTTACGCTCTGGAACACCTCGGGGAAGCGCGATAGTCTGGTCCAAAATGATGTAAACCGTCGGTGATTGTCCGACAGGTTGTAAAGAACATAAGAGTCGACTATTGAGTAGAAGGCAGGAAACAATAGAAGCGGTGAGGTCGAGTGCGGGAGTGGTTTTGGCTTCATTTGAACAGGGTGCGACGCTGTTATACCTGCCAGGTGGAAGCGGCGTTTGATCCTCTTTTCCGCGTGAACATCGATACGGCTATCATCAACATCGGGCATTCCGATCTCTCCCGTTACAAGTTGGTCGTCGTACCCGCGGACTACGTGATGGACAGCGCGAGCGCGAAGGCTATTCGTGACTACGTCAGCGCCGGCGGCACTGTCTTGATGACCGCCCTTTCGGCCAAGGTCGACGAACATGGACAGTGGTTCAATACACCGCTTCCCGGGCGCCTGAGCGATGTGTTTGGATTGAAAACGAACGCGTTCTACGACTGGGGAGTATTGAACTTCGAGTTAAACGGGAAACTGGTGGAATCCGGGGCACATCGCTACGAAGTGCTTGAGCCTTCAACTGCTTCGGTTCTTGCGCGATTCACGACCACCGCAGACCATACTCCCGCGGTCACTCTTAACAAGTTCGGAAAAGGAAATGCGATCTATCTGGCGACGGAATCGCGAGCTTCAGCGATTGGGCCAGTGCTGAGTTACCTCTGCGAGTTGACGGGTGTTCATAGGGGTCCTCAGACGCCGGATGGAGTATTCGCAAGAGAAGTCGATGGCCGCACACTTTATGTGAACACGACTGAAGAGGAGAAACGCATCCCAATCACGCAGAGGAAAAAGGGACTCATCGGCAATCGCGTCTACGACGGAGCAGTGGTTTTAGGACCACAGGAAGTGGAACTGGTCCTATCCGAGTAACGGAGAAAATGGAAAGGCAGATTACGCTCTCTTTCGGCCGGAAAGCACCTACCAGATGCGGAGAGCGACAACGGTGGTATTCGTTGGAATGTCGTTTACCACTTTCGTCTGGAGAACGAACTCCATGTTCTTAGATGTCCAGTCTCCTGGAGCGGACTTGAGCAGATCTCCGAGCGCTTTTGGAGAAGTTATGAACTCGGCTGCTGCTCGTGTTCCGGATTGAGTAATTCCGGCGATCGCAACCAGAGGTTCTCCAGTCTTCGAATGGGGTAGGCGAGCGACCAGCGCGTAATCCAACTGGACGCTCCCTTCCGATGAATAGACCGGACGCCAATGGCGAGTGGTGTCCGATTGATCTTTTATTAGAAGGCCGCTGCCGAATACAAATGGAAGGTCGCCCGTCATTTGAAGGGTCCACCCATTGTTAAATGCTCCGATCAAGATGGCGGGGGATTGGCGTAGATCGCCAAATGCGAGGTCCTCTCCGGAGCGCAAATCAAAGCTGCGATTGAATCTGGTCAGGAGAGAAGCCACATCAACGTTGGCGGATACATCCCCGAGAGTCACGAATGCGTTCTTCTCCTCGAGTAAGTCACCTGGCCCCAGTTTCTGCTCTTGAGTGACTGGAATGAGGAATTCGCGTCCCTGCGTGTCCAGGTCGCTCAGGTGGTGAGTGGCTCCGTATCGCTGAATCAGATCGGGGCTTGGCATGTACACAGGGTTTGCCCCTGTATAAATCAAAACGGGCTTCGATTTCTCCAACAGAGGAGACCAGAATTGCTCGACCGGACTTCTTGGCCGGAGCGTGTAAGCGGCGGTTGCCATGAGTATCGCGAGGGCAGCTATTCCGAGAAACCACAAAAATCGTGAGTGCAGACCAGCTGCATGAACTCTTCCCTGAACAGGAGCCGGCTTTGGCGGTTCAACTCGCAGTGGACGGACTTCTTCCCTCCGTTCAACCGGATCGAAATCGGGTATTCCAGGTTCTCGTGGAGTTGCCACCGTGGAATCGGAGAACGTGGCATGGTAGGATCCCGGACTGATCTCGATCCTGACGGGGCAATGTCTGCCCTCGCTTACATAGAACTGGGCAAGTCTTTTCCTGACTTCGGCCGCGCGGCCTCGGACAATAGGGTCTTCATTTGTGTCGTAGTCCGCCGGGCGGCCAAAGACCTCGGCACCAATGATGCGCTCCTTGAGAAGTTCAAGGTGGCCGGCCAAGGTCTGGTCGACGATGTACTGCAAGAGCTGCTGCGACTGCCTGCTGGTGCGAAAGGGAACGCTCTTAAGAATGTCTGCGAGAGTCTTCTGAACCTGTGCCGCAAGAGGCTCCTGCGCTGTCGCCCGTCGTGCCCCTGAATCGCTGATCTCAGCGGTGTTCCTCATCGGCCACCCTTCAGAAATCGGTCTGCCAAGTACAGTACTCCCAATAGACCCAGCCTACAACTGCTTTATGAGCCGGGGAATGCTCTCGAACAGTACCGTACAGTACGTTGCCATGCGTTGGTTTCTGCGCGTTTTCTTGACCCTCAGTAGGCGCTACAGTAAGCGTTTTCACAAATGCGTCCATCGCTGGCAGTTTCCGAGTTTATCACGCGTGAAATAAGCCATTCAATGTGCCAGCGAGAGGCAAAGACTCCGGCCGTCAAAAGGGCGCCGGACCAACAATACTCGGAACGAACGGGAAAAAACTCAGGAGGCAACATGAACAGATTTCGTCTCGAACTCGTCGCGGTCTTGACGGCCATCCTGTCTGTTGGACTGTCATTCTCCCCAGCACTCTTGGCGCAGTCGAAAAGCACGACCGCCTCACTGTCGGGCACCGTCACGGATCCGTCCGGGGCCAGAGTTCCAAACGCGACCGTGAAGCTCAGCAATCGAGAACTCGCGGTGACAAGGGCCGGCACCACAAACGCGGCGGGGGAGTTCGCCTTCGCGTTTCTCCCGGAAGGCACATATACTCTCGAGGCAAGCGCCTCGGGATTCAAGACCACCCGGCAGGCCGGGATCACGCTCGCCGCAGGAGATTCGGTATCTGAAAACGTGGCTTTGACAATAGGCACGATCGAGCAGATCTCGGTCAACGAGAGCGGGCCGCTGCTTCAAACCCAGGACGCGGACATCAGCACCGAGCTCGCGACCAAGCAAATTGAGGAACTTCCACTCAATTTCAGAAATGACCTTGCGTTTGTGACGCTGGATTCCGCCGTAAACACGCAGGGCGACCGGCAGTTATTGGGGGCGGGCGGCAGTGAGGATACGGCCGACCAGGATTACTCCTTCATGAACTTTGGAGGCGGCTACTTCGGTACCAACCTGTTCCTTCTGGAAGGCGGATACGATGTGGCTCAGGGCTGGGGAGGAATCTTGTATGTGCCTGCCCCGGAGGACACGCAACAAGTCAAACTAATAAGCTACTCGTTTTCGGCCCAATATGGATTCAGCACCGGCAATGCGATCAACATCACCACCAAGGCCGGCACCCACGACTACCATTTTGTTGCGGACGAGTACTTGCGCAACCAAGATCTCGACGCCAACCTCTACTTCAACAATCTCGCAGGCGAATCCAGACCAGACGACCATCGCAATCAGTTCGGAATCGCAGGTGGTGGTCCCTTGTACATTCCAGGCATCTATAAACAGCGGGACAAAACATTCTTTTTCGCCAACTATGAGGGGTTACGGCTAAACGGGGGTCTATCTTATAGCGCACAGGTGCCCACCACCGCCCAGTTGGGAGGCGACTTTTCGTCGGAGTTGACGACCACTTCACTGGGTATCGATTGCCTGGGCCGGACCATCTTTTCCGGCGCGATCTACAATCCTTACTCGTTAAGCAACTGCCCGAACGGAGGGGTAGTCCGCAATCCGTATCCTGGAAACATGATTCCCGCAACCGGGGTTGGGGCAATCGACGCTCTGGCGAACAAATTTGCTACCGGCAACTACTGGCCGGCTCCGAAAAATTCAACCGGCGCCTACAACTTCAACACCACGGCGAGCGCCCCAACGACTTCCAACGAGTGGGGAATTCGCATCGACCACAACTTCAACGCCAATAACCGCATCTATGGGCAATTCTCGAACAAGCACGAGGGAAAGGTCCAAACGGGGGCTTTTTACGGAAACGATGTCGCGGGGCCGTATGTGTTCGACCCGAACAACCGCATGTTTGGGGTTTTGGGCTATTCTCACGTTTTCAGCCCAACCTTTATCCTGACAAGCGACCTGTTCTTCATTCGCAATCCCGGGGGGAACGTTGTCCAGGGCTACCCGTTCAAGCCGTCCTCGCTGGGTCTGCCGGCTCTGCTCGATTCGTGGACGCCGCAGTTTCCGCAGGTTCAGTTTGGGAACACTTTTAACCCGAGCCGCTATGCTCCACTGGGCGCGACGCAAAACTCCGGCGAAGCCAACTTCCCGCAGAATAACGGCAGCCTGACCGTAGACGTGAACAAAGCTCTGAAAGCGCATTCAGTCTCGGCTGGGTACATGGGAATTTGGCAAACAGACGACGGCGGCAGGCTCACCCCGACAATACTCAAGTTCACCTCTCCCATGACGGCAGGCCCTGACCCATCGAATATTACGGCCGGCACTGGAGACGCGTTAGCTTCGTTTATGGCGGGCGCCGGCCAGGCTGGCGTCGGCAACGGCATGGGTACGACCGGGGCCGGCTCCACGGGATTTAGCGCATTTCCGGCGCCAACCTATTACATGCATGGGATGTATGTTCAGGACGATTGGAAAGCAAATAGTAGACTCACTTTGAACCTGGGCTTCCGGTATGAAATCCAGATGCCGCCGACAGCGCGGCATGATGAGCAGGCATACTTCGATCTCCACGCCCTCAATCCGATCAGCGTGGCGGCGGGGATGCCCGTTTATGGGGAAATCGTCTACAACAACCCGGGCAATCGTTTTCTCTATAACCCCAACTTGAATGACCTGGCGCCCCGCGTTGGGTTCGCATACAACTTGATACCGAAGCTGGTTGTGCGTGGCGGCTATGGCATGTATTACGCGAGAAACTTCTATGGCGGCAATGGTCCGGACCCGGGTTACTCGACCTCGACGAATTGGACTTCATCGGCCGACGGGGTCCACATTACAACGCCACTCGTCCAAGCATTCCAATCGGGACTTGTGCCGGTTACAGGGAACTCGCTGGGAGGCCTGACTCAAGTGGGTCAGAGCCCAAGCGCGGTGAATCCGCACCGTCCCGATCCTCTAACCCAGCAGTTCATGTTTGGATTCGAATACGCCTTCACTTCCAACGACGTGCTGGATGTCAACTACGTGGGGAGCCGCGGAAGGCGCATTACGCTCGGCGGCATGAACTACGGCCAACTGAATCCAGGCTATCTTTCCATGGGCTCGGCGCTGAATACTCTGGTGCCCGATCCGTTTGCAGGCGCACTGAGCACCCTGGGACTACCGGCCAATGGCTGCGACGCGAAACCCGGCATGATCCCTCAGGGGGATTTGCTGGAGCCATACCCGGAGTTCTGCGGAGGCGTCTCAGCCCAGGACGAACCGGTCGGAATCAACAACTACAACGCACTGCAGGCAAACTTCAAGCACCGTTTTGGGGCGGGCCTGATCTTCACTGCCTCCTACACCTTCTCGAAGTTCCTCTCCGATGTAGCCGGCCCGGAAGAATGGGGTTCAATCAATGGCGACACCGGAGGTTCGGGTATCCGCAACTACTATGACCTGAAAGCGGAGTGGACCGTGGACGGCGATGATATCCCTCATTCTCTGGTTCTGAACTATGTGTATGAACTGCCTGTTGGCCGGGGCAAGAAAATCGGAGGCGGCATGAATTGGGCTGCGGATGCAATTCTGGGCGGCTGGCAGGTGTCGGGTATTACCACCGCTCAGAGCGGTTTCCCGATGTCGATCGGCCCCACCGGAAACAGCGGGAGTGTTTTTGGCGGGAGTCAGCACGCCGATTTAACTGGCGCCTCCTTCAAGAGCGGTACCTGCGGGTCGGGCACGACATCTGCCATCCCAGTGGGGACGAAATACTGCTTCTTCAACCCGGCGGCCTTTGGACCGACGCCCGATTTCACATTCGGCAATGCTCCTCGCTACTTTTCCAATCTGCGGGCTCCCAAATACGTGGACGAGGACCTGGCGATTCAGAAGTGGTTCAAGTTCGGAGAGAAGCTCCGCCTGCAGTTCGCTGTCCAGATGTTCAACGCATTCAACCATCCCAACTTCGGTTTACCCGATGCCAGCCTTGGGGACCAAAACACGACGATGGGCGAGAGCTCGAGCACTCAGGGCGCGAGACAAATGCAGGGGGTGCTTAAGCTGACCTATTAGAATCCCCTTCTATGACGAGAAAAGTAGTTGCACTCTGCCTGGCGATTGCGTTTTCACAACCGAACGTGATCGCTGTGGCGGAGGAGCCGGCACAAACTATCCAGGCCCTCCTGGCCGAGGCTCGCGATGCTCAGGCCAGGAGGGACTTCAGCGCCGCTGCGGAATCATATCGTAAGGCGGTCGATCTCGAACCTGCGATTCCGGAACTATGGACCAATCTAGGGTTGATGTATCACGAGTTGGGGAAGCCGACTGACGCAATGCGCAGCTTCAGAGAGGCGATTCGGCTCAATTCTTCTCTGTTCGTACCGCAGTTGTTCATGGGCATTGAATTCATTGGAGCCAAGAACCCCGAAGCCGCCACCCCGTTTCTTGAGCGAGCCGAGAAACTCAATCCCGATGATTTGCAGGCTGCGCTGAATCTCGGAAAGGCATACTCTTTGTCAAACCACGCTGATCGTGCTGCCGATGCCTACTCCATTGCTTCAAGGCTTGCGCCGAATGACGCGAACATCTGGCTGAGTCTTGGTACCGCATACTTGCAGCAGGTCGAGAGCGATGCTCGTCTCATGACCTCTACCTACAAGCATTCGGCATATGTGGCTTTGCGTGCGGCGGAGACCTTTGCAGAACAGGGAAAGCTGGTGCAGGCCGAGGATGCTTACGAAGGAGCCATCGCCTCTGGCGCACCTGCGCCATGCACTCACGCGGAGTTTGGTATCACGCTCCTTCGCAAAAAGAGAGTGGCCGAAGCGCGTGAGCAATTTGAGCTTGAGAACAAGTTCGGTTCCCATTGTGGACTCGCAGCCCTCGGTTTGGCTGTCGCCGAACTTGCTGAATCACATCCAGACAATGCATTGGCGAAGCTGACGTCTCTTTCGAAGGCAGACGCAGGATTCGTTGAGTCGAACCTTCCGCTGTTTCGCGAGGCAGTTTCTGCCGACCAGGCATCGCTGTTGATTAATCTTGCGCGTCAGGAGGACTCGGCCCTCACGATCGATCTAAGTTCCCTGATTGAGCGAGTTTTTGTTTCTCCTGACACGATCGGAGCTATGGGTTCCGGTGAGGAGGGCCGGCCTTCAGGGAAACAGTCTTCAACGCGGATGGGCGCCGAGGGGCTCTATGCAACAGGACAGTACGCGGAATGCGACCATTTGCTCCGGCCTGCGCTTGACGAAATCTCAAGCGATCAACTGCAGTTCCTCGCGTCGTGTTCCTTTTACACAGGCGACTTCAAAACCGCATCGAAAGCAGCTGAACGCCTGAAGATCAACTCCGGAACGAGAGCGCAGGGATTGTATTGGGAGAGCAAGGCCGATGAGAGACTGGCGACTGCGGCGCTGATTCGTGCCGGTGAAATTGACGCGGACTCTCCCCGTATGCACATTTTGCTGGGGAACGTCTTTCGGCAAAAGCGACGGTGGGACGATGCAGAAGCGGAATACAGAAAAGCCGCCACTCTCGATCCAAAGAGCCACTCCGCGCGGCTGAGCCTGGCGATTACATTGTTTTCCGAACTTAAGACCGATGAAGCACTTGAAATCGGCCGCGGCCTCCTGGCGGAAGATCCAAAAGACCCCGAAGTAAATCTCCTGGTTGGCGAAATTCTTGTTCAGCGGAATCTCTTTGCAGAAGCTAAGCCGTATCTGTCCAAATGCCAGAATCTCAAACCGGAGTTTGTGCCACATTTGCACGCCCTTTTGGGACAGGTTGATGCGGAGACGGGTAGGATTCCAGCCGCGATCCTTGAATACAAGGCAGGGCTTTCGGCCGACATTGATGGGAGCATTCACTTCCAACTCGCCCGACTCTATCAGAAAACAGGAGACAAGAACGCGGCTGATGAGGCATTCAGAGAGTCAAGAACCTTGAGACGCCAATGGGATGATCGTGCGCGGATTGCGCTGGAACAGAGCCCTACTGATACGAGCAAGCAATAGCATGGCAATCCGCAATCGCCGGTACGCTGGACGCATCGATGGATGGATGTTGTCTGTGAAGGAACACCCCGGAGTGCCGTATCAGGACCTTCTTGTGAGCGTGAATGGTTGGATGTTCAGGTCACTCGGCCTGGCAAATGCCAAAGGAAACCGAAATGAGATTATCCATGCAACGACGAGTCTTTGCTTTGGTCTTCTAAGCATGAAAAAGGACAACATGCATCCATATCGTTTTCTTCTTCTACGGAAATCCCTTCTCTTGTTAGTTTCGACGATCCTCGTTCGTGTGGTTCTCATGCCGGCACTCGCGCAGACTGCCCCAAAGCTGGGACCGATGGACCTCATTCAGCAGACATCTTATGGTGTTGATATAAGGACCGACGCCTGTGTCCTTTCAATCCGGCCCATTGCGGAACGTGCAATACGGGTTCGCTGCGCGAAGGAGTCGGCCGCCGAGAGCCCAAGTATTGTTCTGTTGCAGCAGGGATCGACACCGGCATTCAAGGTTTTGCAGAATGCTGCAACAGTTGTTGTAGCGACATCGAGGATGAAAGCGGTCTTTGATCGGCGGAGTGGCACTCTTCACTTTACGGATAATCAGGGAAGAACATTCCTCTCGGAAATCGCCGCCACGCGTCGGTTGGATCCGACCACTGTCCAGGGCGAAGCAAGTTTGTCAGCAGAACAAGCTTTCCTCACTCTCCCGGAGGAGCATCTGTTCGGCAGTGGAGAGTTTCAAGATGGATTCCTTGACATTCGAGACCTTCCCCGCCGCCTTACTCAAGTGAATAGCCAAATCGCCATTCCATTCCTGCTGTCGAGCAAGGGTTATGGAATTCTTTGGCACAACTATGGGCTGACCGATTTAAATCCTGCGGATGAGCGTGTTGTGCTGACGCGATCGTCTACCGGCAAAGAAACGACAGCGGATGTAACCACAGCCGAAGGCACACGGCGAGAAGTCCGGCGCGAGGGCCAATTTGACGGGAGCATCGAAGTCCCTCGCAGCGGTCGATATGCCTTCATGCTGGATGTTGGACAGAAGATGGCACGTCGATACCACGTTGAGATCGATGGGAGAACGGTTGTCGACTTCTCCAACTTCTGGCTCCCGCCTACCACAAGCTGGTTTGGCGATCTCACTTCGGGCCACCACACAATTCACGTTACCGGAACGCAAGATGACCAGCCGGTGCTTTTCTGGAGGCCAAGCGAAGACCGAACAGTATTGCGATCGCCCGTAGCCGATGCGATTGATTACATCGTCTTCGCGGGACCGGATCTCGATGACGTAATTGCAACGTATAGGCAGTTAACGGGGCCTGCGCCACTCATGCCCCTGTGGGCTTACGGTTATATTCACTGCCGTGAGCGGTTCCACTCCAGCGAAGAGATTCTGGAGACGGCGGCGGAATTCAGAAAGCGCCATTTGCCTCTCGATGTCATCGTTCAGGATTGGCAGTACTGGGGCAAATACGGCTGGAATGCAATGAAGTTTGACGAAGATCACTATGCCGATCCGGCGGCCATGATCGGTCGTCTTCATGGCATGAATGTAGAGTTGATGGTTTCAGTATGGTCGAAGATCGATCCGGAGACTGACGTTGGAAAACAATTCGCAGAGAAAGGGTACTACGTTCCGGGAACCCAATGGGTCGACTTCTTCAATCCCGCTGCAGCATCGCTCTATTGGAAGAATTTCAGCGAGCGGATGCTATCCCTTGGGATCGATGCGTGGTGGCAGGACGCCGACGAGCCGGAGAACGATGACCTTGCGGGCAGAAGTACGTTTGCCGGCCCCGGCGAAAAGGTACGCGACATCTATCCGTTGTTTGTGAACAAGACCGTTTACGAGGGCCAGAGGAGAGACGCGCCCAATAAGCGAGTCTTGATATTGAGCCGCAGCGCCTTCCTGGGCCAGCAGCGCTACGCGTCCACGACGTGGTCTGGCGACGTCGGCAACAGTTGGGAGAGCTTCAAAAGGCAGATCACGGCCGGTCTTGGCTATGCCGCGAGCGGATTGCCATATTGGACCACGGACGCAGGTGGGTTTTTCCGTCCTGGTCCCAGCCAATACACCGACCCCGGTTATCACGAGCGGTTCTTGAGGTGGTTCCAGTTTTCAACCTTCTCACCGCTCCAGCGTGTTCATGGGTACCAAACGGATACAGAGCCCTGGCGATACGGAGATGAGGTAGAGGGCGAGGTGCGCCGTTACCTGGACCTGCGATATCAGCTGTTGCCCTACATCTATTCGGAGGCCGCTGAGGTCACATTTCATGGATCGACGCTGATGCGCCCTCTGGTCATGGACTTCCGCAATGACAACGAAGCGCTGAAGCAGGACTACGAGTTTATGTTCGGTCCGTCGCTTCTGGTCTCGCCCGTACTGCAGCCCGACGTAAACCAGTGGCCGGTCTACGCACCATCCACGCCGGGCGGCTGGTATGACTGGTGGACCGAGAGGAAGGTGAGCGGCGGAATGACAACTCGAATGGACGCCCCGTTGGGGAAGATTCCCGTGCTGGTGAAGGCGGGAAGCATTATTCCATTTGGTAACGTTGAGCAGTACGCGGGAGAGGACCGCAGTGGTGAGCTCGAGCTACGGGTCTTTCCCGGAGCCGATGCGGATTTCACGTTGTACGAAGACGAGGGCGTGAACTACGCATATGAGAAGGGAATCCGATCAACTATCTCGTTTCACTGGGATGACCGCCTGCATGTTTTGACGATCGGCGAGCGCCATGGGTCTTTCCCGGGCCTGATCGAGAACCGTCAACTCACAGTTCACATTGCGGGAGCCAATGAGCGGACTGACAAACGCGTGATGTACACAGGACAGGGGCGCATGGTCGAGTTCAAGTAGCTGACGAAGGACGCACTGAAAGTGGCATTCCAGTCGATCACGAAGAAGTCGGACGCCATCCTGGAGAATTCTCGGCGTCGAAGGCAGAGCTCGGTGAAAAAAAGCAGCAGTCACGTGCTGAAGTAGGCATGTCGCGGTGATCAAAAGTGGGCAACTAACCCGGGATTCCATTGGAGGAGGCCTGAAATCATGAACCGCAGATCATTTCTGTCAAGTAGTGCATCCGCTTTCGCCTGGGCTGCATTGGCGAAATCGGGGTATTCGCAGATGTTTCGCGGGCAGGCGCCGGACGGCCCATTCCAACCCGACTGGGAATCGCTCAAGTCATACCATTGTCCCGATTGGTATCGCGATGCAAAGCTTGGTCTATGGGCGCACTGGAGCCCGCAATGCGTGCCGGAGGACGGCGACTGGTACGCGCGCAATATGTATATACAGGGAACGCCACAATACGAATTTCATGTGAAGACCTTTGGGCATCCTTCGCAGTTCGGCTACAAGGACATCTGCCACCTTTGGAAGGCGGAAAAATGGGATCCGGAGGCGCTCATCAAGCTGTATAAGAGCGCAGGTGCGGCGTACTTTGTTGCCCTCGCAACCCATCACGATAACTTTGATTGCTGGAACTCGAAGTTTCAGCCCTGGAACAGCGTCAAGGTGGGTCCAAAGCGCGACATTGTGGGGACCTGGGCCAGGGTGGCGCGTTCACACGGATTGCGATTTGGGGTCAGCTATCACGGGACTCCGGGCCGCGTTTGGGACGAGTTTCTGCCCGTGCGCTATAAAAGCGACACCACCGGGCCGCTTGCGGGCGTCCCCTACGATGGCGTGCAGACGATTGCCGACGGCAAAGGGAAGTGGTGGGAGAGCATGGACCCTCAGATGTTGAACGGCAAACCCCACCTTAAGAACACTCCATGTCCGGAGTTCACCAAGCAGTTCCTTCTGCGTGTGCAGGATGTTATCGACACTTATAACCCCGATCTACTCTATTTTGACGACAATGCGCAGTTTGACTTTGACGCCGGCGGAAGCGGAGC
>Ga0182016_10006398_pt1 | contig 12370 bp, 15 predicted proteins | sample 712S2MmetaG_FD_120491 | JGI IMG/M metagenome (GOLD analysis project Ga0182016, IMG submission 120491) | Permafrost microbial communities from Stordalen Mire, Sweden - 712S2M metaG | ecosystem: Environmental > Terrestrial > Soil > Wetlands > Permafrost | place: Sweden: Stordalen | collected...
GATCCACGCTTCCTCCCCACACTCGGTCGCCCTCATGCAGTTGCGTTTCACTTCGCTCGTTGTGACCAACTCGCGACGGGACTTACACCCGTAAGAGTGCGCCCATGCTGGGCGCACAACGCCGTGAGGCCCGAAGGAAGAAATCCTCCGGGCCCCAGGCTTACGGTTGACTTGCCTGTTGATTTACTTGCCTGTCAATTTACTTGCCCTGGCAGCAAGCGCCGGTGCAGCCACTCTGGCAGCAGGTCGTCCCGCAATCGCCGCCGCAGCAAGCGCCGCAACATGCGGCTTTAAGCTGGCCCGTCTTTGCCAGGTTAGTCTGGCTGAATGCCATTGCACTAAAAACAAGAACAAGCGACAGAAACGCGATAGTACGCTTCATTTGAATCTCCTTTGTTGACGTTGAGAATGCAGTTCACAAACCTCGCTCGCGGGTTAATCCACGAACCCGCAGCGGCATCGTTTGCTTTTACGTCAGGAGATCTCTAAATCCTAAAAACTCGAAAGAGAATGAACCGGGGAGGGCCCGTATCCACTCTTCCTTCCGCCGGCAAATTGGCAAAAAACTTGCCCTCGAGCGCCGTCGCAGGAGGCAAAACAGCAACCAGCTCAACTGTCGCGGCCTTGGGCTTCGCATCCATCTGCGTAACGCCTGGCTGCATGCTGTTCTGGCAACAGTTTTCGGCGCAGCCCAGCTTGCTCGCTTTGTGCGGCATCGGGCAATTCGCACCCATCGTGCCCATCGCCATACCGCAATCGGACTTGCACGGCATATTCGCCGTGGTCCCCATCGCACACGTCGCCCCCGCCAGCGCCGGGTACGCGCTCAGCACCCCAACAACAGCCAAAGCAACGATTTTGAGGAAAACCTTCATCGTTGAACAGAGCCTACCACAAAATCTACCCTCGCGATCTGTGTGTCAGGTCACGTCGTAACAGCAGCGCAGGCTGGCACTCGTCACTTCCCGCAACAGAGCGGGATCCGCCTGATTAGCAGCTGTGGTATAACTGTTATACCGATGCGCTACCACTTCGATCCGCACAAAAGCCAGCGGTTGAGGGCCAACCCGCTCCGTGGCATCGGCTTCGAAGAATCGCAGGAAATCTTTGCCCACCCCTACTACCTCGATCAACGCTCCGACACACCCGAGCAATACCGAGCAATTGGTTGGGTCGGGCACCGGTTGTATTCACTGATCTTTGAGATTCGAGAGGACGAGGAAGGAGAGTTCCACCACCTCGTCACTCTCTGGAAATCTACCCTTCAAGAGGAGGAGTTGTATGCCGAAAACACTTGATTCCCCCAAGCCGACAACCGCCGATCAAATCGCGGACCTCGCCGACTCCGGCGAGAATATCTCGCGTTTCTTCACGAACAATGGCAAGATGATGCCACCAATCCAGCGTGTCAATGTGGACTTTGCCCTGCCCATGCTTCAGGAGCTTGATGAACAGGCCCAGCAATTGAACATCAGCCGTCAGGCCGTGATCAAAACGCTGCTCCGCCAAGCCCTCGATCAGCAGCATTTGGCGCGCAGGGCGCGATAGTGATTTTGAATTAGCCCTACTTCGCCGTCAGCGCGCTCACCGGCACCAGCATATCTTCCTTGCGCATCACCAGGTTGGTCGCGTTCAATGTGGCCAGCTCAAACCCATGCCCATGCGTGATCGCATCGGTCGGGCAAGCCTCCACGCAGTAGCCGCAGAAAATACACCGGTTGTAGTCGATGTTGTACACCTTGGCGTACCGCTCCGAAGACGAAATCCGCTTCTCCGCCGTGTTCTCGTCCGCTTCGATGTAAATGCAATTCGAAGGGCAAGCCGCCGCACACAGAAAACAGGCCACACACTTCTCCAGCCCGTCTTCATCCCGCTGCAGCACGTGCGCCCCGCGGAAGCGCTGCTCAAACACCGCCCCGCGCAATGGCCCCGGCCCGTCCGGATAGTTTTCAACCTGCGAAGGCTCCAGCATCTCCCTGAAGGTGATGCTCATCCCTTTGGCGATGGCAGCAATGTTCCCCACAACTGACATGCCGTCAGTATACGATGAAAGCCGTGAGGGCTTCATGGCCCCGGGAGGGTTTCATGTCAAGGTTCGCCACATACTTCGCAATCTTCGCAATTTCAGCGGGAATCGCCCTCGCACAGGACGCCTCCAAAGGCCCGGCAACCGACGCGCACGGCAAGGACAACATGTCGGGCATGCAGGTGTCCAAGCCCACCGTCCGCAGCACAGCACTTACCATTACCTTTGGCGATAAAACCGCCACCTGGTCCCCGGAATCCCTCGCCGCCCTGCCCCATGTCTCGCTCACAGCCTTCAACGAGCACGCCAAGGCCAACCAGACCTACTCAGGCGTCCCATTAATGGCGCTGCTCAAGCCCCTCGGCGTCCCCGACAAGCCCCATGCCAAGGAGCTTCGCCTCTACCTTGTAGCCGAAGGCGCAGACGGCTACGGCGCGGCGTTCGCAGTCGCCGAGGTCAACCCCGACGTCCACAACGGAACAGTGATCGTTGCCGACTCGATTGAAGGGAAACCCCTCGGCGACGAAGGCGTATTTAAACTGGTCCTCGATGGCGAAAAGCGCCCAGCCCGCTGGGTCCGCAACCTCTCCGCGATCAAAGTCAAATCAGCCGACTGACGGGAGCCTCCTGCGCTCTGGTTGCCCCACCATTGCGCGTTTTCCCGCGCAAGGGTGGGAATCCATCTATCGGTTCAATTCCAAAATCATTTCCGCCGCTTCCCCGGCGGCATAGACTTCCCCTGCGCGTTCACCGGCGGCGTAGTCACCGGCTTCCGCTCCGCCTTCGGAATCACCGTTTGGCACAGCTGTCCATCCTGCCCCCGCGCCACACCCGGCAGCGCATCCTGCCCTCGACAGATGCGCAGCTTGAGCGCCTCAGCCTCCGCACCGCTCAGCCGCCGCGTCCGATCCAGGCCGCTGTTCGGGTCCAGATCGTACACAAACAGAAAATCGTCAACCGGCTTCTGCGGCCCATAATCGAACCGGTTCCAGGTCCCCATCAGCGCGCGTCCATCCGGCTCGGCCAGCCCCGCGTACGCCTGCGTCCAAGTCACTCCAGTCGGCGTGTTCGTGCTCCACACCGGCACTGCCTGCCCATTCCTCATCCACCTTGCCGACCATGCATGATTCTTCGCCACGTAATGAAACGCCGTGAAATAAGTCTCCACCGCGCATTCGCGGCAACTGTCGTAGAGAGCTGCCGGTTCCGGGCCATTGCTTCCGCCAAAGCTCATAAAGTCCAGCCAGCGAAAGTTCACGCCCGTCAGCAGTTGCGCGTGATCGTGCGACGTCAGCGAAACCGTCCAAACAGTAAACGCATCCGCATTCGGCGGCGAATCTGGTTTACCGCGCTTCGTCGTCACCACCAGCGCAGCATCGTACTGCACGCCAATCTCGCGTATCGCGGTCCAATCATCGACCAGCAGCGACCGCGTCACCCACGCCACAATATCCTGGTCCTTGGACGCATGAAAATCCGTCCACCGAAACGGATCCTGCTGAGCGTGCGCACCGGCTGTGTTCAAACCGGAGATTCCAAGGATCAGAAGACAAATCAGTCTTTGCCTCAATTTGACCTACCCAAGTCGTGCGAGAAGCTCCTGCACCTTCTCCACCGCCTGAACTTCTTTAGAGGCATTCTTGCGCGCGGTGTAAAACAAATCGCTAAACAATCGAAAACGGCTAGTCGCCGTGAATTCCAAAGAGTTTTCGACCATAAGAGCCCGAAGGGGGATGCTGCCACTTGGAAAAACTGCGCTTCCTGCGAAAGCACTCTTGCCGATTGCGCTAAGAGTAGAGGGCAGATTGTCGGCAGTCGCAGACAACACAATCCCTTCCGGTCCGGTCAACCAAAAGGAAAGAACCTTATTATCGCCGTCTGCAACCCTCTTAATCGAAAAAGAGTAACCATCGCCGAGGTCGGCACGGTAGTTCTCGCTGGGCCCCTCCCAGAAGGCGCTCCATTGCAGCTTTCCGCTATCTGTCTTTTCGAGGAGTTGCTTTGCGAACTCTTCCGCCTTGTCGCTCATTTGTCCTCCTTGTCGAGCCGCGCCAGCAACCTTCCGTAGACCGCATTCAATTCGCCGTTCGCCTCGAACGCCGCTGCAATTGCCGCCTTTACAGCTCCTCTCTCTTCCAAAAACAGCTCAGAAGAGAGCTTGACTGCCAAGCCCTGAAAGACTGACTCAATCTCTTTCAGCTTATCGGAGTCGCCACCAAGAAACCGCTCAAAACGCGCCCGGTCCCTCGGAATTCTTGCTACAAGGTCACGAGCTCGAACCGCAGCCTCTTTTGATCTTTCGAATTGCAGCAATTGGACCACGTCGCCAGCGAGAGCTCCCAACTCGGAAAACGTGTCCGAAGCCTCACGCTGCCGAATCGCTTCTCGAGCCTCAGTCGCGGCCTTCTTGGCACCGGTGGCTTGCCAAAGCGCCCCAACCGTCAGTGCAAGTCCAGCCAGCCCTACCCCGGAATTCGACCGGTCGAAAAAATCGTGCAGAATCATCCGGATTCTCTCCCTGCCAGCATAGCGCAGAATCCGCAAAACCGCTCACAGCCCCAGCTTCTCCCAAATCCCATCCACCTTGGCCCGCGTCGCCTCGTCCATCTCGATCATTGCCGGCCATGGCCGCTCAAATCCCTCCGCCTTCCACTTCCGAGTCGCGTCAATCCCCATCTTCGACCCATAATTCGGCAGCCGCGATGCGTGATCCAGCGAGTCCACCGGCCCCAGCGTGAATTGAATGTCCCGCTCCGGATCGATGTTGTTCGTCACCCGCAGCACCACCTCGCCCACGTCCTGCACATCGCAGTCTTCGTCCACCACCACAATAATCTTGGTAAACATCGCCTGACCCAGCGACCAGATCGCGTTCATCACCTTCCGCGCCTGCCCCGGATAGCTCTTCCTGATCGACACCAGCATCAGGTTGTGAAACACACCCTCCACCGGCAAGTGCACGTCCACAATCTCCGGAATCGTCATCTTCATCGCAGGCAAAAAGATCCGCTCCACCGCCTTGCCCATCCACGCGTCTTCCATCGGCGGCTTGCCCACAATCGTCGCCGCATAGATCGGGTCCTTGCGATGCGTGATGCACGTCAAATGAAACACCGGGTACTCTTCCGCCATGGTGTAGAAACCGGTGTGGTCGCCGAATGGCCCCTCGCTGCGCAGTTCGCCCAGTTCCACATAGCCTTCCAGCACGATCTCCGCATGCGCCGGCACTTCCAGATCCACCGTCTCGCACTTCACGATCTCCAGGCTCTTCCCGCGCAGGAAGCCCGCAATCATGAACTCCTCAATCTCCGGCGGTGCAGGAACGATCGCCGAAAACGTCGTCGCCGGATCAGTCCCAATCGCCACCGCAACCTCCAACCTGCTACCGCGTCCAGTCCCCTTCAACTTCCCCAACGCCACCTGCGGCAGCCCGCCAATCGGCCCGTCAGGAATCGTCACCGACCCGCCCGCGCTCTCAGCCATCGCAGCCACCCGCGCCACTGCCTCGCTCATCGTGCCGTCTGTCTTCGAAAACTCTCCAGCAGCCGCGCGTATCGCATTCCTGAAGTGCTCCGCAGCCACCTTCTGCCGCTGCCAGTGCATCCCCGTCGTCTGCCCGTCATATACCTGCATCCGATACATGCCAATGTTCCGCTTGCCCGACTTCGGATCGCGCGTGTGCACGCAAGGCAGCGTAATAAACCGCCCGCCATCATGCGGCCAACACTTCAATATCGGAAACTCATTCAGGTCGAAGTTCTCGCGCCCGTTGTTGTCTTTCGATTTAAGTATCACTTCCTTGCACGGCGCATCCTTCGCACTCACCGTCTTGGGGAAAGCGCTGGTCAGCGCCCCCAGTTGGGGCAGCATCTTCAGCTTGTCAAACAACCCCTCCGGCGCCTTCACGTTCATCAGCCCGGTAATGCGCTCAGCAATCTCGTCCAGCCGCTCCACTCCCAGCGCCATCGCCATGCGCCGCTCCGAGCCAAATTGGTTGATTAGCACCTTGTGTCCCGGATGCCCCTTCACATTCTCAAACAGCAAAGCCGGCCCACCAGGCGCGTACGCGCCCGCAGTGGTTGTTACCCCAATGCTGGGTGCCCCATTCTCCTGAGCAGAGCGAAGCGGAGTCGAAGGACCTGCGGTTTGGAGTTTATTGCGGGAAGGGTGGGAATCCTGAATGTTCCCGTGCCTCCCGTCCCCCGCCCCAATCTTCGACACGCGGTCGGTAATCTCCGTGATCTCAAGCTCCGGCGATACCTCCTCCGTAATCCGCTTCAGCTCGCCAGCTTTTTCCAGCGTTTTAATCCAGTCTCTTAGGTCGTCGTAAGCCAAAACTCGCTCCTGCCGTGCCAAGTCACTCACTCCCATACTACGGCGTGCTAGGTGTCCGTCGCCCATTGAGCATTTCAGCGCCTTCAAATCAAATCAACATTGACATTCCGTGCGTGTAGCGCAACACTTAACACATGATCCGGAGCTTCCGCCACGCCGGAGTTGAAAGGTTCTTCAGAACTGGAAGCAAAGAGGGCATTCAACCCGCCCATGCCACAAGGCTTTCTCTGCCGCTCTTTCTCCTCGATAAGGCAAAAAGTCCGGCTGACATGAACGCCCCGGGATGGAACTTGCACCCACTTGCAGGCGAACTCAAGGAACATTGGTCGGTCAAGGTAAATGGAAACTGGAGGTTAACCTTTCGCTTCGATGGCACGGACGCCATTCTCGTCGACTATCAGGATTACCATTGGGAGTTAGCATGACTCAGATGTACAACCCACCCCACCCCGGCAAAGTCTTGCGTGAGCACCTCGGCGAAATGGATGTGACGTCCGCCGCCCGGCACCTTCACGTCTCACGCACCACCCTGTCGCGCATTCTCAACGGCGCTGCCGGCATCTCAGCCGATATGTCCCTGCGCCTCTCAGATGCGCTCGGGACCCACGCCAGCCTCTGGTATGAGTTGCAGATGAGTTACGACATCTGGCAGGCCTCGCAGCGCAAGCGCCCCAAAATTCAGCGCATCGACATCGCAGCATAGCATCACTCATACTTGTCGGAATCTCTCGACCCTCCAGCTTAAATCGCCCGCGCCGGTTCCATTGGCAACCTCGGCAGCTTGGCCGCCTCCACCGGAAACCCCAACCGCTTCCACTCGTCGTATCCGCCCCGCAATGGCCGCACCCGATCGATGCCAAGCTTGTGCAGAGTCATCGCAGTCTTCGCGGCAGTCGCCTCGCTCGGGCACGTGCAGAACAGCACAATATCCCGATCCCGAGGAATCTCCTTGTGCCGCTCCGCCAAACCATCCGGCGAAAAATGCACCGCTCCCGGCAGCGTAAACGGATCGGGCAAGAGTTCCAGCGGATGCCGCAGATCGACGATATACACCAGTTCGCCAGCATCCAGTTGGCTCTTCAGGTCCGCGGGCTCAAGCCGCGCCTCCACCAGCTCGTTCATGAACACACGCCGCCGATATAGCCGGTACACAAAGAACCCGACGATCCCCAGCACCAGCAGCGCCCCCGAAAACCGACCCACCCAATCCAGCAGCCTGGGGTCGCGCTTGAGCAGATCGCCAAAGAACCTCCCCACCCCCAGAAGAGTAAGCAGCCACAGCGACGCGCCCATCGAATCAAACAGCAGGAACCGGCCAAAGCTCATGCCGTTTTCGCCCGCCACCGGCGGCGCAAGCGTGGCCAGTCCCGGCACAAACTTCGCAAATAAGAGCGTTAATTCGCGACGCCGCCCAAATGAGTCCTGCGTTTTGCGGACGCAAATGGTCGGCTCCAGGCTCAGCTTGCACAGCAGCCGCAGAACATGGTGCCCATAGCGCCGACCAACCAGGAACCAGATAGTGTCCGCGGTCAGCGTCGCCGCCAGGCTGGCCAGAAACGCCAATCCAAAGCTGAGTTCGTGCTCAGCCGACAGCGCTCCAGCCGCCAGCAGCACCGGCATCGCCGGCAGCGGCAGACCGAGTTGCTCCGTCAGCACCCACCCAGCCAGCAGCAGGTACCCATAAACCATCAAAATGTGAGTTGGCAGTTCCATCGGAGTTTCTGTCCCAAGGTTTCTATAATGGTTGCGGTGTGGGTAAACTTGTCCGCTGAAGCTCGGATCGCATCTCAGCCTCAGCGCCTTTTACCCTTGGATGTCGCAGACCCCACTTTCGCTTCATCGAAGAAGAATCCTCCCCAAAACGCACAAAAGCCGCCCGCAGGCGGCCTCCGGCTCAAACCCTCATTAACCCTACTCAGTGGCGCCCGGCTTGCCCGTCTCAAACTCCGGGTGCGCAAACGCCGCATCCTGCCCGCCCTTGCCCGCGAAGTAGTTCCGATCCCACAGATTCTTATAGAATGCCCCGGTCAGCTCTGCCGCTCGCGGCCCAAATGTCGGTCGTCCACCCTCCAGGAAGAAAACTGTCACCAGCCCTCCACCACCAGGCGCCTGCGAAAATGACGCAAACCACCCAAAACGTGTGCCCTTGTCCGAGCAGGTTCCCGTCTTGCCAAAGACTGGCAACTGGCTGAATTCAGCGTGCAGTCTCCGTGCCGTTCCAAACTGGACCGCCCCAGCCATCCCTTGCTCGATATCCGGAAGGTAGCGCGCGATGTCCAGCGTCCGTTTCACCTTCGGCATAAACTCCAACCCCTCGGCCATCGTCGCCGGGTGCTGAAGATAGTAGAGCGTCCCGCCGTTGGCCAGCGCTGCCACATACGCCCCCAGTTGCAGCGGAGTCAGCGATACTCCCTGCCCAAAGCTGCACATGCGACCCACGCCACCCTCGTCTGCCGGCAGTTCTTCGTCCGGATAAACGCCCAGCTGCTCCCCGGGAATGTTGTAGCCGGCCAGTTCGCCCAACCCAAACTGATTCGCGTAGTGCCGGATTCGCTCAAATCCAAGCTCCCGGCCCAATTCCTCAAAGTAGAGGTTGTTGCTCTTCGCCAGCGCCTGGGTCATGTTCATGCGGAAGCCGTCAAGATGCACTGGCGTCTCCGCCGTCACCAACCCCTCGCTCAGCGCCGCCATCGCCACCGTAATCTTGATTGTCGAGCAGGGCTCGGCTCCCGGCGAAAGCGCCAGCTTCTGGTTCACCATCGCCAGAATCCGGCCATTCGACGGATCGATCACCACCGCCGTCCCGTTCATCCCGGCCAGCGCATCAATCGCCGCCTGGCGCACAACCGGATCCTCGCCCGCCGTCACATCGTCTGCAAATATATCGCCCTTGGCAAACGAGCTCGCCGTGAATCGCTCGTAATAAGGATGGCGTCTGGTCAGCCCCGCGCGCCGCAGCGTAGCTCCTGTGCCAACTCCAGCCGCTTCGCTCGCCGCCCCTGTATGGGTCCTGGAATGGCTCGTCGGATGAGTAGCTCCAACCCGCCCCGCCGTCGTCTTGCCCGCCGCAGTGTGGGCTGTCCGCCCTATGCTTCCCGCGCTCGCATGGTGCGCGCTTCCAGCATGGGTTTCCGTCAGATGAGACTCACCAACGCGGGCATGATGCAGCGGATGCTGAACGTCGAGTCCGGCCGCGCCGGCATTCAACCACCCAACCCCAGCCAGCGCGACAATCAGAGCCCAAACACGAGAATCCTTCATCCAGCCCAACCTCTCAACCGCGAATGCTGTACCTTGTGATTCCCTAATCGGCCGCGCTCGTTCGAACCGGCAATCCAGTCCCGAAATCAGTCATCGCCAGCCAATTCAACACTCAACTGTTGTATTTCTCAAAATTACCCGAATGGAAAACTCCAACGCCATACAACTTATCTGCAATAGTGCATGCGTAGGGCCAAACATTCTTTGGGGGCTTACATGGAAATATACACTGTGGTCCCAATTTGGACCTCCAAGAATTTGAAAACCCCTTTCAGCACTACCCGCAATGGGGGCATTCAGCAATCCCTTAGTACTGCAACCTCCGCATGAAGGCCGGCACATCCAGGTCGCGATCCCCATCCAGCTCTGGTTCCGTGAAAAGCGTTGCTGGCTGCGTTGCGTGTTCTTCCACCCCCACCGCGGCCTGAGATCCGTTGCCAAATCCGCCCGCCGCATATTGCTTCGGCAGCAGCATGTACGCCGGCTCTTCGGCCAGTTCAGCAAACTTCGGCTTCGGCAGCTCATGCACAGCTTCAAGCTCCGCATCATCATCAACATGATGGAAGCCATTGCCGTTCTTGCCGTTCATCGCCGCCGCAAACACAGGCTCATGTTCCACCGTCGCATTTGCGAACACCGGTTCTGCAACTACCGGCTCTGCAATCCGCGGCTCCTCAACTAGCGGCTCATGCTTAGCAAAGAATGGATCTTCCACCAGCGCATGAGCTGGCACCCGAATCGGTATCGGCTCCTTCACAACTTCGGCCGTCTTCTCGTCCTCTTCCACCTGGCTCAGAAACCGTGCCGTCGCCGCCTCCACTGACGGCCCGGTCTCGTGCATCCAGCTGTCCAGCGACATCACCGGCACCGAGATCAGCGGCGCTTCTTCCACCGTCAGCATCCGTGCGCGGCGCTCCGGCATCTGGTCGCGGAACCCCGTCGCAATCACCGTAATCTTCACCTCGTCGCCCATCCGCTCATCCAGTACCGCGCCAAAGATGATGTTCGCGTCCTCATGCGCAGCCTCCTGAATCAACGACGACGCCTCATTCACTTCAGAAAGCTTCAGCGAACTGGATCCCGTAATGTTGATCAGAATTCCTCTTGCTCCGTCGATCGCCCCGGATTCCAGTAACGGAGACGCCATCGCCGCCTGCGCCGCTTCAATCGCGCGATTCGCGCCCGACCGGACAGCCGTTCCCATCACTGCCTGGCCCATCCCCGCCATCGTCGTCTTCACGTCGGCAAAGTCGCGGTTGATAATGCCCGGAATCGTAATGATGTCGCTGATCCCCTGCACACCTTGGCGCAGCACGTCGTCTGCAATCCTGAAGCTCTCAAAGAACCCCGCATCCTTCGCCACCACCAGCAGCTTCTCGTTGGGAATCACGATCATCGTGTCCACACTGTCGATCAGCTCCTTCATGCCGCGCTCGGCCTGCTGCAACCGACGCTTGCCCTCAAATGCAAACGGCCGCGTGATCACCGCAACCGTCAGGATGCCCATCTCGCTCGCCAGCGACGCAATCACCGGAGCCGCGCCCGTGCCAGTCCCGCCGCCCAGCCCCGCTGTCACAAACACCATGTCCGCGCCTTCGAGCGCCTCAATAATCTTCTCCGAGTCTTCGAGCGCAGCTCTCCTGCCCACATCGGGGTTCGCCCCTGCGCCCAACCCTGAGGTCAGCCGCACCCCAAGCTGCAGCTTCACTGGAGCCTGCGAAAGCTTCAGCGCCTGCACATCGGTATTGGCGGCGATAAACTCCACGCCTTCCATCCGCGCCTGGATCATCCGGTTCACGGCGTTGCCGCCGCCGCCGCCCACGCCGATCACCTTGATCCGCGCGCCTCGAACGCTCTGTTCGTGAAACTGAATCCGCATCTCGCCGGCCTGATTCGTTTCCCCATTCACGTGTTGGTCCATGGTCGTCTCAACCTCCCCTTGATTCTTGTTCCTAGAAACTAGATGCAAACATGGCGCGCAACTTCGCAACCAGCGAATTGTCTTCGGCAGCTCGCGAAATCCGCATGCGGTGGGCGTACAAAAGCATGCCAATGGCAGTTGAAAAACTCGGGTGCACCAGCTCGCCTGGCATGTGCGAAAGCCTCACCGGCATCCCCGTCCGCGCCGGCACGTGCAACTGGCTCTCCACCTGGTCCAGCATCCCGGGCAGCATCGCTCCACCGCCGGTCAATACGCAACCCGCGCCCAGCGCATCTTCCACGCGCCCCGTACGCAGGCTTTCCTTCACGAAATAGAGCAACTCCCGAGCCCGCGGCTCCAGAATCTCCGCAATCGAGCGCAACCGCAGCCTTTGCGGATCGGGATTCGAAATCTCAATCTCCGCCAGTTGCGGCACGTCGGTTACCACCGCATGTCCATACTGCCGCTTCAACTCTTCGGCCTGAGCAACCGGCATCTGCAAGCCCACAGCCAGGTCGTTGGTAAAGTGCTGCCCGCCTATCGGCACCGAAGCCGTATACGCCACAGCCCCTTCGTAAAACACAACAAGGTCGCTCGAATGCGCGCCAATATCCAACAGACACACGCCCAACTCGCGCTCATCAACCGATAGCGTGGCCTCGGCCGCCGCAATCGACTCCAGCACCGCCTCCGTTACCTCAAGCCCTGCGCGATTCGCGCAAGTCACCGTGCTCTGCAGCGCGCTCCCTGAAGCAGTCGCCATGTGCAGATGCACCTCAAGCCGCGCCCCGACCATCCCGATCGGATCGAAAATCCCCGGCTGCCCA
>Ga0182016_10006399_pt1 | contig 12369 bp, 10 predicted proteins | sample 712S2MmetaG_FD_120491 | JGI IMG/M metagenome (GOLD analysis project Ga0182016, IMG submission 120491) | Permafrost microbial communities from Stordalen Mire, Sweden - 712S2M metaG | ecosystem: Environmental > Terrestrial > Soil > Wetlands > Permafrost | place: Sweden: Stordalen | collected...
CGCTCGCCGAAGCCGACCATCCGCGTCACCTGCATCACCCACCGCAAGGATCCGATCCTGCGCGGCACCATCGAAGGATCGATGCCCGGCAGTTTTTCCGAGAATGGCGTCTGCTCCTCGATCATGCGGGCGGCGACGGCGTGGAACGTACTGGATCGCGCCGGCGTGCCCGGCGTCACCGATGTGTGGTGTCCGCCGGTGCAGACCGGCGTCAATACGGTCGTGCAGATCAAACAAAGCTATCGCGGCCAGGCCAAGCAGGTCGCGAACGCGCTGTGGGGCTCGTCAGCCGCGCATGTGCGCTACAAGCATGTCACCGTGGTCGACGACGATATCGACATTCACGATTACGCGGCGATCGATTGGGCCATCGCCTTCCGCGTCAATGCCGGCGAGGACGATATCGTCATCATGCCGTCGACCTTCGGCGCCGGGCTTGATCCATCGACAAGGCGGCGCGATCGCAACGTCTCGCAATTCGGCACCGGCAAATGGAACCGGGTGTTGATCGACGCCACCATCAATCTCGACTATGACCCCGACCCCGATCTCGGCGGTGCGCGCTTCCCGCCGACGGTATGGCCGGCGCAAGCCGATCTCGATGCCGTGAAGGCGCGCTGGCGCGAATTGGGGTTAGAGAAAAAGAAGGGTGACTGACCTTCGGCCGTCAATCCGGGACGCGGGCAAAGCCCGCGGGCCCGGAATCCATAGCCACGGATAGAGAAGTGGTTGAAGGTGCGAGCCAATAATTCATACGACTGTGATTATGAATTCCGGGCTCGCGCTGCGCGCGCCCCGGAATGACGATGAGGAGCCAAAATGTTCTTCGAAAATTTCACCAAGACCGAAATCAAAACCTCCGGCGCGCGCATCGTCACTGTCCATGGCGGCAAGGGGCCGCCGCTGTTGCTGATGCACGGCAATCCGTTCAGTCACCTGTCCTGGCAGAAGTTCGCGCCGCAGCTGGCGCAGGAGTTCACTGTCGTCGCTACCGATCTGCGTGGCTATGGCGATTCGGAAAAGCCGCCCGGCGGCGACGATCATTCCGGCTATTCGTTCCGCGCCATGGCGGCCGATCAGATCGAGGTCATGGCTGCGCTCGGCTTCGACCGCTTTTACGCCGCCGGCCACGACCGCGGCGCCCGCGTGCTGCACCGCATGTGTCTCGATCATCCGGAAAAAGTCGCGCGCGCCTCGATCATCGACATCATCCCGCAGCATCATCTTTTCAACAATGTCACCAAATCCTGGGCGACGTTCTCCTGGCACTGGTTCTTCATGATCCAGCCCGCCGACTTCCCCGAACATCTGATGAGTGCGGACCCCGATTTCTTCATCGAGAAGAAGCTCGCCAAGACCAAACAGGGCCTGAGCTTCTTCGATCCGGCGGCGCTTGCCGAATACAAGCGCTACATGCGCAATCCGGCGACCGTGCATGCGATGTGCGAGGATTACCGCGCCTGCGCCACCGTCGATCTCGCCATGGACACCTTAGATTTCGAGGCCGGGCGCAAGATCGCCTGTCCGGTGCTCTTGCTCTGGGGCGCGACCGGCGGCGTCGGCCGCAATCACAATCCGGGTCCCGCCGAGATCTGGCAGCGTTACGCCTCCGACATCCGCCGCGCCGTCGCTTTGCCGTCCGGGCATTACTGCTCGGAGGAAGCGCCGGAGGAGACCTATAAGGAATTGCGGGAGTTTTTTGTCAGTGGGGAATTGGCTTAGATCGTCATTCCGCGGCCTCGGGAAGCGAGGAGCCCGGAATCCATAACCACCGCCCTTTGAGTCGCTCTTTGAACCTGTCCAATCGCGGCTATGGATTCCGGGCTCGCGCCAACCAAGTCGGCTAATGCCGACCTGGACCTTTAACAAGACCGATCTCGGATAAACCGAGATCGGCTGCGTCCCGGAATGACAATCCTCAGCTCGCCACCGGCGCCGGTTCGGCGAGGAAATTCCGCATCACATACCACATCACTTCGCGGTTTTTGCTGTAACCCTGGCTGTGCGCGGTGTTCGGCAGGATGACATATTGGCGGTCGCCGTTCGGCAATTGGCGGAAGAAATCGAGGAGATCCGCGTCGGTCGAATTGCCGTCCCATTCGCCGCGCGTCATCAGCACCGGCGATTTCACTTTGGTCGGATCGACCATCGGCAGATTCGCCGCCATGTCGACATAAGTGCCCGCCGGAATGGTATCGCCGTTGGGCATTTCGGCGGCCACCAGCGCCTCGACCATTGCCGGATCGTAAATGCTCGGATGGCCGTCGCGGCTGAAGATCGAGCGGATCATGCCGGCGTCGCGCTTGCGCCGCGGGTTGGCGCGCAACACGTCGAGGTTCTTGCGCCGGCGCTCGATCTCGACCGCGCCTTCGCCCTTGTAGGTGAAGGCGGCAAGGACCAGCCGATCGACGCGTTCGGGCATCGCCTGGGCAAACGCACCGACGCGGATGCTGCCCGAGGACTCGCCGAAGAAATGAAATTTGCTGCGGCCGGTTTCACGCGCCAAAACCTCCATCGCGGCCTTGAGGTCCTCGACGCCGCTCATGATGCCGGACGAACTGTCGGTCATCGACGAGCGGCCGTAGCCTTCGTGATCCATGGTCCAGACGTCGAAGCCATAGCGCGCGAACACGTCCATCAGCGAGTATTCGGCGCCGCCCGGCACCTGCAGGTCGTAGCTCGCCCGCGCCGACATCGAGGAGCCGTGCACCAAAAACAGCACCGGCAGCGATGCGGCGCCAGATGTGGAAACGCCAGAGCTGGGCGCGCCGATGCGCTTGCGGTACATGGAAAGCTTCACGTCGCCTTTCTGGGCCCAATAGTCATGGCTCCAGATCTCGGCCGTGGCAGCTTGCGCGGCGGTTTCCGCACGGGCCGGCGTAAGCCCGGGAATGAGGCTCGTGCCCAATCCGGCGCCAATGCCGAGGCCGGCGCTCTGGATCAGGCTGCGTCGTGCGATGCGGTGCTCATTCATGGTGACCTCTCAATGCCTTTCTTGTCGTTCCTATATAGGGAGGTGTTTCCTCGCCAATCCTTGTCGGCCCCGATATTGGTGGCAAGGATAGCATTTCGTGACCCCTCCGGGCAGGTGGGTCGCGGCCAAGGGGCGCAAACGCGGTTGCCGCTCTCGCCCCGGCGCACGACATCTGCTAGGTGGAGGCCCGGTTTCTGCCGGGCGCAGAACGAGACAGCCGATGGATGCGCAAGCAGCCGGTCCGGAGCGCGGTATGTTGAAGACACTGCGCGGGACTGCGCATTATTTTAACCGCACGATCGGCCTGCGGCGTATCGGCGTCTTGCTCAGCCTGACCATCATCGCGGTCGCGGCGGTCGTGCTGTTCCACATTCTGCGCGATATCGACACCGACGAATTGGTCGACGCCATCGAGGCAACCGACTGGCGGACGCTGATCATTGCCGGTTTGTTCGTCGCCGCCGGTTATCTGACGCTCACGCTCTACGACACGTTTGCGCTGCGCACGATCGGCCGCACCGAAATACCCTATCGGGTGGCGGCGCTGGCCGGGTTCACCAGCTATTCGGTCGGCCACAATGTCGGCGCCAGCGTGTTCTCCGGCGGCGCGGTGCGTTACCGCATCTATTCGGCCTGGGGCCTTTCGGTCATCGAAGTCACAAAGATCTGCTTCATCGCCGGGCTGACGTTCTGGCTCGGCAACGCCACCGTCCTCGGTCTCGGCGTGCTCGAAGCCCCGCAAGCGGCGCGCGCGCTCGATCAATTGCCGCTGTGGGCCAACCGTCTCGTGGCGCTCGTGATCCTCGGCTTGCTCGGCGCCTATATCGCCTGGGTCTGGGTCAAGCCGCGGGTGATCGGCCGCGACGGCTGGCAGGTGACGCTGCCCGGCGGTCCAACGACGCTCCTCCAGATCGGTATCGGCATCCTCGATCTCGGCTGCTGCGCCGCCGCCATGTACATGCTGACGCCCGACGAGCCGAATCTCGGCTTCGTCACTGTCGCAGTCATCTTCGTCGCCGCGACGCTGCTTGGTTTTGCCAGCCATGCTCCGGGCGGGCTTGGCGTTTTCGACGCCGCCATGATGGTCGCGCTATGGCAATTCGACAAAGAGGATCTGCTGGCCGGGCTGCTGCTGTTCCGGCTTCTTTATTACATCGTTCCCTTTGTCCTCTCGCTCGGCGTATTAGGTATTCGTGAACTCTTGCTCAGTCGCAGCGCGCGTCGCATATCTCATGCGCAGCGACCCGATGGCCGGTTGCATGCCGACGCGACGCCGTGCACGCCCGACATTCGAGTCCCGAATAAATCGGATGCGTCGTGATCCGCCGATAACCGCGCCCGCACGAGGGTGTCATGAGCGTGGCTGAAGATCGGCTGGTTCCAAGCGGAAATCGCTGGCGCGGCGGGCGTTTGGTGATTCTTGCGGCATTGCTGGTCTTCGGCGTGCTGGGGCTCGCGGGTGCGCTTCCTCCTCTCTATGCGGCTTCGGGCTTTGTGATCATGGCGGCGGCCGCCGTTCTGGCCGCTCGCGCCGGTCAGGACAGCGCTCGCAGGGTCGAGCGCGTCGCCATTTCCGAACGCGGCGACGATTTTCTTCGCGCCGTCGTCGCGGGCCTCCCCGATCCCGTAGTGGCGCTCGATCGCGATGGCCGGGTGCTGGCGCTGAACGAGCGCGCGCGGGCGCTGGCGCCGGCGCTCCGCCAAGGCGAACCCGTGGCCTTCGCGCTGCGCATACCGGAACTGATCGAAGCCATCGGCCGCGCCGCGGCGGAGGACGAGGAGAAGCGCGTCGTTTATTTCGAGCGCGTGCCGCTCGACCGCTGGTTCGAGACTGTCGTCATGCCGGTCAAGCGCGAACCGACCGCCGCGCGTCCGGACCTCATCTTGATGACGTTTCACGATCTCACGCCGCTGCGCCGCGTCGAGGAAATGCGCGCCGACTTCGTCGCCAATGCCAGCCACGAATTGCGCACGCCGCTCGCAGCCCTGTTGGGCTTCATCGAAACCCTGCAAGGCTCCGCCCGCGAAGATCCGAAAGCGCGGGCGCGGTTCCTCGCCATCATGCAGGAGCAGGGGCGCCGCATGGCGCGCCTGATCGATGATCTCTTGTCGCTATCGCGCATCGAGCTCAATGCGCACCGCCGGCCCGACACGCCGGTCGATCTTGTCCCGATCGTGCGGCAAACGGTCGACGGGCTTGAGACGCTGGCGCGCGACCGCGGCGTGACCGTCAATATCGAGGGGGCAGGCGCCATGACGGTGCTCGGCGATCACGACGAGCTGCTTCGCATCTTCGAGAACCTGGTCGAAAACGCTCTCAAATATGGCGCCGCTGGCAAGCGCGTCGACATCACCTTCAAGCTCGGAGCTTCGGTCGACGGCCAGCCCGAGGCGCAAGTCAGCGTGCGCGATTACGGGCCGGGCATTGCGCCCGAGCATTTGCCGCGGCTGACGGAGCGGTTCTATCGCGTCGACGTCACCGAGAGTCGCGCCCAGGGGGGCACCGGTCTCGGCTTGGCGCTCGTCAAGCACATCCTCAACCGCCATCGTGGCCGGCTGACGATCGAGAGCGAGCCGGGGGCAGGCGCCAGCTTCACCATCCACCTGCCCACCGCGGTCGCCGTGCATCCGCGATAAATTGTCGCTACTTCAATGAGTTGCTGTGTCATCTGACTGTCACACAGCCCTCATAGAAGGTTTATGTGCCGGACCTAACGATGCGGGCTCTGCCGGTAGGCCTTACTTCGATAAGGCTTCAATCAGCGTGCTTCTAAAAAACAGCAACTCACTCTGAGCGCCCAAACAGGGACGTTAAACCGACAGTTCTTGGAACTTGGGTCGGCGGCCGTGCCGCCCGGAATTTCACTCACAGGAGACTTCCACGTGAAACATCTCACATCGATTGCCGTCGCCGGCGTGCTCGCCGCGACGGTGCTTCCCGCCGCCGCCGCCGATCTCACCGGCGCCGGCTCTACCTTCGTCTATCCGGTGCTCGCCAAGTGGGCGGACGTCTACAAGAAAGACACCGGCATCGGCCTGAACTACCAGTCGATCGGGTCGGGCGGCGGCATCAAACAAATCACCGCCAAGACAGTGACGTTTGGCGCGACCGACATGCCGCTCACTCCCGAGGATGTCGCCAAGAACAACTTCGTTCAGTTCCCAGTCATCAATGGTTCCGTTGTTCCGCTTCTGAACCTGCCAGGCATTAAGCCCGGCGAAGTCACCCTCGATGGCCCAACCATTGCTCAGATCTTTCTGGGCAATATCACCAAATGGAACGACCCGGCGATCGCGAAGCTCAATCCCGGTGTCAAACTGCCCGATACCGCTGTCGCGGTCGTGCATCGCTCGGACGGATCTGGCACGACTTTCATCTGGACCAATTATCTGTCCAAGGTCAGCCCGGACTGGAAATCCAAGGTCGGTGAGAATACCGCGGTCGAGTGGCCGGTCGGTATCGGCGCCAAAGGCAGCGAAGGCGTTGCCAATAATGTCGGCCAGACCGTCGGCGCACTCGGCTATGTCGAATACGCCTACGCCAAGCAGAACAATCTGACCTACGCCAAGATGATCAATCACGCCGGCAAGACCGTCGCTCCGACGATGGAGGCGTTCCAAGCCGCCGCCGCCGGTGCCGACTGGACCAGCGCGCCGGATTTTCACGTGATCATGACCGACGCAGCGGGTGACAAGTCGTGGCCGGTTGCCGGCTCGACGTTCATCCTGATGCAACAGGTTCCGACCAACGCCGCCGATTCCGCTGCCGCCCTCAAATTCTTCGATTGGGGTTACAAGAACGGCAAGCAGATGGCGTCCGAACTCGACTATGTCCCGATGCCGGACAGCGTCGTGGCGCTGATCGAGAAGACCTGGAAGGACAAGATCAAGAGCACCGACGGCAAGCCCGTCTTCTGAGCAAGCTGCGGATAAGGCCGCATGCGCATGATCCGGAGCAACGCCGACGGGTGTTCTAAAAAGATCATGTGCCATCAACACAAAGGCGCAGTCGCTTCGGGCGATTGCGCTTTTTGTGGTTTTCTCCTTGGCGCCGCTACCGCATGACGAGTTTTCCGACGCCAATGCTGGCGTTTGGCGCTTGCGCGATCGACGCTTACCTATTTGACGCTTAGCTGGCCGATTGATTAGCTCTCCGGCGCGGACGGCAAAGGAGAGCGGATGGAAACGACGGGGAGACGGAAAGTGGTCGACGTTGCGTTATCGGGCGGAGTAGCGATCCAGGGCGAAGCCGTCACGCGCATGAAGGCGCTGGCCCGGTTTCAGTTCGGCGACGCGCTCTTCCGGCATTTGACCCGCGCCGCCGCGATCGGCGTATTGCTGTTGCTGAGCGGCGTGATCATCTCCCTGATCGAGGGCTCAATTCCCGCGATTCGCACCTTCGGCTTCGGCTTCCTGTGGAGCTCGCGCTGGAATCCGGTCACTGACAATTACGGCGCGCTGCCCGCGATTTACGGAACCGTGCTCACCTCTTTCATCGCGATGCTGATCGCCGTTCCCGTCGGCCTGATGATCGCGTTCTTTCTCACCGAGCTGTGCCCGAAATGGCTGCGGCGGCCGATTGGCATCGCCATCGAGCTCCTCGCCGGCATCCCGAGCATCATTTACGGCATCTGGGGGCTGTTCATCTTTGCGCCCTTCCTGCAAGCGACGCTGCAGCCGTTCCTGATCAATACGCTGGGCAATGTGCCGGGCATCGGCTCTTTGTTTGCCGGTCCGCCCTACGGCATTGGCCTGCTGACCTCGGGATTGATCCTCGCCATCATGGTGCTGCCGTTCGTAACCTCGATCACCCGCGATGTGTTCGAGGCCGTGCCTTCGGTGCTGAAAGAAGCGGCCTACGGACTTGGCTGCACGACCTGGGAGGTGGTGCGCAATGTCGTGCTGCCCTACGCCAGGGTCGGCGTCATCGGCGGCGTTATGCTCGGCCTCGGCCGCGCGCTTGGCGAGACCATGGCGGTGACCTTCGTCATCGGCAACGCGCATCGGATTTCGGCCTCGGTGCTGGCGCCCGGCACCACCATTTCGGCAACCATCGCCAACGAGTTCACCGAGGCGGTCGGGGATCTGTATACGTCCGCCCTGATCACGCTCGGACTGATCCTCTTCGTGATCACCTTCATCGTGCTCGCCATTGCGCGTTACATGTTGATGCGCATCGAGCGTCGGATCGGATGACACCATGCCGGAAATGATCGCGGGCTTTCGCTATTCCAGCCGCCACCGCAAAAACGCGGTGGCGACGGTGCTGGCGTTCGCCGCAACCGCGGTCGGTTTGGGTTGGCTGGTGCTGATCCTCGGCGCGCTATTGTGGAAGGGCTTCAGCGGCCTCTCGGTCGCGGTATTTACGGAGATGACGCCGCCGCCGGGCTCCGCCGGCGGGCTCCTCAACCCGATCTTCGGTAGCCTGATGCTGACCGGGCTCGCCGTCATCATCGGCACGCCGATCGGCATCCTTGCCGGCACCTACATGGCCGAATATGGCCGCTATGATAAGCTGACCAGTGTGGTGCGCTTCATCAACGATATCCTGCTGAGCGCGCCCTCGATCGTGATTGGGCTGTTCATCTACCAGATCATGGTCGCCCCGATGGGGCATTTCTCCGGCTGGGCCGGCGGCGTCGCGCTCTCGGTCCTCGTCATACCGGTGGTCGTGCGCACCACGGAGGACATGCTGACGCTGGTGCCCAATGCACTGCGCGAAGCCGCGACCTCCATCGGTCTGCCGCGCTCCTTGGCGATCCGTCACATTTGTTATCGCGCGGCCAGCGCCGGCATGGTGACCGGCGTTCTGCTCGCCGTCGCCCGAATCAGCGGCGAGACCGCGCCGCTCCTCTTCACCTCGCTCAACAATCAGTTCTGGAGCACGAACCTCAACCAGCCTATCTCCAGCCTGCCGGTCATCATTTTCCAGTTCGCGCTTAGCCCCTATCACGATTGGCAAGCCCTGGCCTGGACCGGCGCGCTGATCATTACGCTCGCCGTGCTCGCCTTGAGCGTCACCGCCCGCGCCCTTGTCTCCACGGGAAAACAGTCATGAGCATGAGTGCTGCTTCCACTTCGCCTTCCGTCACGGTGCCCACCGTCAGCCACGCGCCGAGCGATCGGGCGGGTTTGGGGGAAAAGATCACGATCCGCGATCTCAACTTCTTCTACGGCGAGTCGAGAGCGCTGAAGTCGATCAGCCTGCCGCTCTATCAGAACAAGGCCACCGCCTTCATCGGACCGTCGGGTTGCGGCAAATCGACCTTGTTGCGCGTGCTCAACCGGATGTACGATCTCTATCCGCATCAGCATGCCACCGGCGAAGTCCTGTTCGACGGCGGCAACATTCTGTCGCCGAAGCAAGACCTCAATCTCCTGCGCGCCCGCATCGGCATGGTGTTCCAGAAGCCGACGCCGTTCCCGATGTCGATCTACGAGAACATCGCCTTCGGCATCAGGCTCTATGAGAGGCTGCCGAAATCGGAGCTCGACGGCCGGGTCGAAACCTCGCTGCGTCGCGCCGCGCTGTGGGAAGAAGTCAAGGACAAGCTCAATGCCAACGGTCAGAGCCTGTCCGGCGGCCAGCAGCAGCGGCTGTGCATCGCGCGCACCGTCGCGGTACGCCCGGAGGTGATCCTGTTCGACGAGCCCTGCTCCGCGCTCGACCCGATCTCGACCGCCAAAATCGAAGAATTGATCGACGAATTGACCGACGACTATACGATCGTCATCGTCACGCACAATATGCAGCAGGCTGCGCGGGTCTCGGAGTTCACCGCCTTCATGTATCTCGGTGAGCTGATCGAATTCGACGCCACCAGCAAAATGTTCACCGCGCCGCAAGATCAGCGCACCCAAGACTACATCACCGGCCGCTTCGGGTAATCGCAATGACCGAATTCACCACGACCACCAGGGTCGACCACACCACCAAGGCCTTCGACACCGATCTGCAGGAGATCACCCGCAAGGTCGCCGAAATGGGCGGCTTGGTGGAACGCCAGATCGCCGATTCCGTCCAGGCCTTGGTCGATCGGGACATGGAACTCGGCGAGCGCGTCATCGCGACCGATCCGACCATCGACACCCTGCAGCGCGAAGTCGAGGAAAAAGCCATCCTCACCATCGCGCGGCGGCAGCCGATGGCGGTCGACCTGCGCGAATGCGTCGGCGCCATGCGGGTCTGCAACGACCTCGAGCGGATCGGCGATCACGCCAAACATATCGGCAAGCGCGTTGTCGCGCTCGACGGCGACTTCTATCCGCAAAAGCTGATCCGCGGCGTCGAGCACATGTCGTCGCTGGTGCTGACGCAGCTCAAGCAGGTGCTGGACGCCTATGCGAGCCGCGATCTGCAGGCAGCCCTTGCGGTCTGGAACGGCGATGAAGAAGTCGATTCGATGTGCACGTCGCTGTTTCGCGAACTCCTCACTTATATGATGGAAGATCCGCGCAACATCACCTTTTGCATGCATTTGATGTTCTGCGCCAAGGACATCGAGCGCATGGGCGATCATGCCACCAACATCGCCGAGACCGTCTACTACATGGTCGAGGGCCGTGCGATTACCGATCAGCGTCCTAAGGGTGACACCACGAGTTTTCCGGCAGGCATACTGCAAAAATAGGACACCGGCATGGGCGCCAACATCCTGATCGTGGAAGACGAGGAGCCGCTGACGACGCTGCTGCGCTACAACCTCGAGGCCGAAGGCTACGAGGTCGATGCGGTCGCCCGCGGCGACGACGCCGATACCCGCCTCAAGGAAACCGCGCCCGATCTCATCGTGCTCGACTGGATGCTGCCGGGCTTGTCCGGCATCGAGCTGTGCCGGCGCCTACGGGCGCGGCCGCAGACGCAGTCGCTGCCGATCATCATGCTCACGGCGCGCGGCGAGGAGAGCGAGCGCGTGCGCGGCCTCGCCACCGGCGCCGACGATTACATCGTCAAGCCGTTCTCGGTACCGGAGCTTCTCGCCCGGGTCCGCGCGCTGCTGCGCCGCGCAAGCCCCGAACGCGTCGCCATGATATTGATGATCGGCGACCTCGAACTCGACCGCGAGAAAAAGCGCGTGTCGCGCTCGAGCCGTCCGGTCGATCTCGGGCCGACGGAGTTTCGTCTGCTCGAATTTCTGATGGAGCGTCCGGGTCGGGTATTTTCCCGGGAGCAATTGCTGGACGGCGTTTGGGGCAGTGACGTCTATATCGACGAGCGCACCGTCGACGTTCATGTCGGCCGATTGCGCAAGGCGCTCAATCGCGGCCATGCCACCGATCCGATCCGCACGGTGCGCGGCGCCGGCTACTCGCTCGACGACCGCTTCGGCAAAGCGGCCAGCTGAGCGCCGCGGCTCTAGCGCATCGGCCGCTTGTCGCGGCGCCGGTCGGACGCCGGCTGATAGGCAACCCGCGAGTGATACGAGCAATAGGGCACGCCGGCGAGCGTATTGCCGCCGCAGAAGAAGAAATCGACGCTGCCCGGATCGCCGACCGGCCAGTGGCAGGTTTGATCGTTGAGTTCCAGGATGGTGCGGCGCTGGCCGATCGGAATGATATTGTCGATCAGTTCCGGTTCGGCTTCGGTCTCGACCTCATAGGCATGCGCCAGCGCGGTATTGCCGCGGATCGCTGAGCGCCCGATGCGCATCATATGCGACGGCGCGCGCGCCTTGCGCTGGCGCGGGGCGGCGCTCGACGTGCTCTTGGCGCGGCCGGACAGGCCGAGCCGGTGCACCTTGCCGATCACGGCGTTGCGGGTGATGCCGCCGAGTTCGGCCGCGATCTGGCTTGCCGACAGGCCATCGGACCAAAGCTTTTTCAAAAGCTCGACCCGCTCGTCGGTCCACGACATGCCCAATCCTCCCTGCAGCTGCGGATCGGTCATTGGTCGAAACCTCGAAAATCTTGAATCATTTCAGAATCCTCCACCGAGCCAGGCGGCATGAAACCGCCCAACGGACTCAAAGCTCCAACGCTTTAGATGACTGTCTGCCGCACGAGATGTCGTACTTGACAATCAAAAGGCTACAATATGGCGGGAGTCTGACGCAAGAGTCGGCTGAAAATGAGTCCACAAATTCATGCAAAGATGTGGATGATCTGGGTACAAACCCAGTTCACATCGGCTAATTATCGTGTGTTGACAGTGGGACGCGCGGAAATAGAATGTTCACCCGTGCCGCCCGGAGAGGCGGCACATTTCGTTTTAGCTGCGCGGAATCTGTAGCGCAGCGCTCGCGGGCCAACGCCGTGACTTCACATCTGATGGCGACTTTTGCACGGGTTCCCCTCGCTTTCGAGCGGGGCGAGGGCGTTTGGCTCTTCGCCACCAATGGCGAGCGCTATCTCGATTTCACCTCAGGCGTCGCCGTCAATGCGCTCGGCCACGCGCA
>Ga0182016_10006404_pt1 | contig 12366 bp, 12 predicted proteins | sample 712S2MmetaG_FD_120491 | JGI IMG/M metagenome (GOLD analysis project Ga0182016, IMG submission 120491) | Permafrost microbial communities from Stordalen Mire, Sweden - 712S2M metaG | ecosystem: Environmental > Terrestrial > Soil > Wetlands > Permafrost | place: Sweden: Stordalen | collected...
AAGCAACTCTGCTCCGCTGACCATGACGAGGCCTTTCGCGGTATGCGACAGCACCGGATGCGTGGGTTGATTGCGCACCAAGCCGACCGTGCCGACGACCAGTACATAAGAGGTGATCAGAAGAAGATGAATCCACCAGCGAACGCGCTGGATCGGCTGCGGTTCATCGATTCGAGGCGGTATGGAGTCCATGCGCGGCGCAAATCTGCCCCCGCCTTACGCTGGTGGCAAGGGATTGATTTTGTCAAATATCCGGTTGCAGCACCACCGCCAGGGCAAAACCGTCGTAACCCTTGCCCCCGACGGTTTGCAGGGCGCTGGCGCAAACCCGGCTTTCCCCGGCGAGCAAGCGGAGAAATTGGCGCATGCCCTGGACGTTCGCATCTTCACTGCCCGCTTCGATCACCGCTCCTTTGCGGATGACATTGTCCGCCAGGATGAGGGTGCCCGGCCGGGAAAGTTTGAGCGACCACTGGAAATAGGGCGCCGTGTTTGGCTTATCGGCATCAATGAAGATCAAATCGAACGGCCCGCCTTTTTCGGCGGCCAGTACCGGGAGTGTTTCCAGCGCTGGACCGAGCCGCAATTCCACCATGCCATCCAGCCCCGCGCGGCGGATATTAGTGCGGGCCACGCGGGCATGAACGGGATCAGCTTCCAGCGTGATGAGGCGGCCGCCGGGCGGCAAGGCGCGGGCCAGCCAAATGGTGCTATAAGCGCCGAGGGTGCCGATCTCGAGAATACGTCGCGCGCCCACGGAACGAGCCAGGACCTGCAAAAATTTCCCCTGCGTGGGCGAAACCTGGATTGGCGGCAGGCCCGCCTCCTCACTGGCGCGCAGAGCGCCGCGCAACGGCTCATCCTCGGTCACCAGCACACCCGCCAGATACTCATCCACTGCGGACCATTGTTGTTCACTCATTCTCAAATTCTGTGGCGGCTTATCTCCGCTGCCAAGGGTTAAAACCGGTCGGGCCGCTGTGGAATCAAGGAAGACCAAGTCAGAAAAATGGAGTCAGAAAGATAGTTGATGAGGCTGGCTGAAAGCGGTGCAAGCAGAGGAAATGCCCATTGTTCATTTTCGATTTTTAGTTTTATGATCGAGGTACAAATATGGGTCAAACATGGACGCGTGAAATCAACATTGCGGCGCTGACGATCCTTTTGCTGGCGCTTGCCTTTAACTCCCCGCTTACGGCGGGCGAATACCACGCCGACCCTTATGCGGGTTCTGATGTTTTCGCCGACACCTGGGTGGCCACTGATGGAGCCGGCCGCACGCTGCCAGGTTTCAACGAGTGCGGTCCGCCCAGAAAGGACAGGTGGGTCGGAATCTTTTATTGGACCTGGCACCTGCCACACTCAGATGGACCCAATGACAACACGAAAACCCTCGCCGCGGTGAGCAACGGCGTCGTTCATTGGCCGCAAAACGGGGCGTCCACTTATTGGGGCGAACCGGAACTGGGTTATTACCGCATGACCGACCCGTTCGTCATCCGCAAGCATGCCAGCATGCTGGCCGACGCCGGGATTGATGTCATCATCTTCGACACCACCAATCCGCCCTTCACCTGGAAGGATGAATACGAAGCTTTGTGCCGCGAATACGCTGCCCTGCGCCGGGAGGGCGTGCGGACGCCGAGCATCGCTTTTATCGCTCCTTTTGGTGATCCGCGCCCCATCACGGACCAGCTCTGGCACGACCTCTACCAGCCGGGCTTGTGGAAAGATCTGTGGTTCCTTTGGGAAGGCAAGCCCCTCCTGCTGGCCGACAAGCAATTCATCAAGGACCCCGAGATGCTTGCTTTCTTCACCTTCCGCCGTCCGATGCCCGATTACTGGATTGGTCCCTCCGGCCCGGACCAATGGAGCTGGCTGGAAGTGTATCCACAGCATGTTTTCACGAACGCGCACGGGCAAAGCGAGCAGATGAGCGTCGGCGTGGCGCAGAACGCCTTGCCCAACGCGCCGGGGCCAGCCCCGATGAGCGACAAAGCCGGCGCCATGGGCCGGAGTTGGCATGACGGAAAGCCAGACCCCCGCCCGCAAGCCGTGCCGTTGGGACTGAATTTCGAGGAGCAATGGCGGCGCGCCTTGGAGCAGGATCCAAAGTTTATATTTGTCACCGGCTGGAACGAGTGGATCGCCGGTCGTTATACAAGTTGGAGCCATTATTCGGACGCGGATTGTTATTACCCCGGCGGCTTGTTCGTCGATGAATACACTCAGGAATACAGCCGGGATTGCGAGCCGATGCGCGGCGGCCACGGGGACAATTATTATTATCAACTGGCCAGTTGGATGCGGAAATATAAAGGCGTGCGGGAACGGCCCTTGGCTTTGGGTCCAACCCGCATCGTGATTGACGGCTCGTTTGATGATTGGAAGGAGGTGCAACCTGAGTTTCGCGACACCCTCGGGGACACCCTCCACCGCGACCATCAAGGGGTTGGCGGGTTGGTCTATCGCAACCACACCGGGCGGAACGATTTCGTCCTCAGCAAATGCGCCTACGATGAGACGAATCTCTATTTCTACGTCCAAACGCTGGCGAAGATCACGCCCCGGACGGATACAAATTGGATGCTGTTGTTCCTGGACACTGACTGCCATGCCGCCACGGGCTGGTTCGGCTACGACTACGTCGTGAATTTAGAGGTGACGGGTAACGAGAGGACCACGCTCAAAGCCTGGCGTTCCGGCCATTGGGAGACCGTGGGCCGGATTCCCTATCGCGTCAACGGCAATGGGCTGGAACTCGCTGTCCCGCGTGCCCTGATCGGCCAGACCAATGGCGCGCCCGCTTGCGATTTCCATTGGGCTGACAACATTCAAGGCCTCGATGATATTTCGGAATTCGGCCTCAATGGCGACAGCGCCCCCAATCGGCGCTGGAACTACCGCTACGAAGTATTGCGGGCCGACGACCAGAACGTCAACCAGTGGACCCGGTCTGGCAGCCTGGGCGAGACCCCAACTCGTTTGACTGACAGCCTGCCTTTATCGCACCAGCAGGCGGCGGGGCTTTGGGTAAAATATGAGCCGATGAGCGATGAGTTTGATCGCGGTGCTCTGGATACCAACAAATGGGTGCCCAATCTGGAGTGGTGGCCAGGCCGCCAGCCCGCGCTCTTCAAAGCGGAAAACGTCACGGTCTCCGAGGGACAGCTTCAACTGACCATGCGCCACGAGCCGGTGCCTGAGCCGTTCCGGCCCTCCGGCTATCACGATTACAGCTCGGCCGCCGTCCATTCGCGAGCACGCACTTGCTACGGCTACTTCGAGGTCAAAGCCCGCCCCATGAATTCAGCGGGCTCAAGCTCCTTCTGGTTCCAACAGGATTCCGCCCCGGGCTGGGGCACGGAGATCGATGTGTTCGAAATCGGGGGCAAAGCTCCGCGGCACGAAAACGAGTACAACATGACTCTCCATGTCTTTGCCACACCCGCCGAACGGCGGCACTGGTCCGTTGGTGCCCATTGGGAGGCGCCTTGGAAATTGGCCGATGATTTCCATGTCTATGGGTTGGAATGGGACAAGGAGGATATCAAGTTTTACGTCGATGGGGTTCTGTTTCGCCAGGTGCAAAACACCCATTGGCACCAACCCTTGTATCTCATCTTCGATAGCGAAACCATGCCCGACTGGTTTGGCATGCCCAACGACAACGACCTCCCCTCCACCTTTCGCATCCAATACGTGCGCGCCTGGAAAAGACGACAGACTGATTAGGAAATCAGTTCAACGGCCGGATGCTTAATCTGCCCGTCGAGTGTGGCCAGCTTGAGCCCATGCTTCGCAGCCAGATTTGCCAAGTAATGGTCTGTTACCTGATCAGATGCACGGGCATGGCTATCCAGCGCCGGCAAATCATCTGGGATTCGTTCCGCCTTTCGTTCCGAGGCAAACCTCTGCAAGACGTCCCTGGCGCGTTCCATAGTCAAACCGATGGCGGATTTAGGGTGTGTGCTAATGCGGAGGAAACCAAGTTCGGCAATGGGGCAGAGGACAATTTGCCTGCCGGAAAGCCAGTCTCGCGCTTGATTGTGCCTCGAGTGAGTTTGGACAATGCCTGCGAGCAACAGGTTGACGTCCAGCAGGTGCTTCATGGAAAACCTGCCAGGAGTTCCTTGATTGCAGGCTCGTTAATCGTCTGGCCTGGCACGACGACGGTGAAGCCGTCCTCCGTTGCCACGCGGCAGTTGGAGTGGGCCGTTTGGCTCGGCTCCACCATTGTCAGAGTGAAACTACCGTCCGCGTTTTCCTGGACGGCATAAACCTGCCCCGGCTTGGCGTGGGGAACCAACACCCGCTTCCGGTTATCCACTTTGGTCGTTATCACCTTGAAAATATCCGACGTAGAAGGGTTGTTTTCAATCCTTTTTCAGGGTTGTGCAGAGAGAAGTGTCGAATGCAGGAAAGTGCCGCCCACTGATGAACAGGGATTTTTCGACTGAACTCCTCAAACCGTAAAAAAGCGTACGCGCTGGTTCAAGAAACCGTGCTCCGCACCTCGCCCGCCTTCAGCCGGGTGCGCAGCTTTTGGCCGGGTTGGGTGCCGACGGCGGAGCGGATAATCGCGCCGCTGGCGTCGTCTAAGGTGATGGAGTAGCCGCGCGTCAGCACTTGTTCCGGACCGAGCAATCGCAAACGCGCCGCGAGCGCCGCGCAATGCTGGCGACGGGCCAGGATCTGGCGATTGGCTTGTTCGCGCAAGCGGCGTTCTGCGTGGCGAAGCAGTTCCCCGCGTTGCGCCAGGGCTTGCGCGGGACGCATCCGGCTGAGACGCGAAAGGAGAGTCTGGGCCGTGAGCCGCATTTGTTGCAAAGAACGCCGGGCACCCCGCGCAATCATGGTCTGGAGTTCGTCGAGGCGTTGCAGGCGTTGGTTTAATTGCCGGCGCGGATGCAACGCCAAAAGGCGCTGGCCCAATTGCCGCCAATGACGCTGTTCCGCGTTGAGTCGGCGCCGGACCGTTTCCTGCATCCGACCCTGCGCCTCGACGGCCCATTTGCCGCTGGCAAAGACGGCCTCGGTCAGAATCTCCGCGGCGGCGCTGGGCGTGGCGGCGCGGAAGTCCGCGACGAAATCGCTGATGGTAAAATCAATTTCATGCCCCACTGCGGAAATCACCGGCACGACCGACTGAAAAATAGCCCGGGCCACGGCTTCTTCGTTGAAAGCCCACAAATCTTCCAGGCTCCCCCCGCCACGCGTGACCAGAATAATGTCCAGTTTTCCGCTCGGTCGCAGGGACCACTGGTTGAGCAGCGCGATGCTCGCGGCAATCTCCGCCGCCGCGCCGCCGCCCTGCACCGCGCACGGGGCCAGGATGATTTCCAGGCCCGGATGGCGTCGTTGCAGCACATGCAAAACGTCGCGAATCGCCGCGCCCGTCGGCGAGGTGGCCAGGCCGATCCGCCGCGGAAATCGCGGCAGGGGACGTTTCCGTTCGGAGGCGAAAAGGCCTTCGGCCGCCAGCTTGAGTTTGAGTTTCTCGAAGGCCGCCTGGAGCGCGCCCACCCCTTGCAACTCTACCACCAGCACGCGCAATTGATATTGCCCGCGCGGCTCATAGACCGTCAGTTCGCCTTTGAGAATCACTTGCCGTCCATCTTGCAGGGCGGCGCGTTCGGCCACAGGATCGCCGCGAAAAAGCACGCAACTGATCTGCGCGGCGGCGTCCTTGAGCGTGAAATAAATATGGCCGGAGGATTGGACGCGGCAATTGGTGATTTCCCCAGCCACCCAAATCTGGCCGAACTGTTTTTCCAGCAGGCGGCGGATATCAATCGTCAATTCCCGCACGGTGAAAACCCGGCGGCTGACCTGCGGCGGAAAAAGTTCGCCGCTGAAATCCCACTGCGATGTGGCGGACTTGGGCATGGTCATTCGAGACAGGAGGAACAGAATGGATTGCTCATCCGCCAATCATCACCAAACGCCCAGGCCTTGTCTTTGCTGTCCGGCGTGTTTTCCATCCTGTAAATCCTGTTCATCCTCTCCATTCTTTGTGGTCTTACCCGGATCAGGACACCGGCTCCGAAACGCGCTCGATGGCCAGTGCCCGGCCCGTTTCCGGGTCAATCCGCACGATCGCCCCTTGCAGCAGGATGCGACCGGAGGCCACGCCGAATTTTTGCGGCGTATTCGTGCAGAAACGGCGGATGATCGGCTCGATTTCGCGACCCAGGACACTTTCGTGCGGCCCGGTAAAGCCCGCATCTGTCAAATAGGCTGTGCCGCCGGGAAAAATCTGTTCATCGGCTGTTTGCACGTGCGTATGGGTCCCGATGACGGCGCTGACCTGTCCGTCCAACATGCGGGCCAGGGCGATTTTTTCCGACGTGGCCTCGGCATGCATATCCACAAAAATGATCTTCGCCAACTGCCGCAAACGCGGCACCTCAACTTGGGCGCACAGAAAAGGGTTTTCCAGCGCTTGCAAAAAGGTGCGGCCTTGCAAATTGAGCACCGCCACGGGCGGCTGGCCATCCGACCACCAGACCGTGCTCCCCTGCCCGATGGTGCCGGGCGGATAATTAAACGGGCGCAAAAAGCGCGACTCCGTTTGCAGGAGCAAATTGACTTCCTTCTGGTCCCATAGATGGTCGCCCGTGGTAATAATATTGACACCCGCGTCGAGGATCTCCGTGGCGGTGTTCATGGTAATGCCCGCGCCCCCGGCGGCATTTTCCCCATTGGCAATGACCATGTCGATCTGGTGCCGCTCGCGTAAGCCCGGCAGCAATTTGCGCAACGCATGCCGCCCCGGCTCGCCGACAATATCCCCAACAAAAAGAAGGTTCACAAACGCCAGCTTAACGTCCAAACGCCCGCTGGCAAGCCCTGCCGGTAATCTTCGAAACTTGGACGCAGCCCGCTTCTTCGAGTAAGTCCTTCTGGCGGAATGCTCCAGGCAAACGCATCAAATGTTGCTCAATCTTTGCGTCTTTGGGCCATTGCGCCTTTGCGTTGCTGAGGGGACTACAGAATAGATTACAGTGTGTGGCGTTGCTCATGGCTTCTGGCGAGCAAGGAACCGCCTTGCACCCATCACGGCTAACCCCTGCTTTGCAGCCGATCTTGAATGAATCGGCTCCACACCTCGTCAGGCTGCCAAATGGCGTGCAAATCGCGTTCCGCCTCTTGCACGGCCACGCGCTCACACAGCACTCGATAAAGGAACACGAACGCCGACACCCGCATATTGGCGGCGCAATGCACAAATACCCGCCGGTCACCGAATGCCTCCATCACACCGCTGAACGCTCGAAAATCCCGGGCCGTGGGAGCTTTGAAATCCACCGGGATATGGACATAGGACATGCCGAGGCCGGCCACGAGGCTCCCCTCATTTGCAATCGCGTTATCGGATGTTGGGAGCGCGAGATTGATAACCGCCTCAAACCCATTCTCTTTAATCATCTGCAACTGCGCCTGGGTGGGTTGCCCGGCGGTGCCGAGCTTGTCCCCGACTGCGCGAAAATTATAGATCTCGGATAAGTTGGCCGGGACCATCGATTTCATATTGCCTTCATTTCAATTTCTTGCATTCCGCTCACGGACTGGCGAGCGGGACCTTTTTCCGCGCGGCAGTTTCGAGGCCCCAAAACAAACCGGCCCACCCCCCCATCGGGGTAATCCATCCCCAAATGAAAGCCAGAGTAACTTGGCTCATGGTGAAGTCGTGGCGTGGCAGGATAACGCGGAGAAGAACCTGGAGCCAGAGACCCAGCAGAGCGAAACTTGCTAGGCTAATGGCATTCCTAATTCGCTTGCGCGGAATGACCGGGAAGACTCTGTAACTCAATCGCCCGGCCCAGACAAGCAAAGCAAACGTGACAAACGCAGCCAAGCTGGCCATTTTCTGGCTGAGGGTCATCGCCGAACTTCCCCGGTGAAAAAGCACAGAATGGCTCATCAGCAACGGTGCCAGGATGGAGCCAACCGCCAACAGAACTTCCGTCAGTTTCCACTCGAGATCTGCCCATTTTGGTTCCACTTTTTTGAATTCGTTTTGCACTAAATTCGCCCTCCCGATTTTTTCAACCGCGACCCGGAAGGCTTCCGCCTCGTTCACGCCTGATTTTGCCTGCTGCTCGATTTCATCGCGCAGGTGGGTTTCGAGTTCGTCTAGCGGCACGGGAGTTTTAATTCCAGCAGCCAGCATCTGCCGTCGCCATTCCAAAATTGCCTGGTCGAGGTTAAACATGTTGTTCCTTTCGCAGACCGGACAAAACGCCATGAACCAATGACCATTGTTCGTGATGTCTGACCATGGCCTCTTTGCCGTCCTTCTTGATTGAGTAGTATTTGCGCTTCCGCCCCGTCTCACTTTCACCCCAGCGCGACTTGATTAAGCCTCGGTGTTCCATCCGGTGCAAAACTGGGTATAGCATCCCGTCCGTCCATTGGATTTTTTCCCCGGAAAGTCGTTTCACTTCCTGAATCAAGGCGTAGCCATAGCTCTCACCGTCCGCCAGGAGGGATAAAATCAACGGCTCGGTGGACGCCGCCACAAGTTCCTTGTTTATCATAGCGTCACAATACATTGTGTGGCAATGTATGTCAAGCGCCAAAAAGGGAATGATAATTCAATTACTTATGGAAATCGCCCAGCCTGTTCCGCGCGGGAACCGTTACTCCCATTCAATCGTTGCGGGCGGTTTGCTGGAAATATCAAAGCAAACGCGGTTGACGCCTTTGACTTCGTTGATGATCCGGTTGGAAACCTTTTCCAAGAGATCGTAAGGCAGTTTGACCCAGTCGGCCGTCATCCCGTCTTGGGATTCCACCGCGCGAATGGCGATGGTGAAATCATAGGTCCGCTCATCACCCATCACGCCGACGCTTCGCACCGGGAGCAGGACGGCGAAGCTCTGCCAAATGCGATAATACCAGCCGCTGGCTTTCATTTCCTCAACGACGATCGAGTCGGCGGCGCGGAGGATTTGGCAGCGCTTGGTCGTCACTTCACCGAGGATGCGGACCGCCAACCCAGGACCAGGGAAAGGTTGGCGCATGACGATTTCGTGAGGCAGGCCCAAGTCCAGGCCCAGTTGCCGCACTTCGTCCTTGAACAGGCATTTCAAAGGCTCAACCAATTTGAATTTCATTTTGCGCGGCAAGCCCCCGACGTTGTGGTGGCTCTTGATCAAGGCGGCCGGATTGCCGGCAATCGGGACCGATTCAATCACGTCCGGATAAAGCGTCCCTTGCCCCAGGAAACGAGCCGCGCCCGCGCGTTTGGTGGCGGCTTGGAAAACTTCGATGAAGGTCTTGCCGATGATTTTCCGTTTGCGTTCGGGATCGGTCACTTTTTTGAGTCGGCCAAGAAAAAGCCGGGAGGCGTCTTCATAGAGCAGCTTGATCTTGAAGTGCCGCCCGAAAACCTCCCGCACGACGTCGGCTTCGCCTTCGCGCAACAAACCATTATTGACAAAAATGCAGGTCAACTGGTCGCCAATGGCCTTATGAATCAAGGCGGCGGCCACGCTGGAATCCACCCCGCCGCTCAGGCCGAGTATGACGCGCTCCTGGCCGACCATCTGGCGAACTTCCTCCACTGCCTGATCCAAGTAATGGAGCATGGTCCAATCTTTGCCGCAACCGCAGGGGCCATGGACGAAGTTGGCAATGATCTCCCGGCCCTTTGGGGTATGCGCCACCTCTGGATGAAACTGCAAGCCGAACAACTTGCGTTCGCGATGTTCAATGGCGGCGAATTCGGAATTGTCAGAGGTGGCGACCGCTTTGAAGCCGGTGGGCGGGTCGGTGAGTTTGTCGCCATGCGAATTCCACACCTGCATCGTCTCCGGCAGGCTGGCAAAAAGCGGGCACATCGGGTCCGTGACCAGGAGCGTACCTTTGCCGTATTCCCGTTTTTGCCCCCGCGATACTTTGCCCCCCAAAAGATGGGCCATGAGTTGCGCCCCGTAACAAATGCCCAGAATGGGAATTCCCAAGTCGAAAATAGCCGGGTCCGGCACGGGCGCCTTGGGCGCATAGACGCTGGCCGGCCCGCCGGAAAGGATCAGGCCGCGCGGTTTGGCGGCCGCGATTTCCCGAGCGGAGAGATGAAAAGGCACGATGGTGGAATACACCCCGCATTCCCGCACACGCCGGGCAATGACCTGGGTGTACTGCGCGCCGAAATCTAAAATTAAAATTTGCTCCGTCATTGACAAAGCTGGTCATTCATTGGGTTCCGACGCAAGCGCAAAGTGCTGCGCCCCCATCCAATTTTCAGCGATAGGGTCCCCTCGCCGAGGCGGGCTATGGCCGCTCCCCGAGCCGTCCCTGCCCCGCACCCACAGATCGCTGTGGAGCAAGCCCCAGTCGAAGGTCCGCCGCTGGCTCAACGAAAAGCCGTGCCCCGCCAGCCGGGAATCCGGCGGCGTTAGCCCTGTGGCGGGCAATCCCGTCGCCCAGCGGAAAAAGAGGTACATCACTTCAATAATGGCCCGGGCCCGCCATTTGGCCGGGCCGGCGGCCGGTTCCCGGAAATCCGCCAGCAGCCATAAGGCCTCCGGTTCGGCCGCCGCGCCCAATTTAGGCAGAAGGCGGTCCAATTGCTCTGGCGGAAAGCAGTCAAGCACAAAATGTGTCACGATCAAGTCGAATTTTTCCGCCGGCGCCTCCCACTCCAGAATATCCGCCTGCACGAATTCCACCCGCGCTTCTTCCCCCGCATCCTCCCGCACGCGCCGCCCGGCTTCGGCCAGCATACGCGCGCTGGAATCGACACACGTGCAGCGCACCGCCGGATGCCGGCCCAACAATTCTGCGACAAAGGCCCCGTGCCCCTGACCGACAATAAGAGCGCGGCGCGGCGCGGGAATGGTCTCCAGAAAGGCGGCGCGGCATCGCTGCAATTTTCGCCCGGCCAACGCCCACTCCATCCAACCATAATACGGGGCCAGCAGGTCAAAATTGGCCGAGTCCGTCTCCGCCCCGGAATAAAGCCGGCGCCAGCAAGCCACCGCCATCAGAGCCCCGCCCCCGTAGGCCACGACATCCCAAGGGTCCCCGGTCGTGGGCATGATCCGCGGGCCAATGACCTCGAACAAGACGGACCAACCCGCCCAATGCGCCGCCACTTCGCCGAAAGTCGGCGGTCGGTCGTGCCTCCGCAATCCCAGCCAACGATGCGTGAGCAGCACCGGTGGCAAGGCGCAGGGGATCAACAAGACGTCATTAAACCAGTTGTGAAAGAAGGCGATTTCGCAGTGAGGCTTGATCAGCCAGCGATTGAGCGCATAAAGGCCGCAACAGAGCAGGAAGAGTGGATCAAAGACGTATCCAAACCGTTTCACAGCAGCGCCAAAATGATCATGCCAAAGCCAAAGCCCAACAACACTTTCAAGATGAGAACCTTTCCAAAAAGCATGGAAAGAGCATACGCCCCGGTCGTGCGCCTGTCCAGAATTTGCCGCCGCGCGATATATCAAAAAAAGAATTGTCACGGGACGTTTCCTTTTCCACGCTAGAGTGCATGGCAAAACCAGTCCTGGGACGAGATTTGGGCACACTCATGGGGGAGAAGCCCGCGGAAAAAGGGGCGCGCCCGTCCGATGCGCCCCTCGGCGGCGCGGGTGTCGATTCCTTGTTGCGCGGTCAGCGGCCCGCCGCTTCGCCCGAACCTCCTCAGCCAAAGCCCTTCCCGCGCGCCTATCTTTTTGCGGCGGACGTCCTGCTCGTGATCCTGGCGCTGATTACGGCTTACAAGAGCCCGCGGCCCGTTTCCTGGAAAACCGAGGCCTTTTGCGTCGTGACGGTAGCCCTCGCCGCCGTTCTGGCCCTGCTGGCCGTTTGGCTCGGTGACGAACCGCCGCCGGAACTCAAGCCATTGTCGGATGCAAAATCACGCGCTGGCACTGGTGTAATGACGAATGCTAAATCGCCAAACCAGCTCCGAGAGGCCAAGGCAAAGCCCGCCCATCCCCAGCAATAGCAGCATCGGTCCCGGCGACGTCACGCGCTGCAGGAGCAGTTTCGCTGGCACGTTGGCCACCAGCAGCATCGGGATCGCGAAGGTAAAAAAAGCGCGGAAAAAACCCTGGAAGGCCGCGTCCGGCAACCGGGAGACGTTGAAAAGGCTATAGTAACCCCAGACAATGCCCTGGGCGCGCACCGTCCAAAACGCCACGCTGGAGAGAATAAAGATCAGCGAGTAATGGATGAGAATTCCCGCCGCGCACAGCACGAAAAAGCCGAGAATTTGCGCCGCCGAGGGCATCACGTGCAGTTGGCGCGCGGCATAGGCCACGACCGCCAGCCCTGTGCCGGCATTGACAAACCCGCCAAGGTCCACCTGCCGCAAGGAAACCAGAAATCGCGTATTGACAGGCAGCAGAAGCA
>Ga0182016_10006405_pt1 | contig 12364 bp, 15 predicted proteins | sample 712S2MmetaG_FD_120491 | JGI IMG/M metagenome (GOLD analysis project Ga0182016, IMG submission 120491) | Permafrost microbial communities from Stordalen Mire, Sweden - 712S2M metaG | ecosystem: Environmental > Terrestrial > Soil > Wetlands > Permafrost | place: Sweden: Stordalen | collected...
AACCTCCGACCCCCTGGTCCCGAATCGGGTGCGGGGTCGGAGTCTCACTCTGGGGGTCGGAGGTTCTGGGCCAAATGCATCGGGGGAAAAGAGTTGGGCTCAGTTCTGGATCGAGCGAATTTCAGGAGAAGATGAGGCTGGGAGGCTTTTGCCGCCTCGGTTTTGCCCACCTGTCTCTCTGAGGGCATCCTGATGGCAGTGCCTCTCATGCGGGCTTTCCACCGAGGCAGCCAAACAATCCAGCGATGAGAAAGTCCCGCGGGGCTTTTCTTAGTCCGGCGAGGGGATCAGCACAAACACTGATCGCCGAGCCGCTCGGCTGAAGGTTGATTCTGACGGATCTCGCCATCTAACAATGGCCAACAGAAAAGCCAACCGGGGCGTTGGCTTTAATGGCGTGCGAGTTCCTCTTAGTCGTAGACCAATTTGGGCATGCGAGTTGGATCATACCCGTTCGCCTTCAGTTGTACCGCAATCATTTCCAATACGGCAGAGTTCTTGCTTAGTCCCTTCTCCGTGCAATAGAACTCAAGGTTTCGATTCAGAACAGCGGAGAGGAGCAGTGGGGTTCGAACCGGGGGAGCCGATTCTGGTACGTTAATCCGTTTCGACTTGGTCGCATGAGCATGCGACGCACTCGCGGCACTTACAGATCCCATAGTTCCTCCATTGGTTTTGGTGCAAATGTTAGCGAAATTGAAGTGTACCGCATGCCTCCGCACACAGCACAGTCGTGCGTTTGCAGTATATGGTAATCATCCAATAAGCACAATAGTAATGCTGTGCTTATTACCATAAGGAGCTTGTGCGCTTTTATCACAATAGCGTATTTGTATCTTGATGCTGCATTAACATTGGCTCCGTACATTCTTGATTAACAGTCAGAGCCGTACCACAAGGGGGAGAACGAAACAGGTCCGCCGAAGCAAAAAAACTCGTTGCAATATCGCCTCACGGAAAGAACCCGGCAAAGCATCTTGGTCGAGCAACATTCGAATCGATTCAGTAGTCACAAGGGTGTGGAGGGTTTGATATGACAACGTCGAATTTGCGTAAGCAAAGCATAGAGATGGAGCAGCCTCCAACAGAGGAACTCTCGGTTCAGCAAAAGAAGATTGTCCGTTCCGTTCCCATTGCCGATGTGATGGACGCGGCGTCACTTGGAACAATCGGGCAGCTCGTCAATGAACCGATTTCTCTCAATGAAATCTCGCCGTCTACTACTAGCGACGGTGAGAAACCAGAAACAGCGGCAAATATTGGTCAAACCGTATCTGGTATTGAGTGCAAATGGCAGCTCGATATTTTGGGTCACCTGTTTGCCGAGTGGTTCAATTCTAAGAATTGAGCGCTGCGCCAGAGATTAGTGTGCCTTAACTTGGGTACTCGCGGCTGGCAGCTTGGACCCATTTAACCGCCCCAAAAAACTGGAGAGCCTCCAGTTCAATTCTTTGACTCTCTTCGAATTCCAAGCTCGATGAGGTGATGGAAGCTCTTTAGCACGCTTCTCACGACCGTCAACACTGTGACGGCGGCAATGAAGATGCAGGCTACGCCAGTACTTCCAGTGGAGAGTGTCTGCCCAAACAGCTTCAACTCTGTATTTCCGGTCGCTCCCAAATAAACGAGGGTGACTCCAAGACAACCAAAGAGCAATCCCAGAAACAGCCCGCCTCCTGCCAGAAGTATGAGGAGTTTCTGGGCCAGCTTATATCGATTTCTTTGCTCCCGCGCGTTCAGAGTCAGTCCGGGGGGTTCGATATCCGCAGAACTCATATGTCCACCTGCAGCCCCTCGGCCACAAGTATACTAAACACCAATCCAGGCGAATCCATGGCCAGCCGACCCCTTTTGACAAAAGGGGCGACCCCTGTAGGCTCCCCAACTCAAAATACTCTCAAATCGCTCGTTTCCGAGCCTCATCTTCGACTGGCGCGCCATCGGCCATCCCAATCAAGAGCATTTCCAAATGACTCCGATGGCGCGCCAATTCAACTCTTTACCCCCATATGCCCTGCAGGAGCCAAGACACTCAGCCCGCGGGGCCGACCCCCTGGTCCCGAATCGGGTGCGGGGTCGGAGTCTCACTCTGGGGGTCGGAGGTTCTGAGGCTAAATGCATCGGGGGAAAAGAGTTGGACTGAGTTCTGGATCGAGCGAATTTCAGGAGAAGATGAGGCTGGGTGGCATCTGCCGCCTCGGTTTTGCCCTCTTGTCTCGCTGAGGGTTTCGCCTCCCTTGAGGGCTTTCCACCGATCTAGCCAGAGAATCCGGTGATGAGAAAGCCTGCAGAGTGGTTCTCAATCCGGCGAGGGGAGCAGCACCAATACTGATCCCCGAGCCGTCCGAATTGCCTGGCTCCCTGCATCCAGCAGCGGGTGCTACTAATACAACTCTCAAATTCTACACGGGGCCTATCCGCGGTGTTGCAAAGAATTGGATAATGATCTGAGACATCAAACTCAACACCATACTTGACAGTCCTAACAGCACGAAAATTGCTCCCCAACTAATCCATTTGATCTTTGCATAATTGGCCAGCCTCAAATCAAAACACCTTTGACATAATATCGCGGTTGGATCGGTTGTCCTATACACGTCCTCAACAAATTTCACGAACAGCGCCCGCTTATCATGCCCCCGGCCCTCGTCCATCCGCTTCACATTTTGGGTATCCGTTAAGATCCCGCGAATGCGGAGCCACGCGCGTTTAATATCCAGAAAGATGATTGGGGCTCCTGCCCTGGGAGGGTGCGATGTCTTAGGCAGAAAAGCGAACACACATGAGGCAACCGAGAGAAACAAGAGTGTAACAGCGCTTAAGTTAAGCGACGTAAGCCACAAGGATAATGGATGGTCTTGGTGGGCATTAAAGATAAATCCCAATGCAACAGTCGATGTGACGAGGCAAAGATATGTTATGTTGTCGAGTGTGGATAAAAAAGCGGTGTAAGTTGTGACGTACATGTCCAAAATAGGCCGAATCTGAGTGTCGTTCCCGGACAAAAACGCAACAATTCTACGAACCTCCTCCCATGACTCGATGACTACGGGAGGGTGCAACGCGGATTCAAGCGATCTTAGAATCCTCTTATCCATCTTTCGTCCATCGAAGCAAAGCCACAACGGAACTAGGTCCTCCGAGACCGCCGACCGAATGTCACCAATTGTATCTCCCACGACGCCGACTATGCGCCCTTCATCCTTCAAGCGTCTCAGTTCTCTCCGCTTGAATAGCTCATCCCTTCGCCTCAGCTCATCCGTGGAACACACATCGCGGCTTGGCTTGAATATGATTTCCGGCGCTCTGAACCCATGGCTATGAAACCAAGCAAGTGTCCCATTCTTCATCGACTCCGATGAGCTTCCGCCTTCGTGTCTTGCGGTCAAGAATACTATTCGGCATGACCCAGAGATATCCTTAAGGGCTGATACAGCATCCTGTATGGGTTCATCATGCTGAAGAAACTGGCTGGATAGGAATACGGAGTACAGTTGTTCAATCGGGGGTTCTCCGGTCCGCTCAGTGCCGTGCTTTAGGACGCCGTCTAAAGACCTGGGCTCTTCGAAGTACCTAACAATCTCGCCAGAAGTTGGGGTCTCGGAAAAGGGCCATTGGTCCCCTAATAAGTGCCTTGCACTCTCCACCATTCTCCTCGTGTTGTTGATTACAGTCCCGTCCAAGTCAACCACAAGAATGGGCTTTTCCATCCTCTCTGTTCCTTTCATAAATTCATTCTGGCGCGATCGATAGTGTGGGGCATCTCCACGAGTGACGACCGGATCCATTTACACCTTGCACTCAACAGGGAAAACTCCAGAATGCCAACTTCTCACCTATTCACAGAATGGTTGTTCATCAGCACGTGTCAGCAATGAGTCGGGTGAACTCAGCGTGAAGACGCTCCTCCAAGGGAGACTTTTCAGAGGTAGCTTGCATTGTGCGAAGTGTGTCCAAGAGCAATATTGCCGTCTTTGCAAGCGTGCACCAATCTGGTTCCGACTTGTATTTCGCTAGCATTTCGATGAGATTCTTCGGAAGAACTCTCTCAATTTTGTCCTCTGGACGCCGTAGGAACGGACTGTAGGTTCGCAACGATAGCCTAATGAGCACAAACAGCACGTTTCTCATCCGCTCTACGGTATATAAGGTACGCCACATGTCACCTTTCTGCAAAGACTTGAGAAGCCCAAACCCGTAAATGTAGAACAAAGCAGTGTACGATGCGATCAACTCGTCCGCACGCAACTCCGAGATATCGTCGAAGCGGCGAGCATTCCGAACTAGATGTGACAGGCGATCACGCGAATCAAATAGCACCAACATCGTTGGCTGTATATCGAAGTCTTCCGGTCTATTCTCTTCGATCACAGCGATGTCAATTGTTGATGCATCGTTCAGCAGGAATTGCTGAAGATATCCCATTCCAGCACTGAACCCTCGATCAACATGATAAGCGACGGGAAAGCGGTCGCAAACGGCTTGACGAATATCCCTCATCACGCGACATCGAGCCGTGGAAGTAGACAATACAAATACATCGACATCTGAATCGAGAGTGTTTGCGCCACGAGATGCTGATCCACCCAAGCCAATTCCAACAACTTGCGGTATTGTGGACAGCAATTCAGTTAGCACCCCCAATGATTTATCCAACATTGATGGCGCTCGCTTCTAACTGCTTCCTGATGTCTTCTTCACGGAGAAGCTCAAGTGTGTTCTCGACGATGGAAATCCCACCATGAGTATCCTCGTCGATGGGGATGATACCGACGTTGCTTCGAGACGCTAGACGTGAACGAGACCTTGGGGCGATAGCTGATGCGACGAAGAAGAGATAACAATAGAGCGTCCAAGTGTTCTTGGATTGCGAAAACTTGATCCAATAGTCCCGGTCTACAAGTGGGACAGGCGCAATGTGACATTCCTCCAATCCGAGAAGAGTGCAACAGTAACGTTCAAGCTCATTCTGCATTCTTTGGTGTGAGAAAAACGAGGCTACTTCGGATTTCTGTTCGAAATAGTCTACTAAGGACTTCGGCGTGGGGAGGTCGGCAGGCAGATCTGCGTGGTGAAAGGTAAAGGGAGGGTACCATTGGTTCCAGTTCTTAGGGTCGAAATTATGATAGACGAGTTGAACTCCTTGCTCATTGCGCAAAGACAACAAGCAATTCGCAGTCAGTGCCCCGCGCAGGGGGCGCATAGTGTTCGGAATAGCATCTACTAGGAGTGCGCCATCCTTGGAGAGATGAAGGGGTTTGAATTCTGTCATGTTTTTTCCAACCTTTCCATTGTGACGAGAGGTGTTTGGGAATTCGTGGGTGCTATCTCCCGGTCCACCAACTTTCAGCATTAAAGGTTTCCGTATATGGCTTAGTGAATGCCGTTGGGTCATAAGATAGCATCTTCGCAGCAACTGGCAGAATTGGCTCAACCACCTTGACTGTTTCCCATCGAACTGGAATTGACGGCAATGGGGCTTCCGCTCCGGTCAGTGTCAAGAGGTGCAGATGCGAATACGCTTTTGCTTGCGCAGCAAACAGGCGATGCATTCCATCGAGTACGATTTGCCTTCCGTCCGTTCTTTTTTCCACCAAGGGGGGGAAGATGATTTGGCTAAAGGAAGGAAATGTCATTCGGACGGGGACGAAGGGTTCAAGCCCAAATCGCTCGTAGATATTGAGCAATTCGAATGCTTGTTGGACTCGTGCCTGTTGAACAGAAGTGCATAGTGGCAGTGTGTCGCTAATGCGGACACATTCGAGCCGATAGGTTATGTGATCGTCGTACTGTGGAATTTTACCAATGTATTCGCGGAATTCAGACCAAGTGAGGGCGGTGGGGTGCCCTTCTGATATCCGAACCAGCTCGTAAAATCTGTTCATTGATGTCTGTCACGCCATCCTTTAAAGGAGACCGGGGGTGGTACCGTTTGCGCAATAATAGGGGCACTCAGTATGGGCGGCGGCGTACAACTCTCTTTTTGAACACGCCATGACGCAGATTGCGACACATATCCTGATGAACTCAAGAATTACAATGCATTGTAGAGCAAAGCACAGAATTGTTCAAGGGTAGGGTCCAAGGCCGACATTGGAATCACATTTGGATTTTCATCGACCTCCGAATCGGCTGAGACGCCGGCGTTCGTTTCCAACCGAAACTGCCGTCCCGCCCACTCATATTCGTCATAAATGCGGTCGCGCGTGATCCCCGGCTCGTCGCTCACAATCGGGTGCCAGCTGTGCGTGAGCCTATTGAAGAGCGTGGATTTGCCCACGTTGTACCGACCCACGATGGCCACCAAGGGCAGCACTCCCGTGCCCAACCGGGCACAACCGATCCGCGATACGTCGGCGAAACTTATCTCCAATCGCCGCAACCCCGAAGGATGAAACGGAACGTGCCAATCCCAAATCGAAGGGGTAGGAAATTCATCCCGAAAATATCATCCCGGGGATTGGATTCGGAATCCGGGTAAGCGCATTCGCAGAGGCATGCGCAGATTGTGCTTGACAAGTCAGTCATCGCACAATTCTGATTAACTGATTCCCATCAAAACCCAAACTGGAGATCATCCATGTTGGGTGCCTCGACTCCACTGGGAGCTACGGAACCCTTTATCAGCGACTGGCACTACAGCATCAAGCAGCTGAGGACGGATGAGCATAGAACCAGAACAATTGAGGGCGTTTCTAGAAGGTTCGATTCACGAAGACTCCGGGTGGACCTCTGAAGTCGTCCGCACTCTGACCCGCGACGGTCGTTCTGTAGTTGATTTATTAACAGGGATACTCCGCTCGGAAAGTAGCTTACGGCAAGTTGCGACCTCCTCATATAGACATCTCAATGGATTCGACAAGATTGTTCTTGCCTCTTTCGGTCGAGAACTCTGCAAGTTGCGCCTACATGTGTGGTGGGGGGATCGTGAAAAAGATACTCGTGAGAATATCCATAATCACCGGTGGGACTTTGCTGCTGCGATACTTTACGGAAGCTATCGATTTCAGATGTACGAGATAGGAGAAGGACAAGACTTTTACGAATACTCGTATCGTTCGCCGGAGGACGATGGGTACTATGTGATGAACTTCGTGTCTCGGACATCGGCACGATGCGTACTTGACGCACAAGTTCGTGCTGGAGCGAGATATCATCTGTCACATATTAGCCTGCATCGCGTATCTGCGAATGCAGACCAGACAGTGGTAACACTGATGTGTCAAGCATCTCCATTATCTGGGGCTACAAGGGTATTGTCGGAGAAGGTGATTCCCAATGCACAACATGTCCCTGTCGATAGAATGAGCGCAGTGGAAATCAAAACAAAGTTAGAGAGAGTGATAGCGATCCTTGATAATGACACTGAGATGCGGCCGTAAGGTGGTTTCCATCTAAAGACTCTCCCAGGACATCGTCAATTACATAAAGAGCTTGCCTTAAGGCAAGCTCTTCAGGGCTATTCCGGAAAGAATGCTTTTGCTTTCTCCATTCCTTCCAATGTCTGTTCCTCCTTCTTGAGTTGGCCTCGCAGGCCCTCGACGAATTCCCGCTGAATCTCGATTTGCTTGAGAACGTGGTCACGCGGGGTTAGCTTCACCCAGCGCTTCCGGTTCCCTGTCTGTTCGGTTGCGGGCGGCTGCTGCACATCGGGTACAGCAGAGGATGGTTGCTTTTTTCCAGCCATGATGATTCCTCCTTGTTTTGTCGCGTTGGTTGAGGTTTATGAACGGCACGCGCTACTCCATCAATCGGAGCAGCGTTCGGAATTCATGGAGCGTTGAGTCGATACCGTCGAGAGCGCCAAGTGCAGCGCGATGTTTGTTGTTTGCTAAGTCTTCCGCCGCAATCGAGAACCTTTTCAGGATTTCGGCATTGTACTTCCCGGCCCGTTCGAGGATGCGCTCCCGAATTGCGCTGTCGAGATCAGCCGGTGTCGGGTTGCTGTTCACTTCTGTCATTAGTTGTCCTTTCGTCCTCCTTGCTTTGTTGTTTGGATTGTTTGGCACACCATGCCTCCAATTTCTGGATGGCTTTGCGCATGACGGGCAGTTCAATGTGGGTGTAAAGATCATTGGTCGTACGAGCAGTGCCTTGGGCATGTCCCATAAGCGCCATGCGCACGTCCTGGATAACTCCTGCCTCCATCAGCCGGGTGTTGAATGTGTGCCTGAGTTGTTTGAAGAGCAGAGGGCGTATCCCGGACTTCTTGACTGCCGTTGCCCAGGACCGCCTGATCTTCCTGATTGGTTCGCCCTTGTACGTGAAGAGCAACCCGCGCTCTGCAAGCGTTGGAATGAGTTGTTGCAACCGAGCAGTGAGGGGAATTTCCCTCTGCTCACCACCGGCAGTTTTGCTTTTGGTGACGTAGAGGACGCCGCGAGTTAGGTCCACATCTTCGGCCAGCTGCGAAAACAACTCGCCCCGTCGCATTCCTGTGTCGATTGCAGCGATGATGATGGGCCGCAAATGCTCAGTTGCGGCAGCGAGCAGTTTCGGCTCCTCTTCTACAGAGAGAACCGGTCTGCGCTTTCTCCGGGCCCGGACCATCTGGACCCGGCTCATTGGGTTAATGAGCAGGATTCCGGAATCGACTCCGAAGAACAGAATGCGCCGCATGGTTTCAAGATCGCGATTAACCGTGGCATCGACCACGCCGTTCTTGTTCTTTCTGTAGCGCCTGTACGTGTCGGCTTGAACGCGGTTGAGTTCCGTGAGCGGCGTCGTCCCGAAGTAGGGGAGCAGGCTTTTAAGTTGGTTTTCGTGGTACTGCTTGAAACTGGCGCTGCCCATGAAGCGGGTCGCCAACGCCGCAAACGGCATTTCCGGGTTGAGTTGAATTTGCTTGTGCCTGCGCATGTCGAGTTCTTCTTGAAACTCGCGCTCACGCAGGGTTGCTTCGCGCTTGTTGCCTGTCTTGAGGGATCGTCCGTGGCGTACATTGTGAATCCAGATATACGACCACCAGACACCCCCGCGTTTGTAAAGACTCATGCGTTCGCTCCTGACCTGGTGTCGGCACTGGTGTTTCCAGTGCCCGCCGCAGGCCAGGAGCTTCGGGCAGGGACGAGGGTTTTACCTCGGGTCCAACTGCCCGAGCCTGACGCGCACATTCATCAATATTCATGAGCCTTCCGGACCCACTTCCGCAGCCGACTACTTCCGATTTCTGTCCGAATCTCGTCCTAGGAGAAGCCGGCGAAGAGCGGAGTACCCAAGCATCCAGAGAAGCCAGAGAAGGCCCAGGACAAGGCCCAGGAGCATGAGAGGCAGGAGTCCTGAAGGGTTCTGAAACATGGCCTTTACGAAGACTCCTATGTATCCGAGGGTAAGCAGAAGGAGAACCCCAAAAGGAAGAATCAGTCCAAACGCAACGAGCAGCCACATGAGAACACTACCGCGCTGGTGCGGAATGCTCAGGTTGCGGGAACCGCACTCCGAGCAAGCCTCGGCCCCGCGAGGATTGGGATGTCCCCGCGAGCAGAGTTTCTGACCGTAGCTCTTGCCGCAGTAGTTGCAGTAGGACGGCCTTCCAGAGGTGATCTTCCGACATGAATTGCAATAGCGCATGGGATTATGCTCCGGGCGGGGAGAGTGCCGAGCCTTCGGACCTGAGCCAGGAGGCCGACCAGAATCCCTGCCGCTGAATGGTTGAAAGGGTTTGGAACCAGAAAAGCTTCTGTGTTTGTTTTGCGATGTACCGCCGCAGCTGATGCATACGCTCCTCAGCGTCGGTGACAACCAGCACGGCAAACTGCGGATGAGGCACAATCTCACGGAAGGCGCCGGAGGCGGCTAGCTTGAGGTAATGTTCCACTTTGCGACTCCAGACTGGGAGTGGTTCCGTCCCGAGATCCATTTCGAGAAAGAACGACTGCACGGAACCCTCGATTGCAGCGTCGGGAATGATCGGAATAGTAGGAACCGGCGGAGAGGGGAAAGTTCGCCAGCGAATATTCTGCCCGCGCATTGCATCTATATATATGTTGCTCAAAGCAAGCTGGTGCGCGGCGAAGCTGTTGCCGAGAAGAATTGAATCAGGTTTCCATTTGAGCGGAACATGGGGCAGATGGACTTCCGCCGCGCCCCGTTTGGTAAGTGCATAGACGGAGCGCCTGCTTCCGGTTGCAGTTGCTGTGAAGTACCGGGCGATCAGGCCCGCATGCCGCATCTTCGCAAGTCGGACATTAGCCCGGCTGATTGAATGAAACCCTGCAAGCTGCTCAATCTGCCTACGGTCAAGAAGACGCAGGAGAGCAAGGTTCCGAAGTAGCAACCGGTCACGGGGCTGGAGAATGAGCGAACTAGGCCCATTCTTCAAGTGCCTCCTTTCCGGCAGCTGTACGCCTGGAAGCAATCTCCGCTTCAATGGCGGTGCGCGGCTTTGCCCAGCGCGCATTCGAGCGTGCAATTAAATCGACGGTGGAAGTGGTGTTGTGAGCTACCCCCTCCGTCTCAACTTCCAACCAGCGCTCTCCGCCGCTGCGGACGAGAAATTGCCGGTTGGGAAGTTCCTTGAGCAAGCGCTCGACTGCTTGTCCGCCATCTAGAGCGCGGGCAATGTAGGGCGTATCCTCGGGAGATGCGCGGAAGAAGAGCGTTGTCCCGGCGGAGAGAAGTGTCGCACGAACCTGTGCCGGATACTGCCCGAGGTGCTGATTGGCGGTGACCACTGAAACACCAAACTTTCGAGCCTCAGAGAGCAGGTGCTCGAATGTGTCCCCGGAGGAGACGAGGTTCTGGACTTCATCGGCATAGAGAGTGAAGAGCGTCCGTTTCTTTCGCGCGAAGATGGCATTCTTGAAGCGGGCGAGGATGAGCGATGCCAACACTTCTGCATCTTCACCGAGCCGGGACTTCTCCATCTGGAGAATGACCCATTGACCTCTTTCGAGTGCGTCCGATAATTCAAACGCCGTCTGCTGGCCGACGATCTGCCGGATCGCCGGGTCGGTTGTGAACGCGCTTACCTTGTTCAGGATCGCCTCGCGCACGACAGTCTGCATCGCATCTGATAGCTGCTCGTAGCGACTGCGGAAATATGCCTTCACTTCGGCATTCTGCGTTCGCTCAACAAGGGGTGCGCGAAAACCCAGGTCGGTTAGAAATGGCCCAAGCTCCAGAAGTGTCATGCCGTTTTCTGCCAGTACCCAAAGACTATTGCGGAGTAGCTCTTCGGTTCGCGCGCCGAAACGATCAAGCTGCCAGCGACGGCGGAAGATGGAGACGACTTCGGAGATGAGCGGCGCAAGGCTGCCGTGAGTACGGAGAATATTCAGACCAACCGAGTAATGCGGATCGGCAGGGTTAACGATGACCGTCCTATATCCAAGGTCCTCACCCGTCAGTTGCTCGCGCTGCCGGATACGGCCGAGAATGAATGGTCCGAGGTCGCCGTGCAGGTCAATGCATAAGAATCCGTGCCCACCCCGCACGTCGCGGGCCAGCATCGATTTGATCAGGCTGGTTTTGCCTGTACCTGTTTTGCCTAAAATGACGAGATGCTCCGCACGCCTGGAGTGCGGTAGAAAATACCGTCTGCGGCTAACCTGACCGTCCCTGGCCAGGTAGCCAAGCGCAATGCCTGACGCGTCTGGCGGCGCACGGTTCACGAATCTATTCCAGAGAGTGGTCACAAAGGGCATAGAGAGTTTGGGGTTAATAGTTTTTGATAAGTAGCTCCGCGTTGCGCTTCCCTGCATTTCGGTGAAGTGAATAGGTGATCGCGATGGGTTCGATATTGAAGCCAGAGAATATTTTCCGGACTTCCGGAGGGTCATTGAGAGACAGCAGAAACTTGCCCTTGATACTCTTTAAATGTCCGGCCATGAGTACGAAGTCGTCGTGCTCAAGGTTGTGCCGATAGAGACGAATGTCATAGTAGGGCGGGTCCAGGTAGAAGAACGTCCCTGCCCTGTCGTACCTCGCGAGAATCTCCTCGTACGGCAGTTGCTCGATCTGCACCCGGCTCAGACGTTCGTGCGCGGCTTCGATCAACTCATTCAATCTTGCCGGTGAGAAGTTCGGACGTTGCACAACGTGGATAGCATAGTTCTGCCGGGAAACGCGCCCGCCGTATGCAGTCTTCTGTAGATAGAAGTAACGGCTTGCACGCTGGATGTCAGTGAGCGTCTCGGGCGGGGTCTTGTGCAGCCGAGTGAACAATTCGCGACTCATGACCATGAAGCGCATGTAGCGGATCAACTCCTCATGATGCGATTGACAGACCCGGTAGAAGTTCACAAGTTCGCCGTCGAGGTCATTCAGAACTTCGACCTTCGATGGCTCTTTGTGAAAGAGCACTTGTGCCCCGCCCGCGAACGGCTCGACATAAGTAATGTGCTGCGGAAACTTGGCAATGATT
>Ga0182016_10006406_pt1 | contig 12363 bp, 10 predicted proteins | sample 712S2MmetaG_FD_120491 | JGI IMG/M metagenome (GOLD analysis project Ga0182016, IMG submission 120491) | Permafrost microbial communities from Stordalen Mire, Sweden - 712S2M metaG | ecosystem: Environmental > Terrestrial > Soil > Wetlands > Permafrost | place: Sweden: Stordalen | collected...
TCCCCACTTCTCTGCCGCGATCCTGGTCCGGGTTCCTGTCGAATGCTCTAACTGGCGATGTCCCTGCAGGTCTGGGCGCGGTTCTGATTTGCGCGCTCCATACGGTCCACGCGACCAGGCACCCGAAGGTGACCATCGCTACCGGAGCCATGTAAGTCATCGCGAAGACGTTGCCGAACATGGCAGTCACCACCAGGGCGGCCATATCCACTCCCAGGCACAAAGCCACGGTATTATAGGGGCGGGGGCTGTGTAGCGCGCGGTAGAACAACGACCAGGCGGCGGCGCAAAACAGAAGAAACACTGCAATCCCAATCACGCCGAAACGCGTGCCGAAGTACAGCAAGATATTATGAGCTATCTGGGCGTCGCCGCTTTTCTCATCGGTGTACATCACATCCCGGTAGGTTGTCGCTAATCCTTTGCCGACCCCAAGCCATTCCGGCCAACGTTCCACAGCCTGCCTGATCTCTACGCTTCTTCCATCCGTGGGAGCATACTCACTGACGCTGTCGATCCCGAAAAGTACCGCGTAGCGCTTCGCGTAGTAATCCTCGAATCCATGCCCTAGCAGGGACTCTCCGATCTGTGCGGTAACCGTCACCATCAAGGGGATGCCAAAGCAGACGCACAGGAGCAATATTCGGATCCGCCGCGTTCTCGCGGCAACTATAGCTCCCAAAAGGCAGACCACCATTCCGACAAGTAAGGTCCTGGACTGGGTCATGAATGAAGCAAGCGCCACGACGGAGAGTGGGATGGCGCGGCTTAGCATGCTGCTTACCGAGTTCCACCGGCGGCATGACAACTCAACGATGAGCGACCCAAAAGCGATCATCATGAGCGCCCAGCAGGATGGTGTGGAGCGGACACCCAGATCACCAATGTCCGACAGCGTCTTCTCGGTTGTGGCGCCGGTGACCAAAGGCACCCTGAATATAGCTTCGGCCAGAGATAGGACCGATACGATCACCCCTAACACGACAAGCGCTCGGTGGCATCTTTCTATCGATGGCAACGTCTTGAGATTTGCCGCGACGATCACCGGAAGAAACCATGCCATCAGCGGTATTAGCTCATCGGCGATTTGAGCGGGCTGCCGCTCCTGCACAAAGGCGTAGACCGCCCCGAACACGGCCAGGCCAAGCACCGTTAGACATATTTTGATGGCGCCCAGACGCATAAGCTCCGCCAGTTTCTTGCCGCTGGGCATCCCCAACAGGATAAGGAACAAGAAGGCCACATCTCGCAACCCAATAATGTTTTGGCCACCGCTTTGAATCGCGACTCTTTGGTTAATCAGGAAGATATCCGAACTGGCGAGAAGGAGCAGGAACACGAGCGGAAAGAAGGCTGGGTTTTGGCCTCCTCGGCCGATTCTAGAGGTCCTCACTGAGGCTGGATAGCGCTGCAGCGACGTGGTGATAGGTGGTGCGGCCATATAAGTAAGTGTGTGCTAATCAGTTGGGTTGCGGCTGGCTGGGGCCCGTCACGGCCCGCGTAAGCAGAGCTGCGATCGTGGCTCCAAATGGGACAGCGGAGTACGCCCGTTTCATCTCCGCACACCCCTGCACGTATTCTGCATACCCCAACGGGTCGGCATAGAGGCTCTCGATCGCATCTACGGCGCTCTCGGTGCCATTCGGGAGAATGGCCGGACCGAGGCGATACTTGTTTGTGAGGAACCCGATCAAGCCGTCCGTCGTGCCAATAATAGGGATTTCAAGCGCGATGCTTTGCATCAGGACCCCGCTCATCTCTTTGAAACCTTCATAACCCAGCCAGACGACATCGGACGCGGCGAACATAAGTTTCAGTCGACTGGTCGGCTGAAAGCCCTCGTAGAATCGGCACAGGGCAGGTGTTTGAGCGTGCTGTTTGATCGCGACGCGATCCGGGGATGGCAAGTCGTCCGCGGAGCCTCCGATCAACAGACACAGGGGCACGTGTCCGCGGTTCCATACGCTGGCGGCCGCACCCAGAAGGCGCGAAACGCCCTTGCGAGGGGCCAACTCGCCAACCGCCAGCACCACAAAGCGTGTTTCGTCGATGCCCAACTCCTTACGTGCTTGTGAACGAGCGACCCCGGCCATGTCGTAGTAGCAGTCGCCCACGAAGACCGCTTTGTCTTGAAGGTGCTGGGGCAAGTCTTCCAATATCGGGCGTGTTAGTTCGTTGATATAAAATATATGTTGAAGGCGCGGATCCTTCAGTATTCGCCTCATAATCCAACCCTTGAAGAAAACTCTAGCTTTTGCCTTCAATCCCGGTTGCATCGGCCGGGCAGTGGGTGAATGCATATATAGTGTTGAGTATGTCGAATCCCCGAATGCGGACCCGAACAAGCTAAAAGGAATCGGGCAACCGAGTAGTGCCAGGTAAACATGCGAGCCGCTCGACAGGCCCAGGTCTCTATGCGCTCGCCGGAAGGCTCTGTATTGTTGAAACTGATAGCGGAGAATCCTGAGCGGCGTAGGATTGGCCGGAAATACGGCCGACTCAAAGAACCTAACCGACACCCTTCCTTGCCACTGTTCCTGAAATTCTTTTATGCGCTTATGCTCGCGATGGCGAACGCTGGTAAGAACAACAATTCGGCAAGCGTCGCGAAGGTTCGCCAGTATCGTCTCGACATGCAGCGCGAAGTGGTGCCCCTGAATCTCGGGCTGTACGATCACTAGGGTATTCGGCTCATCCGGTTCACAACTGTCACCTATTGACGGCATTGATATTTTGACGGCCAACGCTAATCGCTTTCAGGCGCCACGGGCGATGGCGCCGACCCCGGAATCTAACCGATTGACTGACGGCGCCTAGTGTTCCAGGATTCTTCGCGAACGAACAGTCCGTCCACCTGTAACAGCCAGATGTCCCCATCGTCGCGATATCCACGTTGAAGCCACGCAGGGCGAAGGCCGGATTTTGCCAGCATTAGCCAGACCTCCGGCAACAGGGCTTGGCCTTCGTACAGTTCGACCAGGCTCAGTTCTATCTCGACGGTATCCGTCCGTGATAGCGTCTCAGCCGCTCCGCTCAGAACCTCCTTTTCGAAGCCTTGCGTGTCGATTTTCATATAGAACCGGTCGCTGTCGGCCGTCATTGAGGGCAGGACGCTGTCGAGCCGGCGGATTGGCACGCTTACACGCCCTTCCAATTCCATGCCGTTCGACGAACCGCGACGTTGCACCGGATTCCTAAAACTGCTGTTCACTGTAGCTTTTGCCGTCAGAAGCTCCGCCTCGCCATCGCGGCTCCCCAATCCAGCTTGCACACAATCGTGTTTATGCTCGCCGCGCGCCAGAGCCTGAAGTTGCGCGAATGGTGCCGGAGAAGGCTCGAAAGAAACGATCCGCCCGGAATATCCGGACGCTCTCAGCTCGCGCGCCCATTGCCCTGTATTTGCGCCTATATCCAGGACGACATCGACGGCCAGACCGGATAAGATTTCCAGACGTCTTGCTTTTAGCGAATTAGAGGCTCGCGTAATGCAAAAACCGCTCATCTCTGCCAGGGTGCCGCCCCAACGGGCGACGGCGGAGTTAGCCAGGTACCGCGTCAAGTCAAAGCGCGTGTTCCTCACGAATGTCTCTCTTTGGGGTAGAGGTCCATCTCGCCGCTCCAAGCCCAGGCCCGAATGATCCCAGCGGCCAGCGCAGCGGACTATCCCGGCGAGACGTGACGGCCGCTGCCCGAGTCCTCTTCAATTGGGTACGCTTTGCAGTGCGTGGGTGAGAAGCCGAGGGTAGGACCAAGCCGTGATGAAAGCAACGGAGACGCAGAGCAATGCGAGCACGCCGACTTGCCCGTATCGAGCGGCAAACGGCACGCCTGCTGCGGAGACCGCGGCGCGGAAGAGCACCAGGTGCGAGGCTGGCCGCATAGCTCCTAGCCCAAGACTCAGCGGCCAGTGTACATATTCCCAGACTGCCAGCAGGAGGTATGTCCCGGCAAGCCAACAAGCTACCGGTTTCACCTGAATTGACCGATGCAGCCACAGCCGCAAGAGTGTGTTCGTCATCAAGCCAAGCGCCAACAATCCGCATGCTCCGTAGGCTAGCGATATAGCGCGCGCACGCCGGACCGCTCCAACAATCCATGCGCGGTCTCCCCGAGCCGTGGCGTCGGCCACCGCAGGCCAGAGCGGTTGGGCCAAGCTTACGCCGAAGGACAGGACCAGTAAGATCAGTTGCAGGTACACCGCAAACGTGGAACTCTCGAGCGGGGGGCGTACTCGGGCCATATAATAGATCGGCCACTGGTATACGAGCACATTCGCAAACACCGCGGCGCCCACATAACTGAGTCCGTCGCCGGCCAGGCGTCTCACCAAGGACCACGAACCGCCACTCCGCCGCACTGCCAGCAGATACGGCCGGCGGACGAACAGCAGCACCGCGTTCAACAGGCGAACCGCAAGCGGCGAAAGCGCGGTCACCGCGACAAACGCAGGCAACGTCGGCACTAACCAAGCCGTCAGCAGTAGCCCCACGCACAAGAACGAGTTTGTCAAAGTACCGAACAGGTTGCTGATGTGTATCTCTTGGTAGGCTTGCCGCGCGCTGTCCGCCACCGACAGCGGTACGGCGGCGATGGTCCCGATGCAGGCAAGTAGCGCGGCCACGCGCAGGGCTTTTGGCGGCGCCGCGGTGGCCGCAACGCCGAAGATCGTCTTTAACGGCACAACCCAGAGCAGTGGGAGCGCAATGCAAAGCCCTATGCTTGCCATGACCGCCATCGGGATGAGCGTGGAGCCGAGCAGGCTCGCTTCGCGCTGGTGTTCGCGATCCGCAGCGGCCTGCGCCAGCGGCGTGACCATCGCTCCGCCCATCCCGAGATTCAAGAACCCCAGAATCGAGACGGCAGAGGTTACGGCGGCGTATGCGGCGAATTGCACCGGGCCGATGGCGCGGTACACCACCGGTATTGCGATGATCTGCACGAGCAAAGTGATACCTTTTGAGGGAATCAGGGTTAACCATGCTGATACAAGCCGCCGGGTCCGGTGATTTCGTCCCTTGTGTTCTTCGGAAGCCGACTCTCGACCTGCTATAGTTTCCAGTTCCGTCACAGCGCCCGGCTGACCTCGGAGCCTGGAGGTCGGGCTGTGCGGAACTGACTCGCCATGCTGCGTTGAACTGGAAGCCGCTTCCGGGACTGGGACAGTCCATTTGCGTCTGCCATCCGCGTCTTTAGAGGCTACCACTGGCACGATCCTTGGACGGCTGACGCATGAGGCCAAGTCTCGTCAGGCCGAGAAGCTTTCTTTTGGCGGCTACGGCCATATGGATTACCGGTCTAGGGGCGTTCCCTTTGAGAAAGCTCTTCCAGGAGAAACACCCCGAGCGAAACATCTGCGCCAACAATGACACCCGCCTGGTACTGCGTCTTGCATACCAGTCGTTTGGACCGCTCCGCCAAAACCGGAAGTACCCAGCTTGCCGCATATGCCGCTCAACTTCGGCGTCCGTCATATCGCTACTGTCTTCAAGCAATACCAGATATGGCTTCCACCGGTCGAGAGTGAATCCCCGCAGCGTTTGGCTCTCATGCCCCTCGACGTCGATGGTGACGAAGTCGAGAGACGCAATACCAACTTCTTCCAATATGGCGTCGAGCGTCCGGGTCTTCACAACCACTGGCTTGTAGCATTCGCGGTCTTCCGCGCGATGCCCGGTCTCCAAACTCGAATAAACGTCGTCGGTTCCGCTGCCGACGTGCAGCACCGCGGACCCTTCCTTCTCCGACGCTGCGCACTCAAAAAGGGTTGCCTGACGAGACTGGCGAATCTCATTGCAGCACGCGCTGTTTGGCTCCACCAGGATGCAATGCCAGCCCAACTGTTCGAAGTAATAGGTGTTGCTCAAATGTACGCCGTCGTTGGCCCCAACCTCAAGGCAAGTTCCCCGGTCGGTCCCCGCGAAGACGTGCGCTAACGCCCTATCTTCGCCGTTTTGGGCATAAAACCGGTCGGTGGTCTTCGTCATAAGGGATGTTCGATCCGGGCCGCCAGATAGACTGCGAATATTTGCAGTTCGATAAAGCCGTCGCAAGATTTAGTCTGTATAGCTCGCGGCATAATCTATACGGCACAAAACCGGGACGGCGGGCCTGCGGGGACCGCTCTGGATGGTCCGCGAATGCCGCTGAAATATCTTGACGATTTCCGATTGAGTGTCCGCTGCCGCTGGTCTCGCGGACACCACTTTCCGAGGGGGCCCGAAAGCAACTCCGCCTAAAATTCTTCTCACGCCAATGCGCCTTGCTTCATATAACCCGCCTTATGCACACGATTTGATCCGCCGACTGTGGCGTGAGAGGCCCGACCGTTTGGGGACCCTGAGAATCCTGCGTTAAAACAGGACGAAACTGAGTTTCTGCATGGGGCGAACTTTGGGTGCGGGGGCTGATGGGAATCCGAGTTTCACGGAATTCATCTGCGCTTAGCAGGGCGGATTGCCAATGGCGATGACGTCCCGTGGACCTTATCTCTCAATAGGCCCGAGTTGGCCTGCGCGGAGAATGCTAAGCAATGGTTGAAACGTCCCCCCGACTCCCGCTAGCAACGGGCGCTATCTGGAAGATTGACGCATGTACACTCAAACTATTTGGACAATAGTACGCGGCCAGGTCTGACAATTCCGTCAGGGAGTTTGGGGACATAGCGGTTTAGCGCCCACGGGCGCTGTTTTAGAAAGCCGATTTATAAACCCAGCCCGCCGCCCCCCCGGGACCCGGCCCGGATAGGAACCGCCAAGCGGAGGCCTTCTCAGGCGTTCTCGGCCGACTTGTAGTATCTATTGTATTTGCCGTAATACCCGTAGTAGTAATGGTAACTGTCACTCATGTCCCTGGTCACCTCGTTCAGCACCAACCCCACAACGTTAGCGCGCACGCGCTGCAAGGTGGTGAGCGCGGAACCCACGGCGCCTCGGTTGGTTTGGCCGGCCAACGCAACGACGACAACGCCGTCAACGGCGGCAGCCATCTGCAACGGCTCAGGGAAGCCGAGCATGGGCGGGGAGTCGATGACGATTAAGTCGTACTCCGGGCCGGCTTCTTCCAGGATACGGGGAAGGCTTGCGCCGATGAGGTCGGCGGCGCGACGGCTGGAGAAGCCGCTGGGCAAGATGTCCAAGTCGGGGAGTTCTACGAGCTTGACTAGTTTTTCGCGCCACTTCAAGCCGTCCCGGAGGACGGTTGCCAGGCCGGATTCCGGGTTGATTCCCAGCTTGCCGTGGACCCCTGGGCGGCGCATGTCGCAGTCGATCAGCAAGGTCTTACGCTTCTGCTGGGCGTGGGCGATGGCCAGGTGGACGGCCGTGGTAGTCTTACCCTCAGCCGGCGTGGCGCTGGTGATCATGAGCGACTTGAGGGGGCGATCAAAACTACCCAGCAGGATGGAGTTGCGGAGGGTACGGATAGCCTCCTCGTAGCCGGTCACGTTGAGTTTTCGCTCGGCCGGTTCGGAGCCATCCGCGCGGACCAAGGCCGTAGTGCCTGCTTCGTTCGTGTGGGCCGCGCTCAGGCGTCGGCGCCAGTTCTTCACCATTGGCAGGCTGCCCATCACCTCGGTCTTGAAGAGGCTGGTGATCTGTTCGGGGTCGCGGATGGATTTGTCGAGGACGTCGCTCATGACGGCTGCACCAACTGCCAGCAGAGTGGAGAACAGGAACGCCAGCGCGATGTTCAGCGGCATATTGGGGAAGACCGGCTGGACGGCGGCGCGAGCGGGATCGGCAATGCGGATGGCGCTGTTCTCGAATCCGGCGTTGATGCTGGCTTCCTTGATTTTGCGGATCAGTTCTTCGTAGAGGGTCTTATCGGCGTCGGCTTCGCGCTTGAGGGACTGGTAGTCGAAACTGTGCGCGTTCAGGCTGTCGAACTCGGTCTTCGTCTCGGCGACGGCCTTCTTCAGCATGGCCTCGCGGTTGGCGGATTCGCGGTATTCGACTTCCACGCGCAGGGCAGCGTTTTGGCGCGCATCGACCAACTGGCGTCCGATCTCCGCGACTTGAACGGCGGCCTTGCGATACTCGGGGTGGTTGGCGCCGTAATGGGTCTTGACGTCCTCGAACCGCTGGCGGGCTTCGTCCAGTTTGCCTGAGAGCATCTTAAGATTCTCGCCTTGGGTGGAAACCTGGGCGGATTCGAGGGAACCGGTTTGTACGGATTTCCAGGCGGATTCTTTGCGGACGCGGTCGGTCTGGGCGTTGGTGTACTCGGTGTTGAGCTGGAGGAGGCGGGATGAAAGGATGCTGGTCTTTTCCTCGGGGTTAATGACGTTCAATTCGCGCTCGAACCGGGAGAGAGCCTCGGAGGAGCGCTCCATCTTGGCTTTCAATTCTTCGAGCTGCTTTTCCATGAAGGTCGCCAGGGAGGCCGAGGAATGGAACTGGATGTCGTAAGTGTGCTCGACATACGAGCGGGCAACGCCGTTAGCCACGTCGGCGGACAAACGCGGGTCAGTGGAGCGATAGCTGATCAGGAGGAGGTATGTATTCTGGGGCCGCTTGACACCAAGCTTCTTCAGGAGGATGGGAGCATTCTCCTGTTGGGCACGAGACCGTTTCTCCGAAATCTGCTTTTCCACATCAAGGAGATGGTACTGGTCGGCGATAGGCCGGAGAACGGAATCCGACTGGATCAGTTTGACCTGCGTGGCGAGGAACTGGTCGGCATCGTTAGCAGGCATGCGCGTGGAGTCCTGGCCGATGGCGGTCGATGGCATCTGGCGATCGATATCCACGGTAGCGGTGGATTCGTAGATGGGCGTGAGGCGCTTGGAGATGATTACGGTGGCCACGACGCATCCGAGGACGAAGCCGAGGATCTTCCATTTATGGCGCCGGAGGATCCAGAGATAGTGGGAGAGAGGGACGGCGGACTGATCGGGCGGCTCGGTATCGTAACCGTACCACGCGGGTTGGACGCCTTGGTTGGGGGGTGGAAGGGCTCTTGGTTCAGGCATATGGTTGGCCTCTAGTTGACGCGATGTGGTTAATGAAGGACATAGATGGCTGCCGCGCCGGCGCCACTTGCTAAGAGAAGCATCTTCTCCAGGGCGCCCAGGGTCATTCGGCGGCCCTTATTATCGGGCACATATAGGATGTCGTTAGCCAAAAGGGGTGTGTCGGCGGCTTTGCGTTCCATGATTTTGGTGAGAGGGATGGGGATTTCGTTCTTGCTGCCACTGCCTTCGCGACGGTAGATATAGGCTTCCTTAGCGGCGTAGGGCATGAGGCCTTGGGAGAGGGCTAGCATCTGGAGGACGGTGGACTCGGTGCCATCCCCCACGGGATAAGCTCCGGGCATTTTGACGTTGCCGATAACATAGACCTTTCCGCTTTCCGGTACGCGGATCTCTTCACCGCCGTTCAAGACGATGTTCAGGGCGGGATCGGCAGCATTGATCAGGCCTTTGACCAGGATGCGCTGGACCAGTGCGGATGAGGTCCCGTCCGGGCCGGGCTGAGTGCGGGTGACCAGGATTTCGGGGCCGGCTTCGGGAGCCAAGCCGCCCGCTCGCGTGATGGCTTCGAGCAAAGTGACAGGGCCGGTAGCCTGGAAGGTGAGGGGTAGCTTGACGGCGCCAGCCACGGAGATGGGGTGGCTGTTGTATTCGGCTACGTTCACGGTCACGAACGGGTCCACGATAATCTGCTCGTCCCGTAGAGCCTTGGCAATCGCCAACTCGAGGTCGCTGGGCATCAGGCCCTGTGTCTTGACGCGCTGTTTGAGCATCGGCAGGCGGATGAAACCGTCGGTACTCACGCGCACGGTGCGGGTCAACTCCGGCGCGTCGTACACCGAAACAGCGACCAGGTCGTTCGCGCCGATGGGCTGGGCAGGAAGATTGGCGCCTGGAGTCTCGGGTACGGCAGGGGGGCGTGTCTGCGCGGAGGCGACGGACAGGAGACAAGAGAGGCAGACGAGGATCGGGACCAGCAACGAGAGGTCACGATCAGGCGGTGCTTTTGACATGATTTACTCCTTCCAAGGCAGTTTGGAGGCTGAGCATGGTAGCCTTCAGGTCGGCCATGTTCTGTTCGAGGGTCTGCTCGACATTTCCGGCAGCCCGCGAGTTGAGAGCATTCAGAATTTCGCCGCGGGTGAAGTCGGAGAGATTGCGGGCGCCAGTTCTCTCCGAAGCGGCTTTCAGCTTTTCGTATTCGTCCTGGCTCAGGCGGAATATCACCAAGCGGTCTCTTCGGTTACGGAACATTAGCTCACGCAGTCAGAAAAAGACGGGCTGTCTGTGCGTGCCGAGCGCCCTCCACGGCACAGACCATCTCGTAGTTGATTTCTACGGCCACGGAACGTTCGAGGGCTTCCACCCCCACTACCACTTGAAAGTTGTCTTTCTTGCGCCGCAGGATACCCTCCAACCCGGCCAACGGCCCGCGCCTGATCCAGACCCGTTGACCGGCGCGCAAAAAGGTCCGCGACTTGACCGGCAGGCCTGAAGCCAGGATCATCTTGATCCCGGCGATCTCGGCGTCCGCAATGGGACGTCCGGATTCAGGAGGACCCACAATCGACAGGACACCTGGAATCTCGAGCGCGTCCTGCCGATTCTGATCACAGAGACGGCAGAACACGAATCCCGGGAACAAGCGGCGCCGCCCAAAATAGGTCGGCACAAACTCTTCCAGCCCGCGGCTCCGCAGCGACTCGGCCACATTTTCCTCACGCCGGGGCTGCACCCTTAGAGCGAACCACTCCAGCCGCGATGTATGGCTCCGCACAGCAGTCAAGGACTTAACCTTTGTCTTTCGGCCCGCCATTACCGTTCCCATTCAGCAGCGAGACGGTGGTGGACTGCAGCTCGGCGATGCGGTGCTCGAGCGAATCGAAGCGACGATGGAGATGCTCGGTAATGGTGCCGGAATGAATGTAGGCCAGGAGTTCGGAGCGCATGAAATCGGAGAGGTTGCGGGCTCCATTCCGGGTCGCGACGTCTTGCAGTTTTTGGTATTCGTCCTGCGCCAGGCGGAAGACGACCACCCGGTTTCGGGGATCTCCGGTAATACGCATCACACCCTCCAAGTGCTCATTGTGTCTACTTGGGCAAGGGGCACTTCTTGGGCGAGGAATGCAAGGTGCTCTCGAACCGCGCTGGAAAGTGGATAACTGGCCGAGGTTGATGGAGTGCCTGGCAACACGGTTTCGCGGTCAGGAAGCTTCAGACGCCAGCGCAGGAAGCGGACTGCGCCAAAATTAGAGTTGCATTTCAGTCAAGACAACATCAAATCGAATGCGAACAAAAAAACACGCGGCGCCAACCCGCATCCGGTTCTTCGTCCGGCAAATCCGCCGCTCACCGGAAGCCGCCGGCTCGGGAAGCTTGGAACCCGCGGCCGGCCAGTTGTGGCACGGGAGCGATGCTAGTTCGAAGCGGCCCAAGCACCGTCGATCTCGACCGAGAATGAACACTGGAGTAACTCAACTCCGACTACCAGGGACGTGGTTTGGGCTTGGCGAAGTACCATACCCTGCAGGCCCTTTAGCGGGCCCGCAGTCAGTTCCACAGTCTCGCCAAGCCCGGTGTGGCGGCAACTGGCAACAGGGAGCCCGGAAGCGGCAATTCGCTCCAGTGCTTCGATCTCCGCTTCGGGTAAAGTGCATGGGCTGCTCCCAAAGCTGACGATATGCACCACACCAGGAGTGCCGACGATGCGAAAGGGATTTTCAGGGTTGTGTACCACAAAGACGTAGCCGGGTATGAGCGGCATCTGGCTCTTCCAATGAGATCCTGAGGGCTTCTTGTGAATAGACCGCACGAGCGGAAGCGCCGTCTGGTAGCCTTTAGCGTTGAGGATCGTCTGCACTGCTTTTTCATGATTCGGCATTACACGCAAGGCCAACCATGTGTGCCCGGAAGCAGGGTTTGGATTGGGAGTGGCCACTTGTCTGCCACCGAGTGGAATCGTAGCTTAAAGGGCAGGCTGCCGCCACTTTCGCCGAATTAGGAAGATCCTACAGCGAACCGTTTGGAAGCGAGCAAACCGCTCCACGGCCCCCGAAACTTGGGGTAACTTAGTTTCGAATAAGCCGAGTGTATGCGGAATGCATACTGTATGTCAAGCGAATAATCTGCTCCGCTCGCAAAGGATTGTGAGAAACGACACCCGAAAGCAATACCGAACCCAACTCGACGAAACATTGAAGTGCTCTCTGGCGCACTTCGATCTTAGTTTACTTGTATTATCAAAGCTGCTACGAAGCCAACACATACGCGGCGGATCTTACTGGACCGGCAAAGCCCAGGCTCCATCGATCTCGACAGAAATTGAACGCTGGAGTAACTCCAAACTGACCATCAGGCGCGTATTCTTAGCTTGGCGCAGCACGATCCCCCGAACA
>Ga0182016_10006407_pt1 | contig 12362 bp, 8 predicted proteins | sample 712S2MmetaG_FD_120491 | JGI IMG/M metagenome (GOLD analysis project Ga0182016, IMG submission 120491) | Permafrost microbial communities from Stordalen Mire, Sweden - 712S2M metaG | ecosystem: Environmental > Terrestrial > Soil > Wetlands > Permafrost | place: Sweden: Stordalen | collected...
CGGACGAAACCCCCGAAGGCCGGTCAATCGTCGTGTTGGCCAAGGAGAAGTACAACCTCCGCGGCCGCGGTCTGAACGACATGCACGCTGAGTTCGTTCCCTTCTCTGCTCAGACCCGCATGAGCGGCGTGAATCTGGCTGACATGCGCATCCGGAAAGGCTCGGTGGACGCCATTGCCCGTTTCCTGGAAGAGCAAGGCTCCTCGCTGCCCAAGAAGGTCGCCGAGCAGGTAGAAGAGATCGCCCTTCTGGGCGGAACACCGCTGGTAGTGGCGGAAAACTCGACCGCCCTGGGCGTTATCTACCTCAAGGACATCGTCAAAGGCGGACTCAAGGAGCGCCTTGCACGCCTCCGCGCCATGGGCATCCGCACCATCATGATCACCGGCGACAACCCACTGACCGCCGCCGTCATCGCCCGTGAGGCTGGGGTCGACGACTTTCTCGCCGAGGCCAAGCCCAAGGACAAGATGGACCTGATCAAACGCGAACAGGCCAAGGGAAAACTGGTGGCCATGACCGGTGACGGCACCAACGATGCACCCGCGCTGGCCCAGGCCGACGTGGGCGTGGCGATGAACTCTGGCACTCAGGCTGCGAAGGAGGCCGGCAACATGGTGGATCTGGACTCCAATCCCACCAAGCTCATCGAGATTGTCGAGATCGGCAAGCAGCTCCTGATGACGCGCGGCGCGCTGACCACTTTCAGCATTGCGAACGACGTGGCCAAGTACTTCGCTATCATCCCCGCTATGTTCGCCGGCGTCTTCCCTGTGCTGGGAGTGCTCAACATCATGTACCTGCACTCACCCCAGTCGGCCATTCTCTCGGCGGTCATCTTCAACGCCGTGATCATCGTGGCCCTTATCCCGCTGGCCCTCAAGGGCGTCAAGTACGTGCCCCAGTCGGCCCATATTCTGCTGCGCAACAACTTGCTGGTCTATGGCGTGGGCGGCATCATTGTGCCCTTCATCGGCATCAAGGCCATCGACCTGGCTCTGGTTGCCCTGCATCTGGCATAAACATGGGGGCCGCATCCGGCCCCAAGGAGATTTACTGTGCATTCCGTGTGGAAGACTTCCATTCTCTTCACCATCGTTACCACGGTCCTGTTGGGCCTGGGTTATCCACTGTTCGTCACTGGCGTCGCCGCTATGATCTTTCCGCACAAAGCCGCGGGAAGCCTCATCAAGCTCAAGGATGGCACGGTCGTCGGCTCCGAGCTGATCGCCCAGAGCTTCACCTCCGACAAGTACTTCCATCCCCGGCCCTCGGCGGCGGGCAACGGCTATGACGCCACAGCCTCCGGTGGCTCGAACCTCGCCCAGTCCAGCAAGACTCTCGTAACGCGGATCCAGGGTGATATCGACAAGCTGGCCGCGCAGAATCCTGGCAAGCCGGTGCCCATCGATCTGGTCACCACCTCCGCCTCTGGCCTCGATCCCGACATCACGCCCGATGCCGCCTTCTACCAAGCCTCTCGCGTTGCCAAAGCCCGGAACTTGAGCGAAGACAGTGTCCGCAAGCTCATCGATCAACACATAACCAGCCGCCAATTAGGTCTCCTGGGCGAGCCGCGCGTCAATGTACTGGATTTGAATCTGGCCCTGGACGGACTGGCAGAGTAAACCGTGTGGCCCTAATGGCCTCGCAGGTTAGGAGATTGCACCGAAAGAGTGCCGCGTTTCTTGCCTTCGTCTTTGGCTAGATTCCTCTTTGGCCTACAACAAGCATCATTTTTGGGAAGGAACAGTATCGATGTATATGAAACCGTATTTCTTGCTGCAATCAATGGCCGGAGCAGCAATGGCAATTGCCTTGATCTCCGGCGCACAAACACCGGTTACGCCACCAGCACCTGCGCCTGCACCGGCAGCAGCTCCGGCTCCGCTCTCCACATTCGTTCTCACGGGTCCGCTGCAATGGCTGCCGCCGGCGACCTTCGATGCCGGACCGTTGGGCAAGCTGTCTGTCAATGGCATTGTGACCGGTTTTTCGGTGTTCCAGAACAATTCCGTGCCGGGAGATGACAAGGCGCAGGCCACTCTGAGCAACGGACAGATTTTCATTCAAAAAGCGGACGGAAAGCTTCAGTACTACATTCAGGCGGGTGCCTATACCATGCCGACGCTGAGTGTGCCGTTTGCAAATGCCCAAGATACCGTGAAGAATTTCTACGGGCCTGTTCCGGTGGCCTACCTGAAGCTGCCGGTAGGAAAGACCACCCAGTTCCTTATCGGCTCTCTGCCTACGCTGATGGGCGCCGAGTCCACCTTTACGTACCAGAACTTCAACATCGAGCGCGGCATTGTTTGGAATCAGGAAAACGCCATCAATCACGGCATCCAGATCAATCAGACCATGGGTAAATACCTGTCTGGCGCAATCAGTTGGAATGACGGTTACTATTCCAACCGCTACTCCTGGCTTTCGGGCTCGCTAACCCTTACGAAGGGGCCTCATAGCCTGGTGTACGACGGGATGGGGAACCTCGGACAGACCGCCTATCAAACAGCGGCCACACCGGTGCAGAACAATGGCTATATGCACGCGCTGATCTATACGTACACCAAGGGTCCATGGATCATTTCGCCGTACTTCCAGTACGGCAAGTTGCCGACCAACGCGAAGGTAGGCGTGCCCACGGGTACTTCCTCAACTGGCGGCGCGATTAACGCCAGTTATGCCTTCAAGAGCGGCTTCTCGCTTCCGGTGCGCGTGGAATACCTCACGAGTTCGGGGAGTGCTACCGACGGATCGGTTAATTTGTTAGGCTATGGGGCTGGCAGCGCAGGCACCACTTTTACGGCAACACCCACCTATCAGAAGGGCGGGTTCTTTGTACGCGCGGATCTCGCCTATGTGCATACTTCCAGCTTCACGGCGGGAGACGTCTTTGGCAAGGCAGGAGCCGATTCCGGCCAGTTTCGGACCGTGGGTGAATTCGGCTTCATCTTCGGCAGCAACATCGCCGGAAAATAGAAAGGTCAACGCGCCGGAACGGTATTCGGTTTCAGGCAGTAAAAGCAGTCGTCAGTTATCAGTTGTCAGAAAAGCGTAATGATCTGACAACTGATAACTGAGAACTAAGAACTGTTTCATCATTTCATCTTTATCACTTCGCTCCTAACATTCAACTAACACACGCCGGATCGCACAAGTGATACGGGCGCAGGTGAACCTTACGCAATTCCCGGGGCCAGCCGCCGGGCAGACCTACGAAATTCAATCCTAAGGAGAAAGCTCATGGCAGATCAGAAAGCACCTCAGATGCAAGCCACCCTGGGCCTTACAGGGCTGACCAGCAACGCAATGGCCCTCATCGCCCCCGGCGCCTTCCTATGGCTCACCTTCTACATCCAGGCCACCACCGGAACCACCGCGCCAGCCATGTGGCTGGGCATCTTCGGCGCCCTGCTGCTCTGCCTGGCCACGGCGGTCGCTTACGCGGAAATCTCCAAGCTCTATCCCGGCACCGGGTCGAGCTACTACTACGCGGAGCAGGCGCTGCTGTCCAAGGACAAGGCCTTCAAGTACGCCCGCGTGGCCAAGTTCATCGTCGGCTGGGGCTCTCACCTTTATTACTGGGTCTACCCCGGCGTGATGGTGGCCACCACCGGCATCTTCGTTGGCTATGTGGTCGGCTTCCTTTATCCCGGCATCATGAGCGGCTCGAATCCCGGACCTCTCTTCATGGCGCTGATCGCGGTTGTCTTCTCGATCTTCGTCGGCTGGATCGCGTCCAAGGGCGCGGGCGCTTCCACGGCGGTCAACCTGGCGATCAACGTGATTCAGATCTCCGCGCTGATCGTCTTCAGCTTCCTGGCGGTCGGCTATCGTGTCAGCCATCCGGCGGGCACGGCTGCATTCCAGTATGACAACCAGACGCTGGCCACCTACTCGTACCAGTTCGCCACTGCCAAGGACGGCTCGACGATCCGCGATGCCAGCGGCGCGCCTCTGCCCTTGCTCGACGCGGTCGGCAAGCCGGTTCCCTTCGTCATTGATTATCCTGAGAAGGACTCGACCGGCGCCTTCCTCTCTCACCCCAATGCGGCCTCGGTGGTATCGCCGCACAAGTTCAGTTACCTGTTCATTCAGGCCACGGTCGCTATCCTGATCTTGGTCGGCTTTGAATCGGTCACCTCGATGGGAGGCGAGGCCAAGAATCCAACCAAGCACATACCGATTGCCGTCATCGCCTCGCTCTTGATTCAAGGATTGGTCTGCTACCTGATCGAGTATTTCGCGGCCAACTACTTCCTCAACTCGGGGTATAGCATGGCGAACGCCTCAAGTTCAGCCGCGCCCATCGGCGACATGATGATCATCGTCGGCGACGCGCTGCTGGGCCACGGCAATGGCCACTACTTCATGCTGGCGGAGGCATTCACGGTCTTCCTCGCGCTCATCGGCACCACGCTGAGCTGCATGAACACCGGCGCCCGCGTCACCTACGCGATGGGCAAGGACGATGAGGCTCCCGAGCACTTCGGCATCCTGCACGCCGGGTCGCTCAGCCCCCGCAAGGCCATTTGGACGCTGGTCGCCATCTCGGCAGTTATCGGCGTTATCGCTGTCTCGCTGGTCTTTGGCGACGCCGGCGCGCCCACCGATGCGGCCATCAAGGCGCTGCCGCAAGGGCTCTTCTCCAGTTGGGGCTACCTCTCGCATGACCAACTGGCCGCGCTGCCGAACTCGCTGCTGACCATCACGCTCACCTCCAACTTCGGCACCTTCATCCTGTATGCACTGAGCTGCCTCCTGTGCATTGTGGCCTTCCACGGGCGGCCCGACTACAGCTTTGTGCGTCATACTCTCATCCCCGGCTTCGGGCTGCTGGCCAACCTGGTTTGCATGGCCTTCTACCTGATCAGCCCGGTCTTCGGGCTCGGCACCTTCAAGGAACCGCTGCTGGCGCTGGCGATCTCAGCCATCTGGGGCATCTACGGCGCGATTTACTTCCTGCGCTCCTCGAAGGCCAAGGGCAAGGAGATTTTGCTCACCTCGAAGGTGATGGCTGAGTAGGCTCACTCAACCGCAGCTTCCCGCAACCGCTGGGTGGCTCTTCCTGCTCTGCAAGTCGAGGCAGGAGGTGCCACCCGGTGGCACGTTTGCAGACAAGGAGAGGATTCGTCATGGATAGAAATTTTTTTCGCAGCCCGCGAAGCCCTGACCCAGTCCCGGTTATCCTTGCTTCTGAATCGCATTCTTTTTTGCAAACATCGAAGAAATATCTCCAGGCGGCGACCCTCATGCTCGACGTTCAGTTCGGCCAGGTCAGCGATTTCGGCAAAGTCCGCACCAACAACGAGGACGCGATGGGCTCGTTCATTCCCACCTCGCGCCGCCAGGCTCGAAGCCACGGTTATCTCTTCGCCGTCGCCGATGGCGTGGGCGGCATGGACTACGGCGAGGTTGCCTCGGCCACGGTCGTCAAAACTCTCATCGAAGAATTTCCCAAAGCTCCTTCCGCCACAATGCTTACAACTCTGATGCCGCGCCTGATTGAGCAAGCCAACGCCGCCGTTCACGATTGCTCGCTGAAGCCTGAGTACCAGGGCCGGAAGATGGCCACCACGCTGGTTGCCTGCGCCCTGCGCTACAATCAGGCGGTCGTTTCGCATGTGGGCGACTCGCGCTGCTACCTGATCCGCAACGGCGCGGCCAGGCAGGTCACGCAAGACCATACCTGGGTTAACGAGCAGAGGAAGATGGGGCTGATCACCGCGCAGGAAGCGGCCGAGTCCGACTCCCGGCACGTTCTGATTCGCTCGGTGGGGAAAGAGATGTTCGTCTCGCCGGACACCACCGCGCTCACGCTGCTGGCCGGCGACGTGCTGGTGCTTTGCACCGACGGCCTGCATGACGAGATGGACGAGGAAGAGATGGCATGGATCGTCTCGCAAGACAAGAAGATCGACGAGATTGCCCGCGAACTGGTGGCCCGCGCCGTCGAGGTGGACGGCAACGACAACACCACCGCGCAGGTGATCCGCGTCCGCTCAGTGGAGCAGGTGGGGATGTACCGCGGGCGGCCCTACCGGATGCCTGCCTGAGTGGTTCCTGACAACACTCAACAGAACTCTTATGGAACCCTTACTGTTTTCGCGCCGTTTCCCGATACAGTAGAATCAATCAGCACGATGGAGTGTGCCGCGCGATGGGATTTCACGACGGCTTTGAGGCCGGTTCCGAGATCGATTACTACCGCATTGAAGAGCCGGTCGCCCGCAGCGGCATGGCCTCCATCTACCGCGCCATCGACACGCGCGACAACCGCCAGGTGGCGCTGAAGATTCCTCACCCCGATATGGAAGCCGACCCCATCCTCTTCGACCGCTTTCAGCGCGAGGCCGGCATCGGCGAGAAGCTCGATCATCCCAAGGTGATGCGCGTCTACGGCGGCGAGGAGCGCTCGCGCATTTACATGGTCATGGAATGGTGCGAGGGCCGCCTCTTGCGCGCCATTCTCGATGAAGGACCGCTCTCGCAGGAGCGCGCCCTGCGCATCGCCGGCGAGGTGCTGGAGGGACTGGATTACATTCACGCCCACGGCGTCGTGCATCGCGACCTGAAGCCGGAAAATATCATGGTCGATGCGGACGACAACATCAAGCTGATTGACTTTGGCATCGCCGGCGACGCGGCCGCCAAGCGCCTCACCTACGCCAACTTCACCGCCGCCATCGGCACGCCCAACTACATCTCGCCGGAGCAGGTGAAGGGCAGGCGCGGCGATGGGCGCAGCGACATTTATTCAATGGGCGTGATTCTCTACGAGATGCTCAGCGGCAAGCTGCCCTTCAACGGGCCGAATCCGATGGCCGCGATGAATGAGCGCCTGCTGAATTACCCAGTGCCGCCCACGGTGGCCAATCCGGCGATCTCCCCGCAGTTACAGGAGGTCATCTATCGCGCGCTGGAGAGGGATCCGAAGAACCGCTACGCGAAGGCCAGTGAGTTTGCCTGGGATCTGGCGCACTTGGATCAAGTGGGCGTGGAGGACCGCATCGAGTTGCGCGACTGGCAGAAGCGGAAGTCGCAAAACCTGCGCAAGGTGCTCTACTACGGCGGGCTGGCGTTGATTCCCGTTGTGCTTCTGCTGCTGATGTTTCTGCTGGCCCATCACCGATAAAGTCTGGGTGCCCCACCCTCGCCGCGTTTTTGTTTTTGCGGCTAGGGTGGGATACGACGAATCTCAATCAGCCTTTTTTAAGTCTGCTCCGCAACCTCAGCAGCGATCTTGCGCAGTTCGGGCAGGATGTCGCCCAAGGGCACAGCCTCCGCCGAGCGCGTGCCCAGCGCGAAGTAGGCCTTACGATACAACGCGAAGAGCCGCTCGTAGATGGCCGTGGCTGCGGGGCGCGGCGTGAAGACTGTGAAGGGCAGGCAGAGCTTGTCTTGAGCGGCTTCAATCGTCGGAAAGGCTCCGGCGGCGAGCAGCGCGATGATCGCCGAGCCGCGGCTGGTGGGCACGCCGGCCGGGACCAGCACCGGCTTGCCGAGCACGTCGGCGTAAACTTGATTCAACACCGCATTGTTCTGCGGGATGCCGCCGGCGTTGATCACGCGCTCTACCGGCACGCCGTATTCGGCCATGCGCTCGAGGATGATGCGGGTGTGGAAGGCAGTGCCCTCGATGGCCGCGAAGAGTTCGTCCTGCGCGGTCTGCACCAGATTCCAGCCCAGCGTGACGCCGCCCAGTTCCGGATTGACGAGCACGGTGCGATCGCCGTTGTCCCAGGTGAGTCGCAGCAGGCCGGTCTGCCCGGCGCGATATTTTTCCAGTCCCACCGAAAGCTCGGCAACCTTGACGCCGGCGCGGCGCGCGATGGCCTCGAAGATGTCGCCCGTCGCCGAGAGGCCCGCCTCGATGCCGGTGAATTGCGGATGCACGCTGCCCGGCACCACGCCGCAGACGCCGGGAATCAGTTGCGTCTGGCGGCTCATCGCGATGATGCAAGTGGAGGTGCCGACCACGTTGACGACATCGCCCTCGCGGCAGCCCGCGCCCAGCGCATCCCAGTGCGCATCGAATGCGCCGACGGGAATGGGGATACCAGCGCGCAGGCCCAGTTCTTCAGCCCACTTCGGCGCAAGATGGCCGGCGAGGTGATCGGAGGTAAGGTAATCGCCGGAGAGTTTTTCGCGGACGCCGTCGAAGAGCGGGTCAACTTTAGAGAGGAACGACTGCGGCGGCAGGCCATCCCACTTGGGATTCCACATCCATTTGTGGCCCATCGCGCAGACGCTGCGCTTGGCGAGCCTGGGATCGGTAATGCCGCAGAGCGTGGCCGCCACCATGTCGCAGTGCTCGAAGGCGGAGGCGAATTTGGCCCGCTTGTCAGGATTGTTGCGCAGCCAGTGGAGCAGCTTGGCGAAGCCCCATTCGTGCGAATAGACGCCGCCGCACCAGTCGATGGCTTCGAGTTTTTCGCTGTGTGCGAGTTCGGTAATCTCCCGGGCCTCGGCGTGGGCGCGATGATCGCACCACAAATAATACTCATTCAGCGGCTGCATCTGCGCGTCCACGGGAACGACGCTGGAGCCGGTGGTGTCGAGAGCGATGGCCGCAACCTGATCGCTCGTGATGCCCGCCTCCTTCACCGCCGCGCGAGTGGCGGCGGCCAGCGCGCTCATCTGATCGGCGTGTGCCTGCGTGGCAAAGTCCGGATCTTCGCGGCGGCGATGCAGCGGATACTCCGCCAGCGCCGTGCCCAGGCGGCCGCGCTCGCTGTCCATGATCGAGACGCGCACGCTCAGTGTGCCAAAATCAACTCCAGCTACGATGGTCATCTTTCTTTTCCTTCTAAACTAGTTTCGTGACAGGTTGATAGTGAAAAAGTGAAGAAGTGAATGAGTGAAGTAAGAATAGCGCGCGTTTTTCACTCACTCATTCACTTCTTCACTTATTCACTTCTTCAGTCATGATTGTTTCGCAATTCAATTGTCACGGCGCTAGACTTCTTCTCCATGGAGGTAGGAATCCCAGCCCATGTAGCGGGTTGCGGCTTCATGAACGGCCTTGGAGACGTCGCTGAAGTTAGCGGCCACATGATGCTCGAAGCCCTCGCGGCAGATGAAGCGCAGCAGCTTCTGCAAGTTGGGAATCTGGGCCACGCCCGCGCCGCCGAAGGTCTCCATAGGATCGTCGGTGAAGCTGCCCGCGCCGGTATAGCCGCGGATGATGCCGTGATTGTCGTCGGTGGAGTAGCGCGCATAGCTCATTACGCCGGCCTTGACGCGGCCCACGCAGGTGCCGAAGGTGTTCTGAATGCCGACTGTGCCGGCGATAATCAACTGATAGTCCATCGTCGGCGGCTCGGCGAAGAAGTGCTTGGGCAGATTCGAGCAGTGGAAGCAGACGCACTTGTCGGGGTCGCTGCCGTAATTATTATTCCAATCCAGCAGCGCCGAGGGCGTGCCGGAGGCCAGCTGCATCATGTACATTCCCAGCACGCCGGGAATATCCACTTCGCAGGCGGAGGGAATCAGATCGTTGCTCATCATGCTCATGATGGTGCATGGCACAACGCCGAAGTATTCTTCGAAGGAGGTCCAGCACTGCACGGCTGTGACCGCGCAGTTGGTCTGCTTCATCCATGTGTCGATGACCGCGCCCAGCTTGGCCATCTTGAGCAGCGCCGCTTCGGGAACCTTGCCGGTGCTGACGTAGCTCTTGATGGCGGCCAGCTTGGCCTGCGCTGCATCATCGTTGTCGTTCATCTTGGCGATGCGGCCGAAGATCTCCGAGAGGTCAATCGGCTCGATGGAGATGCCGCTGCTCTCGTAGAGGCGCTCGGAGTAGCGCACGGTGTTGAAGGCCGCGGGACGCGCGCCGATGGCGCCGATGCGCAGATTCTTGAGGCCCGTGACGATGCGGCAGACCGAGGTGAACCAGGCGAGGTCGGCGGTGAACTCCGGCGAAGTGAGGCTCTCGGTGTGCAGCGTGGTGAGCGAGTAGGGAATCTTGTACTGCATGAGATTGTTGCAGGCGCTCATCTTGCCGCAGAAGCTGTCGCGGCGGACGGCGATGGTCATCTCCCCGGAGCGGTCGGGCGTGGCCTGCACCAGCACTGGAACCCGGAGGCCAGAGAGACGAATCGCATCCACAATGCCGCGCTCCTCGCCGAAGTTGGGTAGCGTGATGATGATGCCGTCGATCTCGTCGGCATGCTTTTTGAAGAGCTCGGCGCACTTTTGCGATTCGGCGTAGGTCTCCACCGCGCCGTGCTTGGATTCTTCGGGGCTCAGGACCACGACATTCGCGCCCGCCGCCTCCAGAACCTTGATGATCTCTTCGCGTCCGGTCTTCGCCAGATGATCCGGGAAGAAGCCGCGGTTGCCTACCACTACGCCAAAAGTCACTTTCTTTTGTGCTGCCATGTTTTTCGCTCCCTTGATCTTTGCCGCGTGCGCGGCAGTTGAAATGGTTGATGAAATTGTTTTTATTGCAGGGTGCCCCACCCTCGCCGCGTACTTGTTTTTGCGGCTTCGGGGTCCCCAACGACAGGTCTTGGTCGTTGGGGTGATCTAGGGTGGGATACAAATTCCAACTACGCGCGGCCGGGACGGAACTTGACGCAGTAGAGCACGCCCAGCGCCGTCAGCAGGCCGCCCCACCAGATGGGAGTGTGCAGGCTGGTCAACTGAACCCCGGCGGGGTAGCATCCGGTGGCCAGTTCAAAGATGCCATAGCCAAAGATCAGCACCCCATAAATCAGCAGCAATAAGCCAATGAAAAACCAGATTTGAATTTCCGAACCATGCATAATTCTTGATCCTTTCCTCTTCTCATCTCACTGAGAGAACAACAAGGGCTACCAGAACAGAATGTTGAGCGCGGCAAAGATGCAGATAGCCAGAAGCGCCCAGACCCATACTCGCTTGTAGAAGGGAACCCATTCTTCCTTGGGCAGAACAGTTGCGCCATAGACCAGGCCGTTCAATTCGGCGACGGGCTTTGGCTTGGTGACCAGGCTGACCAGGAAGATGACGATGACGGAAATGGAGAAGGCCCACCATGCGCGGTAGAGATTCGCGGCCATGTCGGTGGCATCGGGATAGAGCGCAACTATCCCCAGCGCCGCGTGATCGAATTTGACCCACACAAACATACTGACCGAAGAGATGATGCCGATCAGCAGGCCGAGGAAGCCGGCGGGCGCGGTGGCTCGCTTCCAGAACATTCCCATCAGGATGGCTCCCAGCAGAGGCGCGATGAAGAAGCTGAAGAGCGCCTGCACGTAATCCATGATGCCGTGCGCGTGCTGCACCAGGTAGCCTGCGCCGATGGAGACCGCGACGCCAATCAGAATTGACCATCGGCCGACCAGCACATAGTGGCTGTCGGAGCCTTTCTTGTTGATGAGCGGCTTGTAAATGTCGTAGGTCCAGACGGTGGAGAAGGCGCTCACGTTGCCGGCCATGCCGCTCATGAAGCCGGCGATCAGCGCGGTGATGCCCAGGCCCAACAGACCGGGGCCCATATAGCGAACCATCATCAGGGGCAGCGCATCGTTATAGCTGTGCAGTTCGGTTCCCGCGGCGCCGGTCAGCACCTTTTGCTGATAGGCAGCGGGGAGGGTGGTCTTGGACATTGCCGCGGCGCATCCCGTGGCGTCCATCTGACTCGCGGACTCGTCGGCCGTGCAGGATTTCACTACGTCCTGGCCCACCAGTTGCATCCGGCTGCCATCGGGATTCTGCAAGAGCACCAGGCCCAGCAGACCGGGAAGAATGACGATGAAGGGAACGGCCATCTTGAAAAATGATCCGATAACCGGAGCCATGCGCGCGGCGCGCAGGTTGTGGGCAGCCAGCACGCGCTGCACGACGAGGAAGTCGGTGGTCCAGTAACCGAAGCTGATGACAAAGCCCAGGCCGAGTACGATGCCCGACCAGTGAGTGCCCATGGGGTTCGAGGCAAAGTGGCCGGTGTCGCGCCACATATGAAAGTAGCTGTCCGAATGCATATTGGAGATAATCTGTTTCTTCAGGCCGTTCCATCCACCGGCCTGCACCAGGCCGAGGATGGGCACCAGCAGCGCGCCGCCCCAGATGAGCACAAACTGCATAACCTCATTGAAGATGGCCGAGCGCAAGCCGCCCAGAGTGACGTAAATCGCCACCGCCACCGCGGAGATCAGAATGCTGAAGGTGAGGCTCCAGCCGAGCACGACCTTCATCACCACGGCCATGGCGAACATATTCACGCCGCTCATCAGGATCATCTCCATGGCGAAGGAGATGGCGGCCAGGATGCGGGCGTGCTCGCCGTAGCGCAACTGCAGATAGCCGGGGACCGAGTGGGTTTTGCTCACATAGTAGAAAGGCATCATCACCAGGCCCAGGAAAAG